>FWPU01007080.1_pt1 | contig 21226 bp, 17 predicted proteins | sample 2228361 | NCBI WGS metagenome assembly FWPU01 (sample SAMEA103939777, study PRJEB20133) | metagenome
GCCGGCCAGGTCGTGCGGCGCTGGGTCGCAAGCGGCCGGTCGGCCTTTCGAGGTGTGCGGGCTTGACGCGGCGGCCTCTGGGCAATCGGCTTGGGCTGGATCGGCGATCGGGGTATCCTCGTCGAGGAGGGTCGAATCGTCTTCGTCTGCCGCGGGCGGGGTTTCTGCCGGGTCGGGATCCGTCGCAAGCGGCGACGCCGGCGGCTTGGGGTGGGCGGCTAAGGGATTGCGGCTATGGTGTGCCATGTGGGGCGGTTGGTGAGTCTGCGAGGCAAAATAGGGCCGGCTGGCGGTGGTGCGGCCACGGGCTGAAGGGGATGGCCCCGCTCGATAGCCGGTCCCAGTTTTGTTAGGAAGCTGTTGTTGGATCGGGTTAAGTTTTAGAGTCTTTAGCCTTCGCGGGGGTGGGGTTATCCATCCAGGCGAGGATCAGTCGGGCCAGGTCGCGCAGCCGTCCCTCGGCCTGCTCGGGGGCATCGAGCGGCGTTTGGAGCATCACTTTTACCATGGCCGGCCGGGCTCGTCGAGCGCCGACCGCCAGCCGGGCGGCGGCCATCTGGCTCGATTCGGTGAGTATCCGATCGCCGTACTGGTACCAGAACAAAACGGCCAGTCGGTCGTTTTCGCGCTCGTAGGTCACCAGGGTTGCGGGGACTTCGCGGCCGCTGTCGGTGCGGATGCGGATGGGGCGCTCGGCCACTTGCCGGTAACCGTTGCCGCCATAACACAGGTCGGGGTGATGGGGCAGGCCGGAGGACTCCTGATCGAAAATGGCGACGTGGGCGACGACTGGCGGGCCGAACGACGGGTAAAACAGGGTATCGCGGGTCTGGGCGGCCCCCAGGTTGCGGAAGATGCGGCTATCGACCTCGGTGGGCTCGCCGTGCCAGTCGCCGAGTTCGCGGGGCATCTGGTCGAGCTTCCAAGGGGGCATTTCTACCTCGGCCATCGATCGCCGGGCCCGAAGGACCTGAAAACCCGCTTCGATGCCGAGGAGCATGGCGGCGAGGACGAACAGGCGCAGGGCGGTGGAATTGCGGAGCAGTGTTGCCCGGTGAGGCGAGGTGGCATCGGCGCCGGCCGGGGTAGTGCCCGCAGGGAGGCTTCGGTCGGCGGGCCGGTCATGCATTCGGCGGGTCCTGTCCGTCGGCATGGGGGAGGCTCCGAAGTTGTTTCTCGAAGGGGCCGAGGACCTTGAGGAGCTGGCCGACCTCCTCGCAGGTCAACCGGCCGTTGGGCAGCCCCAGCACGGTGAGCCGGCCGGCGGGCTGACAATTGACCTCAAGCGGAATTTCGAGGCGCCAACACTGGTTGAGGGGTACTTGGGGAAAGCGTTCCCATTCGGCGTTGAACTCTTCGTGTTCAAGCGGCAGATTGACGTCGAGGCGGAGCTGGGCCAGGGCGAGATTGGCGGCCGATTCGGTCAGCGACTGCCACAACAGGCCCCAGGGGCGGTTGCCTTGGAGCTGCACGGCCGACTGCAATCCTACGGGCCGGTCGGTCCGCGGCAGGCTCACCATGGAGCGGGCGAACCGCCGGATGCGGCGGGCCACGAGTTGGAATTCGCCGCGGCCGAACAGGCCGGTGGCCACCAGCACTGCGACGACGCCGGCAAAGCTAGCCAGGGCCAATAGATCGCTGTTGAGAAAGACGCTGGCCAAGGCGGCCGCCGAGGTCACGGCCGAGGCGCAGGCCACCACCCCCAGGACCTTGCGGCTATTGCCGAAGCGGTCCAGCAGCCGGTGGTGGATGTGGGCCCGATCGGTGGTGTAAATGCTTCGGCCGGTCAAGCGGCGGCGGAGGATGGCCATGGCCGAGTCGACAACCGGGATGGTCCACACGGCGAGGGGGGCGGCCAAGAGGACCGTGCCCGGCCCCTTGAGCGAGCCCTGAATGGCCAGCGTCCCGACGACCAGGCCGATGAGCATGCTTCCGGCATCCCCCAAGAACACCGAGGCGGGTGGGAAGTTGTAGCGGAAAAAGCCTACCAAGGCCCCGGCGAAGGCTACGGCCACCAGGGCCACCTCCGGCCGGCCGCTCAAGGCGGCCAGGGCGGCAAACGTGGCCACCAGCAAGATTCCGAGCATGGTGGCCAGGCCGTCGATGCCGTCCAAAAGGTTCACCGAGTTGATGGCCCCTATGAGCCAGAAGTACGTAAACGGCACGGCCAACAGTCCCAGATCGATCCGGTAGCCGAACAGGGCAAAGCTTTCGATCACCAGTCCGCTGGACACGAGGATCGTCACGGCGATCAGTTGACCGAAAAGCTTTTGCCGGCCGCGGAGTTGCAACCGGTCGTCCACCAGGCCCACAAGCACGATGACCGCGGCGGCCAGTAGGAGAGCCAGGCGGTCGCTGCCGCTGGCCCGCTGCAAGGTAGCGCTCCACGGGTTGGGCAAGAGGAACAGGGGTGTCAGGACCGCGGCGGTGGCCAGGAACACGGCTGCCCCGCCCCCCAGGGGGATCTCGCGGCTGTGGAGCTTGCGGCGGCCGTCAGGCCGATCCACAAGGCCCCACCGCAACGCGGCTCGGCGTACGGCCGGCGTCAGGGCAAGGCCCAGAGCCATGGCCGCGCCAAAGACGATCGCAAATCCCAGGATCATCAAAGGAGGCTTACCAGGCGGCGACTATTGCGGGCGCTTCAAACACCGAAAGGGGCGGAACCGCTTGCGTCCTGCGCTGGGCCATGGCCAACCAGTCCGGGCGCTATTCCCACGGGGTCCCGGCCGGCGGGGCCAGGCGAGCTTGTGCTCGTGGCAATCATCGGTGGCTCCTCAGAGGACCGGCGGCACGTAGGCCGAGCGGTAGAATGGGCCGCCCACCGGTCCGGTCACAACCGCCCCCAGGGGGCGGATGCCGAAGCCAGCCAGCACCTCGCAGGCGGAAAGGATGTTGGGCACGTTGCTGACGTCACGGAGGACCGAGAGGACCACGCCATCGACGTGCTTGGCCAAAAAACGGGCGTCGGGCACCGGCAGGAGCGGGCTGGCATCGACGATGACGAACTCGAACTGCTGGCGGAGCTGTTCGAATATGCCGCGGACCGCGCCGTTGGCCAGCGAGACCAGCAGGCGGCGATCGCCGCGGCCGGCCGGCAGCACGGCCAAGTTGTCGATCTCGGTGTCCTGAATGGCCTCGTGCAAGGGGACGCCGTCGCGGAGGATTTCGGCCACGCCCGGTTCCAGGGGGACGCTGAACACCTGGTCGATGGCCGGCTGACGCACGTCGAAGTCGACAAGGATCGTGGCGTGGCCGGTACGGGCCAGGCTCAAGGCAAGCTGGGTGGCCAGGGTAGTCTTTCCCTCGCCGGCCACAGCGCTTGAGACCATCACCACCCGGGTGCGGTCGCGTTCGGCCAGATGGAGGAGGCGGGCGGCAATGCCGTCGATCGACTCGTTGAACTCTTGGCGGGAGCGTTGGGCCCGGCCGCCGAAGGCCACCACGCCGCGGAGCGTGCGGGCCGGCACCAGCGGCACCGCCCCGATCACGTCCAGGCCGGTGTGCGTGTACACCTCGCTGGTGGAGTTGATGCGGCGCGAGCGGGCATCGAACCAGATGATCCCCGCAAACGGGAAGAAGAATCCGGCCAGGCCGGCCAGCACCGTAAGCTGGAGCTTCTTGTCGCGGTCTGGGGCGGCCGGCGGATCGGCCCGGTGGATGAGCGTGATCCGGGGACGGTTGCGGATCTCGATATTCAGTTTTTCGCGTTCGTCGGCCACGCTTTTCAGCAGTCCTTCCAGTAGCGCGATCTCCGAGCGCATCATCTCGACATCGATCGAGGAGCCGCCGAACGACTCGGCCAGCTTCTTGGCCTGCTCGACGTCCTGGAGGAGCTGTTTTTCCTGCTCGGCCCCGGCGGCAATTTCGGCCTTGAGCTGCTCGATACTGGCCTGCAAGGCGGCCCGCTTGCGGCGCTTGAGTTCCTCGCGGAGTTCGATGCGGCGGGCGGCCAGGGCCCGCTGGGTCGATTCTTCGGCCCCGCGGGAGCGCTCCAGGTGCTCGGCGCTGCCCCGCCAGGTGAGCACCGACTGGGCCTCCTGGCGGCGCTGGCGGAACTCGCTTTCGCGCTGCAAGAGCTGCAAGGCTACCGGGTCGGTGCGGAGGAATTGCTCCAGTTCCGGGTCGCTCACCTCGAAATTGGCAGAGCGCTGGGCCTCGGCCTCCTTGGCCTTCAGCTCCCAGCGGAGCCGCATGACCTTGAACTGCGTGTTGATCAGCTCGCTGCGGAAGGCGGCGAACTGCTGCAAGGCGATCTGCTGCTTGAGGCTGAGGTTTTCTTTTTCGCCAGCCCCGAGCTGCTCGGCCAGGCGCTTCAGGTCGCTCCGCTTCGCCCGAAGTTCGTTTTCCTTCTCGGTGTAGATCCGCTCCAAGTCGCTCAGTCGCTGGCGGCGCTGGTTGAATTCCACATCGACGATCTCGGCCTTGTAGGCGTCGACCACCGCATTGACCAGGGCGGCCGACTCGCGGGGATCCGGTGTGGTAAGGCTGATGTGCATGATCTCCGCGTTGCCGGGGAAGGCCACCTTGAGGTTCTGTTGGAGCCAATCGACCGGGTCCAGCTCTTGCTGGAGCACGCTGGCCGAGGCGGCCTCGGGCTTGCGCAGGGCGGCCACCAGCACGAACCGGCTTTTGACGTACTGCTGCTGGGTGCCCTTGTAGATCTCGAAGGCCGTGCCCGTCCGGTCGCCGCCCCCGGGAAGGATGGGGGCCAGGCTGCTGGCCACGTGGAACGCGGCCGTGGCCGTGTACTGCGCCCGATAGGCGAACCACACGGCCGGGGCAGCCGCGCCGGCCACCACCAGCCCTAAGAGGATAGCGGCCAGCCACCGGCGTCGGAAGGCGTGCCAGTAGGCGGCCAGCCCGCCCGTTGCAGGCGGCATGCCCATCTCCGCCGCAAAGCCCCCGCGCCACAGGTCGGGCACTTCGGCCGCTCGGGTCCGCGGTTCCACAAGCATGCGTTGCTGCGGCGCGTCATCCTGCCGGCCGGCATTGGAAGAAAACTCTGCCATGGTGCCTCGCTAAGGAATGCCTCGTCTTGGGTTGCCTCGTTCTCGGTTACCGGATGTTCTGCGGGCCGGGCGTTCGTGGCCGCCGCGGCCAGCCTTGTGCCTGGCGCCCTGCTATCCCCGGCGAGAGCCCCGAGGGCGCTTCCCGCGTTTGAGGTCCTCGGCCTTGGGGCCCAGATGGCCTGCCGGCACGTGTGTGGCCGGCTGGGGGACCACCAACAGCCGGCCCCAAAGCTCCATCTCGGCCCAAAGCACTAATACGGCAAGGGGCATCATGAACCAGCCGGCCAGGTCGTGAAACAACACGTCGCCCCACTGCCGGCTGACCAGTTCGTAGAGCACACCGGTCGCCACGATGCGGGCCACATTCGCCACCAGCGAAATGGGCACGGCGCTGGCGATGATCACCAGGCGATCCAGGGCCGGACGCTTCGCCAAGAAGGCGTAGGCCAGGCACACCGCGAAAAACAGCATCATCATGCGCAGGCCGCTACAGGCCTCGACGACTCCAAGCTGGGTCTCGGTCAAGTGGATCACGTTGCCCTGGGCAATGGCCGGCAGCCCCAGGGTTTGCAAAACGTAGGCCGAGGCGATCGTGCCGGCCCGCTGCAAGGGGTGGCTCAACAGTCCCGCGGCCAGGCCCGGCAAAGGGATCATGAAGAACAACAAAGCGATCGCCGGCGCGGCCCAGCGCAACGCCCGCCAGCCCCCCACAAATAGCACCCCGCCGGCCAACAGCGGCAACAGCGACAACGGGTCGACCAGGGCCAACAGATAGTGGGCCGACATCCAGCGCATCGCGCCGGCCAAAACCACAAGCCCCAAACCCCACAGGCTCCCCTGGAGGCGGATGCCTGCGATCATCTCCCGCCGCACCACGAGGATGGCGACTGCCACCACGGGCACCAAAAACCCGTGCACCTGGTCTTCGTCGCGCCACCACCGGCGGACCAGGCCAGCCAACGCCGGCCAATAGCTTACGCCCATAAGCACTGCCACAAGGCCTGCGGCAACGAGCGTAGCGCGGTCCTGGCGCAAGACCCCCTCGACGATGGGCCGCGCCGCAGTGGCGATTTTCGCCCATCGGCCCCAAGTACCTTTTTCGCTCACGGGGGGGGTGGCGGCACCGGGTGTGTCGCTGGACACTTTAGCAGGCGGCGCCGCAGACGCCACTTCCATGGTGGTTTTCGACACGGCGTGCTCCCCTACACAACCATTGTCCTCAGGTTTGATCTTCGACGCTTGCGATTACCAATCGGTTCCCGCCTGCGGCCCAGGGGCTCGCCGGGGACCTTTTTTCGTCTCATCGGGGCCGGCGATGGTCTACGGCAAAGGCTTTCGGCGCCAGGGGCAACACCTCATGGCCGACCGGCACGTACCGCAGGCCGGCGTAGTCCCCGTGGCCGTCCTTGTCGCGGCAGAAGGCGTGGACCGCGAAGCGGACAAGCTGGTCGGGGGACTCGAAGCCGAGTTTGCGCATCAGGGCGTTGCGGCGGACCTCGATCGTGCGGATGCTGAGGTCCAACTCCCGGGCGATGACGCGGTTGGATTTGGCCTCGCCGATGCGGCGGAGCACCTGTTCCTCTTTGGCGGTCAATAGGGACAGCAGGCGCTGGATCTCTTCGCGTTCCTGGCGCCGCTGGCGGCGCTGGCGATCCAGGACCACCGCCTGTTGGATCGTGTCCCACAGCTCCTGTTCGTGGAGGGGTTTTTCCATGAAGTGGAAAGCCCCGGCCCGCATCGCCCGCACCGCCAACGGGACCGTGGCCGTGCGGGCCACGAAAATCACCGGCAGCGTCGCCCCCAGGCCGGCCAAACGCTGCTGGATTTGGAGCCCGTTGAGCCCGGGGGCGCGGACCTCGGTCACCAGGCATCCGCATTGGGCGCTGTCATAGGCGTCGAGGAACTCGTACCCCGAGGCAAACACCCGACACTCGAAATCCATCATGCCGGCCAGCCGATAGATGGCCTCGACGGCCAGCACATCATCATCGACCACAAAAACGACGGCTTCGGGCATCATGGGGACCCCCCTCGCATTGGTCCCGGGAAAGCGGGAGAGAACGCATCTGCCGCGGCCGGCAGCACCGCTGGCGCGCACTCCGTTCTTCTCGGTTGCAACACCGATGTCGCCCAATCCGTTTCGATAAGAGTACGCGCCCCGGCGGATCGGGACACGCCCCTACCGGCGATCGCTGCCTGGCCGCCGCGCCCTGCTGCGGCGACCGTGTTGGCGAATCGCCCCTTCCCTGGTGGGAGACCCGCGCCTATGCGACGTCCAGCGGCGCCGGGCGCGCAACGGCCGATCCCCCGCGCATGCCGTGCGACAGGTCACATAGGTCAGGTCTAGGGTGGACTTGTGCCCTCGGTTTGTTGGCCCTCGGTGGCCTGGTCAGGCGTCGCTGTCCGGCCGACGCCGCAAAGATCATTCAGCGAGTTCCAGCCACGATTCATCGATCGCCATCGAAGCTCCCTGCTGAATAAAGTCGATGCTCACCACGACCAACGTCTGCCCGTGCCGTTTGAGCAACGTGCCCTCCAGGCCCATCAGCGATCCATAACGCACGCGGACCCGTTTGCCGGGCACCAGGCGGCTTTCCGGAGTCAACGGCGCCCCTGAGGCGATCAGGCGGCGGATATTGACCAGGTCCTGGCGGAGCCGCTCGCCGTCGCCCACATGGAGCACCCGGACTACCCGGTTCGACTGGAGGCTCGAAAGCCGGTCGTCGAGCGAGCCGAACATGAACACATACCCGGCAAACAAAGGGACGTGCGAAATGATCCTCCGTCCCCGGTAACACAAGGTCCGTTTGACCAGGGGCAGATAGAACGGAACCTCTTTGCCAAGGAGGTGCCGGGCCACCGCTTTTTCCTGTCGGGCCTTGGTGTATAGGACCCACCACGACCTGGCCGAGAGGTCCGCGGCGGCCAGCTCCATGAGGTCGTCGGGAAAAATAGAGGTTTCCCCGGCTAGGACAGGCATCGCCCCCCCTTTTGGTTCTCTGTTCCCGTAAAACTGGTCCGGTTCCGTTAGGGTTCTATGCTAGTTGGGGTCTGAAGGCTGTCAAGCGGGTGCCCTGGTTTGGAGGCGAGCCAGCCGCGGCGAAGGATGTATTTTACCGCCCAAACTAGGGGTAAAAACCCCACACTGGACCACCATTTTGTGGTACTGGCGGCCTTCCAACACCCCCCATTTTGTCTATTTCGCCAAGTTTTTCGTCCCTCCAAAAAATTCACTTCGCCCATATGCGCGATAGCGCAATTCGCGCGCCTCGTTGCGCAATCCCAAGCGGTTTTCTGCTGATCCGCCCACGGGGCGGCGTGTACTAACGTAAAATGACGACGCTACTTATGACCACTCATGGGTTACTGTGCAATTGGCCGCTGGCCTTTTGTTGGGCCGCTCGCTCCCGATAGGGCTTACGCCATGGCATCTCGCGCTCGTTCAATTTGAGAGTTTCCCAAGGCCATGCCCGCGGCACTGCGCTAGTTTTCGCAAGTGCGCAATTCTCGGCGGCTACTAGCTTTCCAGCGATAAACGGTTCCCCGCTAGAGAGCGACAATGGAAAGTCTTTGAAACTAGTAAAATATTTCAAAATCGATTGCAGCGCCTCGTCATGGTGCATCCAGTCCACCATTTTGTGTTACTACCGTCGGCGGGTATTACCGTGAAACCGAGGCCCCGCGGGCCGTTGCGCGGGATAGTCCCTTCAGGGCTTTGTCTTCCAAACGTGTAGCGGAAAGTACGCCATTATCGTCCCCGCAACCTTCCAGGTTGCTTCAGCGTCGGGTCATCTGGGCCGGCCAGCCGGCAAGGCGCCGCGGGGGCTGTGTGTTTCGATGCGCCAGCCGCACCGGCTGTAGCGATCATGCCGCCCGCAATGGCAGCGCGCCCGATGCCGGCCGAACCGGTCCTGCCGGCCGGGCGGGGATGCACGGTAACGCCTTGCCGAGCGGGGTGTTCCGGTGGCGCCCGCAAGGCCGGTTTTCCTTAGCGCGGCGAAAACTCCAAACCGAATCGGTCCCAAGGACATCAGCGCAACTGAAGGACCGCGGTACATGGAGGAGGACACGGTGCCAGGGCGAAGGCGATGGATGTCGATGGCGGGCGTGGGGCTTCTGGGGCTGGTGGCGGCCATGGGCCTTTTGGGCCGGGCGCCGGCGCCTCGGGGCCAGCAAACACCCACTGCTGCCGAGGCACTGGCGGATGGCCAGGCTGGCTCGCCTCGGCACGTGGACACGCTCGCCCCGTCGGACACGTCCGCCGTTGTTGTGACCGGCCGCGACCAAGGATCAGGCTTCAAGGATGTGTGCTCGTCCTGGCCCTGGGGTGGGGACGGAGCGTCGCACTCCAAGGAGGCTGGCCCCCCTGCGCGGTGCGCCTTTGGACAAAGTCTCGGATGTGAAGAGCCTGGGCTATTGCCCGCCCCGCCGCTGGAGCGGTCGGCACGGGCAAGCGGGGTTGCCGTAGAGTACCGCGAGGAGTCGGCCGATGGGCCTGCGCGCGATCTGGCCCTGGGGGGCGAGCCTCGGCCGCTGCCGGCGGCCGCTCGTGCAGCCCAACCGGCGGCCGTGGTTCCGCGGAGCCGGTCGCTGGAGATGGCGGCCCGCGATGCCGACGAACACACGCGGCGGGCCTTCGAGTTGGCGGGCCGGCGGGCCTATTATGCGGCCCGGGCCGAGTTTCTCCTGGCCCTGCGGACCATCGCGCTGGGGCTGGACCAGGAGGAGGGTGGTGCGGCCCATAGCCGGGCCCTGGCGGCCGGCCTGGCCGCCTTGGCCGAGGCCGAAGAGTTCGTCCCCGGGCCGGCCCGGCTGGAAGCCGATGTGGACGTGGCCGGCCTCATCCAGCGCCACCGCACGCCGGTTTTGAAGCAAGCCCCGCCGGACCGGCTGGGCCCCCTAGGCGCTGTGCAGGCGTACTTGACGTATGCCCAGCGCGAGCTTGCGGCCGCGGCAGGGGAAGAGGTGGCCGGGGCCATGGCCCTGTACGGCCTCGGAAAACTTCACGCCGCGCTGGAAACCGGGCTGCCAGGCGCGGAGCGTCTGGCCCGGCCGAAGGCCGTGGCGTTTTATCAGGCGGCCTTGCTGGCCAACGGCGGCCACTACATGGCCTCCAACGACCTGGGGGTGCTATTGGCCCAGGCCTCGCGCAACGAGGAGGCCCGGCTGGCCCTGGAGCACAGCGTGGCCATCCAGCCGACCGCGGCTGGGTGGCGGAACTTGATGGTCGTCTATGGCCGCCTGGGGCGCACGGACCTGGCCGCGCAGGCTGAGCGCCACTGGGCTGCGGCCCTTCAGGCCGAGACCGCCCGCCTGGGCCGCAATCCCTTGAGCCACCAGCCGGCCATCCAGTGGCTTGATCCCGAGACCTTCCGCCGCCTGGGGTCTATCTTCCCACGGCCCGAAATCCGGCCGGACCACAGCCCCGTGCTGTTGTGCCAGGCCTTGGGGCCGGCCGCCCCCTGCCCCATCTGCGGCGTGGATTGCGCAACCTGCTCGTGGTCGCGCCGCCGGGGGTGGGAACGGATGCGGGCCCTCGCCTGGCAGGCGTATGCCCAGGGGGAATACGTCGGCCATGCCCGCACTCCCCACGTGGCCGAGTACCGCCTGCGGGTCGACGACCAGTTGGACCTGATCTACCGCCTCACGCGGGACGAAAGCGCCCGACCTTACCGGCTCAACGTGGGCGACGAGGTGCGGATCGAGTCGTTTACCGACCCGGCGCTCAATCGCGATTTGATCATCCAGCCCGATGGGACCATCACCCTCCGGTTGTTGGGGCAAGTCCATGCCACCGGCCGCACTGTGGCCCAATTGCGTGAGGAACTCGAAAACCGCTACCTCAAGTACTACAAGGTCCCCGCGATCACCGTGACGCCCCTGAAAGTCAACACCAAGCTGGAGGACCTGCGGGCCGCGGTGGACCGCCGCCAGGGACTGGGCGGCCAGACGCAACTGGTCCGCGTTACCCCCGAGGGGACGGTCGCTTTGCCGGCCATCGGCTCGGTGCCGGCCCAGGGCCTCACACTGGGCGAACTCCAGTACGAACTCAACGAGCGTTACCGGCGCGAGGTCGAGGGGATCGAAGTCATTCCGGTCCTGGCCCAGCGGGCCCCACGCTACGTGTATGTGCTCGGCGAGGTCCGCAACCCCGGGCGGTTCGAGATGACCGGCCCCACCACGGCCATCCAGGCCCTGAGCATGGCCGGCGGCTGGAACGTAGGGGCCTACCTCCGCCACGTAGTGGTCTTCCGCCGCGGTGACGACTGGCGGCTGTTGGCCACCCTGTTGGACCTGCACGGGGCGCTTTACGGCAAGCAGCCCTGCCCGGCCGGTGAGATCTGGCTGTCGGACTCCGACGTGATCATCGTCCCCAAGCACCCGGTGCTGGTGACCGACGAGTTCATCGAGCTGGTGTTCACCCGCGGCATCTACGGCGTCTTTCCCGCCACGTTCGCCATCAACTTCGCCAAGCTGAGCACGCTGTGAGCCCCGGCCGGATGCCACTTCTCTAAAGCGGCGTCAGTTCCAGCTCGTGCTCGGCCAGGAAGGCTTCGGCCTCCGGGCCGGTAAAGACGCTTTCAGTGGCGCTGATAGACCGCACGCAGCTTGCCCCCAGGGCGCTTCCCCAGCGAAGGCAGCCGGCCGGGTCTTCGCCGCGAAGCATCCCGGCGATGAACCCCGCGTCGAACGCATCCCCCGAGCCGGTCCCCCCGACAAACTCCACCGGATACACCCCGGCCCGCAGCCGAAGGTTGTCGGTCACCAGCAAACTCCCCCGCCGCCCCTGGGTGATGACCACGGTGCGGGCGCCGGCCTGGCGGAAACGCTCGGCCTGCTGCAAGGGGTCGTGCAAACCGGTAATGACCGCCGCCTCGTCGTCGTTGGGCAAGAACACATCGGTCTCGGGCAGCACCCGCCGGAGCACCTCCCAGTAGTCCCGCTGGCCGAACAGGACCACGTCCAACACCGTGCGTGCTCCGGCCCGCCGGGCCGTGCGCAACAGGTCCACAAAGTCGTCTCCCTCCAACCCCGGCATCATCAGATAGCCCCCCACGTACAGCACCCGGGCCTGGCGGACCCACTCGGCAGGGATGTGTTGGACGGTAAACCGCGTGTTGGCCCCGGGCGTGCTGATGAAGCGGCGATCCTCGCCCTGGACGTTGATGACCATCGTGCTGGCCGTGCCCACGCCCGGCAGCGGGTGGACCCCCCGGGTATCGACCCCGCCGGCTTGAAGCGTGCGGAGGACGAACTCGCCGAACGCATCGTCCCCCACACACCCCGAAACCCCCACCTGGATCCCCACCTTGGCCAGATCCAGCGCGGTGTTCGATGCGCACCCGCCCAGGGCCAGCGTGATGTGGTCGGTAGGAATCAGCTCGCCCGCGGCGGGCAATCGGGGGATGGGGGCGCAGATGTAGTCGGCAAAGAGGATTCCCGCGCAGAGGCAGTCGATCGACACGGTGGCAAGTCCTGAGCCTCGTAAGCCAAAACACCGCCACAATCGCCGGCGAGGGCCAGCCGGGCGGCCCCCCAATCCGGCCATTTGCCCGAAACGGAATGGCTACTGTGTATCGCCCCTATGGGGGTGCGTCAAGTGGCCGGCCACGCGCCCAGCCAAGAGGGCCATCGCCAGCCCAATGGCCACAATCGAAGGGCCCTCGGCCAGCGTCCAAGGCCCCGGCATGCCCACCCAGCCATCCAGGGCCAGCATCCCGGCCCCGACGGCCACCGTCAGCCACCCCAGGACCCGCACCACCGCCAGATGCCGGCGAACGTCCCGCGAAAGGTAGAGCACCAGCGCGCCGTGGAAGGCGTACATCAGCGACAACGATCGGGCCAGGTACTGTGTGAGCACTGCATGGGGAAAAGCCCCCAGCCCGGCGGCCGCATGGATGGCTTCCATCCACGCAGTGGGCAAGAATACCGCGCCCAGGGCCGAAAACTCCAAAAGGCCGACCACGCGCAATAGCGTCTGAAGGGCCTTTTCCGCTCCAATCCGGTCTGCTCCATTCCGCCTGGCCATGGTACACCTTGCGTTTGCGCACGCTTTGGCGACCATGCCCCGCACCATACCGCCTGTCCAACGCCCGAGCAAGGCGCCGGGCCTTCCGCCTCGGGGGGGCCGGCTTATTGGCGTTTGGGCTCGATGCGGTCCTTGCCCACCCAGGGCCGCAGCACCTCGGGGATCACCACCGAGCCGTCGGCTTGCTGGTAGTTTTCCAGGATGGCCACCAGGGTGCGGGCCACTGCCACCGCCGTACCGTTGAGCGTGTGGAGGAACCGCGTCCCCTTCTCGCCTTTGACGCGGTAGCGGATTCCCAGCCGCCGTGCCTGGTAGTCGGTGCAGTTGGAGGTGCTAGTGATCTCGCCGAACTCGCCCCGGCCGGGCATCCACGCCTCGAGGTCGAACTTGCGATAGGCTGGCCCGCCCAGGTCCCCCGAGGGGGTGTCGATGACCCGGTACGGGATGCCCAGCCCGTCGAAGATGCGGCACTCGATGCGGCAGAGTTCGTCCAGCATGGCGTCGCTCTGGTCGGGCAAGGTGAAGGCGAACATCTCGACCTTGGTGAACTGGTGGACGCGGAACAGGCCCCGGGTGGCCCGGCCGTGGGCCCCGGCCTCGGTGCGAAAACAGTGGCTCAGTCCGCCGAGTTTCCGGGGAAGGGTCTCGGCATCGACGATCTGGCCGGCCAACATGCCGCCCAGGGTGATCTCGGCGGTGGCCACCAGGCTCAAGTCCGTCCCCTCGAGGCTGTAGATCTGCGTTTCGGGCCCGCGGGGCAAAAAGCCGATACCTTCCAGGATTTCGTTGCGGGCAAGATCGGGTGTCGAGGTGAGCGTGAAACCCTCGTCGACGAGGATTTCCATCGCGTACCGCACCAGGGCCAGCTCCAGCAGGGCGGCTTCGTTCTTGAGGAAATAGAAGCCGTGGCCGGCCACGCGCGCCGCCGACTCAAAGTCCACCAGGTCCAGGCGTTCGGCTAGTTCGACGTGGTCGCGCGGCGGAAAATCGAACTGCGGGATGGGGGTTTTTCCGCGCCTGAGCTCGACCGGCTCCATCCCTGCCGGAGCGGCGGGGTGGGTCAGGTTGGGGATCGCGCGGAGCAGCGCGTCCAGTTCCGATTCGATGCGCTGGAGATCGGCTTCGGCGGCCGCGGCCTGCTCGCGCAACCGCCGGCCTTCTTCTTTGCAGGCATCGCGCTGGGCCGGGTCGGCCGCCTTGCCGATGGAGCGGGCCACCTGGTTGGCCCGCCGGTTCAGCTCGTCGAGTTCCGCCTGGCGTGCCCTGCGCTGGGCATCCAGGGCCAAGAGCCGATCCACATCGGCCACCACCCCGCGCCGGGCGCAGTTGGCCTTCACCAATTCTGCGTTTTCGATGACGAATCGTCGGTCAAGCATGATGGTTTCCAAGAGGATCAATAGATGCGGAAAACCAGCCCCCGGCCGGCCGGCCAGGTTCCAAAAAAGCCGTTATCCGCCGAGGATCGCAGCCGGGTGGATCCGGGCTCGGCGAAAGGCGCCGGTCGGCTTGTCTGGCGTCGGGCTGCGGCGGCAACGAAGTTCCCCCTCACGGCCGCAAAACACCGTCACCGGCCTTTAGGCCCCACCGCGGCCAGTTCCTGCCACAAGCGGGCGCTGGTGCGGATCCCGCGGTGGAAATCGGCCAGCGACAGCTTCTCGTTGGGACTGTGGGCGTTATCGTCCTCCAAGCCCCACCCGATAAGGAGCGTGTCGGCCTGCAATCGCTGGTAAAAATCGACGACGATCGGGATCGACCCGCCCTCGCGGGTGTACACCGCCTTTTTCCCGAAAACGGCCTCGATGGCCCGGGCCGCGGCCTGGACATACGGGCTGTCCAGCGAGACCTGTACTGCGGGCGAATTGTGCTGCGTGACGAGTTCCATGCGGATCCCGGGGGGACACAGGGCCTGGAGCATGTCGCCAACGGCTGCGGCGATCCGCTGCGGGTCCTGGCGCGGCACAAGCCGAAAGCTGAACTTGGCCCCGGCCTCGGCCGGGAGCACGGTTTTGGCCCCCGCCCCCTGATACCCGCCCCACAGTCCGTTGATATCGCACGTGGGCCTGGCCCACCGCCGTTCCAGGATACTGTACCCTTCTTCGCCTACGGCGCCATCGACGCCAATCTGCTCGAAGTATTTCCGCTCGTCAAAGGGCAGACTGGCAAGGGCCCGCCGCTCCTCGGGCGACAAGGGGAGCACCTCGTCATAGAAGCCGGGGACCTGGATGCGACCATGAGTGTCCACAAGTGCGGCCAGCATCCGGGCCAAGACGTTGGCCGGGTTGGTCACTGCCCCCCCAAAGGTGCCCGAATGAAGGTCCCGAGCGGGCCCCCGCAGCAGCAGGTCGAAGTACGCGATCCCCCGCAGGCCGTAGGTGATAGCCGGCTGGTTCGGGCCGAACTGGGCTCCGTCGCTGATGACCACGCAATCGCAGGCCAACCGGTCGGCATGGTCCTCCAGAAATTGGCGCAGACTTGGGCTGCCAATCTCCTCTTCCCCCTCGATGAGGTACTTGAGGTTCAGCGGCAACCGGCCCTGGGTAGCCAGCCAGGCCTCGGCGCTGAAAACATGCGTTAGGAACTGGCCTTTATCGTCCGAAGCCCCGCGAGCATAAAGGTTTCCGTCGCGCACCGCCGGCTCGAAGGGGGGCGAGGTCCACAGCTCCAGCGGGTCGGCCGGTTGCACGTCGTAATGCCCGTAGACCAACGCGGTCGGCGCCCCGTCGACAGGGGGCGACTCGGCATAAACCAAAGGATGGCCAGCCGTTGGGATCAGCTCGGCGCGGAGGCCGGCCGAAGCCAGCCGGTCGAACACCCAATGGGCGGCCCTTTCGATCTCCTCCCGATAAGCCGGGTCCGTGCTGACGCTGGCAATCCGTAGCAACTGGCACACGTCCTGCTCGAACCGCTGGGCGTTGGCCTGGATGTAAGACTCTGGGGATTGCATCATATCAGGGGGGATGTCCCCCTCCTCTCGTTCCAGGTTTTTCGGTCGCGGGAATCCAAATATAATATGACCGGTTCGATCCGACTATTGGGCTTTGGTGAGGGATTTTCGGGTCATCGAGTCTTTCGAGTTTTCGAGCCATGGACGACACCGCAGGTGCCAGCGTGGCCGAGCCCCTGGTCGAAACGCTCAAGCGCCGCAAAGAGCGCGACGAGAAAAAGCCCCGGCGCCAGCCCCCGTACCATGTGATCCTCTGGAACGACGAGGAGCACACTTACGCCTACGTGATCGCGATGATGATGGAGCTGTTCGGGTACACGGCCGAGAAGGGCTACGAAATCGCCAAGACCGTGGACACCCAGGGCAAGGCCATCGTGCTGACCACGACCAAGGAGCACGCCGAACTCAAACGCGATCAGATCCACGCCTACGGCAAAGACGCGCTGATTGCCGGGTGCAAGGGGTCGATGTGGGCCACGATCGAACCGGCCGAATGACCTGCCAGGGCAGCCTGGCGGCTGCCCGCGGAGTGCCGTGAGGCTTTCAGCCGGCTGGGGATGCTCAGCCCAGGAGGGTGGAAGGTGTGCAGTTGGCAGCCGTTGGCGACCCTTTTAGCGGCCGGGGTGGCTTTTGCTTTGCAAGGTTGGTCGGCCGTACAGGCGGGCGAGGAGGCGAAGGCCGGCCCGCCTCTCAATATCGTGCTGATCGTGGTTGATGACCTCGGCTGGCGCGACCTGGCCTGCTACGGCAGCGACCTCTACGAGACTCCCCACGTAGACCGCTTAGCCCGCCAGGGCATGCGATTCACCCAGGCCTATTCGGCCTGCACGGTGTGCTCGCCCAGCCGGGCAGCGCTGATGACGGGCAAGTATCCTGCTCGGCTGCACCTGACCGATTGGATTCCGGGGCACGAGCGGCCCGCCGCAAAACTGAAAATCCCCGACTGGAATCAGCGGCTCCCTCTTGAGGAGATCACCCTGGCCGAACTGTTGGCCCCGGCCGGCTACATCGCCGGACACGTGGGAAAATGGCATTTGGGGCCGCAAGGCTTCTGGCCCACCGACCAGGGGTTTGCGGTCAATATGGCCGGGTGCGACCTCGGCCACCCCCCGTCTTACTACTGGCCATATACCCGCGCCGGCCGGCGCCTGCCTAACCTGGCCCTCACTTCCGCCGCGCAAGGCCAGTATCTTACCGACCGTTTGGCCGACGAAGCGGTCGCCTTGGTGCGGCAATGGAAGTCGCGGCCGTTTTTCCTGTATCTGCCCACCTATCAGGTCCACACCCCCATTGAACCCAAACAAGCCTATGTGGCGCACTATGCCGAGCGGGTCCGGCCGGGCATGCAGCATACCAATCCGCGATACGCGGCCATGATCCAAAGCATGGACGAGTTCGTTGGCAAAGTGCTCGATGCGCTGGAAGAGCACGGCTTGGCCCAACGGACCATCGTCTTTTTCACCAGCGACAACGGGGGGCTCTCGCACCTCAACGGCGTCAAACGGGGCCCGACCGACAATTCTCCGCTGCGGCTCGGCAAAGGATCGAGTTACGAAGGCGGGGTGCGGGTCCCGTTGATCGTCCGCTGGCCGGGCGTCACACCGCCGGGGAGCGTGTGCCACGAGCCGGTTATGGGAATCGACGTGTTTCCCACCGTGGCCGAGGCCATCGCACGGCCCCTGGGAGGCCCTCCGAGCAGCCCAGGCCGATCGGGGGATACTGGGCAAGCGCCCGCGGCGGGCACGCCTCGGGCTGGCCAAATCCAGGCCGACGGGGTGAGCCTGGTGCCGGTGCTTCGCGACCCGAGGGCCCGCCTCAAGCGGGATGCCCTGTTCTGGCACTACCCCCATTATCACCCGGGCGGGGCCACGCCGTACGGGGCGGTGCGGGCCGGCCCGTGGAAACTCATCGAGTTTTACGAAGACATGCATGTGGAGCTGTACAACCTGGCGGACGACCTCGGCGAGAAGAACGATTTGGCAGGTCGCAAGCCCGACTTGGCCGCAGCACTGCGCGACCGACTCCACCGCTGGCGCCAAGAGGTCGGCGCCCAGATGCCCACGCCCCGCCAGGCCGCAGAAAAAACGAACTAGCTTCGCCGGGCTCGATCGCCGCCGACGCCGGTTAGCAGCGGCCAATGCGCGACGATCCCGCCCTGTGGGCGGGTCCGCGTTTCAAACTTTAAACTTTGGCGGGGGCATTTTTTAAACGTCGGCCCGCTAGCCGGCCACTCAAATCTTGCCCTGTCTTCTGAAATCTGAGATACTCCGTTTTGGCGAGCTTGTGTCCCGCCGTGGCGAGGTGCACGATGCGGGGTCTTTTCGTGGCCATCCTGGTGGCGTGGGTGTGCCAGGCGGTTTGCACCGCCGGGGCCTGGGCCGATCCTCCCCCGCCGGGCGCTCAAAGAGGCAATCCGGCCTTTCACGGGCATCTCCATGGCCGTGGTGTCGGACACCCCTTTCACACCATTCGTCCCATCCACCGCGGCAGTGTGGCATGGTGGGCGATCGACTTGCCCCGGTGGCGGTGGTTCAGTCTATCGAGTTACGGTGCGGGCGGGGTCCCTTGTTACGTGGGCGGGGTGCCGTATTATCTTGGCGGCATTCCTTACTACGGAAGCGGGATATTCGCCTTGGGCGACTACGGGTTGTTGTATTCCCCGGGGATCTACCCGGCGGTGCCGTGGATATACGACGGTGTGTTTTTGTACGGTGGACCCGTGGTATATCCGCCGGTCATCCTGCCGGCCGAGACCCTGTTCGGCCCCGCGGCGGTCCGGCGGTTCATGGGGATCGAGCCGGCGGCACCGCGCGGGATCGCCAATTTGCCGCCCCGAGTTGAGGAGGCACCCGGCGGTGAGGCTGCCAAACCACCGGCTGCGGTCCCGGCGCACGAGGTGCCCCCTCATGCCAAGATGGCGGCAGAGCGGTTGCTGGGCATTGGGGACAGCTATTTCGCCCAAGAGAAGTATGGCGAAGCGCTGGACCGCTACCGCCGGGCCGCCCAGGCCGCGCGGGGCCTGGCCGAACCCTGGTTCCGCCAAGGTTTCGCCCTGGTGGCCCAAGAGCGGTACGAGGCGGCGGCCAGGGCCTTCCGCACCGGACTGCGCCTGGATGCCCGCTGGCCCGGCTCGGGGTTTTCGCTCCATCGACTTTACGGCAATGCCGCGGCGTTGGAAACGCACCTGGAGGCCCTGGCGCAGGCCGCCGAGCTGCAGCCCGATAGCGCCGATCTGCTGTTTTTGGTGGGCGTGTTGCTGTACTTCTCGGGCCAGCAGGACCGGTCGGAACCGTTCTTCCAGAGGGCCGAGCAATTGACCCGGGGCGACAAATCGCACCTGCGGGCATTCCTGCGCCACCAATAGGCCCCAGCGCCGCTTGGGGGATGAGCGCCGCGTGTGGCGATCATGGACCCTGCGGCCATCGGGGCTTCGACAGGCAGTGGTCTGCCTCCGACTTTGCCCTTTGGCGTTGTCACCGGTCCTTGGGCCGCGCCAGCCCGTCAGCACTTACGAGCCGGTATCCAACCACAACCACAGCCCGATAATGGCTGCGGCCAGCACCACCAGTCCGGCCAACAGCAAGACCACCAGGGTGCTATTGCGGTGGTCGGCGACCCGCTCGGCGGCTTGGGCGGGGCTGGTGGCCATAGGGCCCAGGGCGTACACCTCTTCCTCGATGATCGAGCGGAGGCCCGGCACCGGGTCATCGGCCGAAGGGGCCAGTTGAGGAAAGACCTCGCCCGCCTCGCGCCAGTCCCGCCATCCTTCGCGCCACACCAGGGTGTCGTGGGCGATGCGGCCCTCGGCCAGCCACGTGCGGAGCACATCGGCGGTCGCCGGGCCATATTGCCCTCCCGCGCTCGGTCGTACATACCATACCGCGTTGGGCGCTTCGTCCAACACACTCAGGTTATGTGTGGCACGAGTTACAAGCGGGGGGGCAGCGGGTTGGGCACCGGCCGCGGCGGAGGCAGCGGCCTGCTCCGCGCCTTGGCCCTCCAACGATCCAGCGCGGCCCCAAGGACTGCTGGCATCGGCCACCCCGCCTGGAATGGTCGCCTCCCCGGCCGCCGACAAAGACCCCATAGCACCGCCCCCGTTGGCCCCGGCTGCCGGCTCGGCCGTTTGCGACCTACCCCGCCCGCCCGGCTCCCCCGCGTTCCCCTGCGGGCCCCCGGTGCCCACCCCGGCAGGTTTCTGGAGAATAGGGACCGGTCTGTCGTCGGGAGGCTTTCCAGGGCCCTGGCGCCTGCGGGCTCGCCGCTCCTCCTTCGAACTCGGCCGAGTGCTCGAGAGCGGAATATCCACGGGCGTCCCACAATACGGACAGATCCCCCGCAGGCCCGCCTGAAACGCCTTAACATGCAACTTATGGCCGTTGGGACAGTAGAACCGGATACCCATACAACCGACCCCCGGTCCGAACCTCACGCCACATGAGGTTCGGCTGCTCGGTTATGCTGCTTCAGTGCTGCCGCCGAACTCAAACGCCACGGCCCAGCCCCCCCTTTTGGCGCAGGCTCGGCCGGCGATTCCCGTTTCCCGGCCTTCTGTCTGTAGTTTAACCCCGAGTACGGGTGGAAGCCAGACTGGGCCGATGGTTCTGGCGTTGCGGTGCTGGGACGGGGCGGCGTTGGGGCGGCGCTTGCGTTGAAGCACACTTCGGCCAAGCGGCTTCGGAATTGTCAACCTCGACAAACCGTGCGGTTTTTTCCCGCAAGCGAGCGCCGCCCCGGCACACCGCGGGATTGAATCTCCCGCACGACGGCACGGCTGGCAGACCTCGGCGCTGGCTGCCTCCTTGATGGCACAAGAGGCCAGTCATGGGGCCTGAGTCCCCCGAACCGGGGCGCGCGGTGCCGACTGCGCAAGGGCAAAATCCGAGGCTAACCCGGTCGCACGCTTCCAGACTGCTGGCCCCCCTCACGCCGACGGCGCAACCGGCCGGCTGACGCTGCCAGCCCATGCGGCCGGCTGACGCTCCCTGCTTAGGCTGCCGGGACATGCGGGCGGCTGACGCTGCCAGCCCATGCGGCCGGCTGAGATTCCCTGCTCAGGCTGCCGGGACATGCGGGCGGCTGACGCTCCCTGCTTAGGCTGCCAGCCCATGCGGCCGGCTGAGATTCCCTGCTTAAGCTACCGGGACATGCGGCCGGCTGACGCTGCCAGCCCATGCGGCCGGCTGTGCAGCCGGCCCCCTTGGTCCAGCCGGGCGCTTGTGGTACCATGGCCGCACACCCACA
>FWPU01006257.1_pt1 | contig 21223 bp, 26 predicted proteins | sample 2228361 | NCBI WGS metagenome assembly FWPU01 (sample SAMEA103939777, study PRJEB20133) | metagenome
TTACCTGTTGCAGTAAACTCAGGTCTTGGTGATGCTTTGACAAATGGCACTGCTGAATTATAACTTCCAACTTTATCGCTGGTATTGACTGTTCTAACCTGGATGTAATAAACGCTGTCATTACTGAGATTGCTTGCGGTATAGGAATCTGTCGTTATGACACTTGTGTTATGTGCATTTAGATTTTCGCCATCTGCCACGAGCAGTGCTGTAGAATCTGTATAGACATAGACATTGTAACCGCTGAAATCAGTATTATTCGTGACAGTAGTATCTTCTTGCCATACCACTGTTACTGATCCGTCATTCATAATTGTTGCAACAATTTCTGGTGCGGCGAGTTTTTCTGCTTCACCACCGCAACCGACCAATGCTATCATTGCCACAAGGGCTGAACCTAATATTAATTTCCTCATTTTTACTCCTTTTTTTCACTATTAACAAATTACAGCTACACAAAGCCGCAAAGTTTGCAGCTACGGATGTTCTTCGGCACATCTGCCAAGCCGTTCTATCACGATTGTCTGTTTCCGATTATCACCTCCTTTCTGTTTCTTTTTGTAATCCAATTATATGTATTATAACCATTATTTGATTTTTGTCAAGCACTTCTTGTGTTCTCGAATGAACGAACGCTTGTATCATTAGTTTTTTTACGTGGTTGACATTTGCTCTGTTTTTGTTATAATTTCATATGCGAATGGTGATACTGAGTTGCAAAAGTGCCCTGCAAAAGCAAATTGGTGATTTGCGGGTATTTGAGTTGGCAGTAAAGAAATATATCAGCAGATACCGTGGCTATAAACCGAAATTGGTGTATTTTGATGTGGAGACTGAATATAACATCAAGCCAGTACAAAAAAAGCCGAAAAGTATCAGGGAATTCATTAACCGATTAGAGGAAAGATGGGGTAAGATCGGGATTGTATTGATTATTGGTGGAGATAATGTGGTTCCGTTTTATCGTCTGCCTAACCCCTGTGAAGATGACGATAGAAAGGTTTTGTCGGACAATCCTTATGCTTCAAGGGATGATGATTACTTGATTCCAGAACGGGTGTGTGCGAGAATCCCAGATAATCGCAGTGCCAGTTTTATCATAAAGCAGCTGAACAAGTCGCCCCGGCGATACAATAGGGCTTTTGGAATGAGCGCTCGTGTCTGGAAAGAGGCGTCAAAGAGTGTTTATGAACGGATTGGCAATCCAAGAGAACTGAAAATATCGCCGCCAACAAACTCCGGGAATTTCGTTTCCGAATGGTTGGAAGAAAAGGATTATCTCTATTTCAATCTGCATGGAAGTGCAGTTTCAGAAAACTGGTATGGACAAGAGGCAAATGACTATCCTATTGCGTTGAGACCTTCAAATATTATACAAGCAAGTGGTTTTGTAGCATCTGAGGCATGTTATGGTGCTTACATAATAAACAAGACGGACAAAACCGCAATTTCGCTCAAATTCCTTGACCAGGACAATATCATTGGATTCTGTGGTTCAACAACCATTGCCTACGGACCGCCGACTCCGCCGGCAAGCGAAGCAGATCTTATGGTGAGATATTTTTTTGAATATCTCAAACAAGGTCTTTCGATGGGCGAGGCATTCAAAAATGCAAAGGTGGATTTTGCACGTAAGAAGATCCGAATGCACGGATTTCTTGATGATGATGACCAGAAGACCTTGCTACAGTTTGTCCTATATGGTAATCCGTTCTGTAAATTTGATAAGTAAAGGGACGTTGTCCAGAGGAGTGTTATGGTGGAAACCAGGATTTTGGCACACATCAGGAAGGTTATAAACAGTCAATTTCCGGAATTTAAAGGCATTGAACCGAGAGTGGTCAAAAAGAAGATTGCGCCTCAAAGGAGCGTCTATAAAAAGCTATCTCTGGGAATTCCGGAAAAAGTCAAGACCTTTTTCAGTTTTCATTATGTGAAAAGAGTCAAGACAGTGGATTCGGTAATATTGAAGCAGATTTTGATTATCACGACCGACGAACAGGGGCAGATTGTTAAAATAAGTCAGTCAAAATAGACTGACAGAGGAGCATAATGGTTGAAGTTCTGGTTGTTGTATTGATTCTTTCTTTTCTGTCACTAATCTTTTCCATGATGCAAAAATTCATACCGATAAATATATTTCAGATAATCGTTATTGTGCTTACTGCCTATCTTCTGGTGCGCATTCGTGTTAAAATTTCACGGGCCGAAAAAGAAAAACTTAGCGCGAAAATTGAAGAACTCGAAAAGAAGATTGAAAGTTTAGGAAAGAAAGAGTTGTAGTCTAATAAGGTTTGTTCTACCAGGTTGCCTTTCTAACACCAGGCAGTTCGCCCTGAAGGGCGAGATCTCTCAAACATATACGGCAGAGACCAAATTTCCGGTAATAGGCTCTTGGCCTGCCACATCTCTGGCAGCGGTTATACCTTCTTGTGGAGAATTTTGGCTGCCTCTTTTGTTTGTTTATCAAACATAGTTTTGCCAATTAACCCCCTTTTTGTTCACGAAAATCGCAGACAAATATTGCAGTTCATTTAAGAGCCACATCGGTCTGTGCAACATTCTATTTCTTCCTTTCAAAAGGCATTCCGAGACCTTCAAGTAGTGCCAGCGCATCCTCGTCTTTTTTTGCTGAAGTGACGATAGCGATGTCCATACCAAAGACCTTCTTGATCTTGTCATATTCAATTTCCGGGAAGATTGTCTGTTCAGTTAGCCCAAGATTGTAAGAACCCCGACCATCAAAAGAGTCGCGTTTGAATCCCTTGAAGTCTCTGATTCGCGGAGCAGCAAAGTTGATGAATCGGTCAAAAAATTCGTACATACGGTTGCCCCGGAGTGTAACCTTCATTCCGATTACAAGTCCTTTGCGAATCTTAAAATTTGAAATCGGTCTTTTGGCACGCGTAAAAACTGGTGCTTGTCCCGTAATCCGTGCCAGATCTTCTTTGACGATTTCAAGAACCTTTGGATCAGTAACTGCCTCGCCGACGCCGGCATTTATTACTATCTTTTTCAATTCTGGAACCTCGTAGCTATTCTTATAGCCTAATTTTTTGAGCAATGACTTTCTCAGTGTTTCATCATAATACACCTTTAATCTTGGTTTTTTACCCGACTTCATTCTACTATCTCCCCGCATTTTTTGCAGATTCTCACTCTTCTTTTTTCTATCTTTTCTCTTTTGATCGTCGTTTTCTTTCCACACTTGGGACAGACAAGAACAAGATTAGAAATATGGATCGGCGCGGGTTTCGTAATAATGCCTGAAGGTTGGGTTCGGGAACGCGCCCGCTGATGTTTCTTGACCAGATTTACTCCTTCAACAATCGCGGTTGCCTTTTCTCTGTCAATCTCCAGCACCCTGCCTTTTCTCCCCTTTTCTGCACCCGTAATGACCTCAACCATGTCATTCTTTCTTATATGGAATCTTTTTATCATCTGTTTCATAGTTTTATTCATATATTTAATATAATCTCCATCATACCGCATATCACAAATTGCCTACTCTTTATCATCTTCATACTACCTCGCTTGCCAGTGATAGTATTTTTGTAAAACCCTTTTCGCGTAGTTCCCTTGCAACCGGTCCAAAAACCCTGGTTCCTTTTGGTTCTTTCTGTTCATTAATCAATACGCAGGCATTGTCGTCGAAACGAACATATGAACCATCAATGCGGCGGATCTCCTTTTTCGTGCGAACAATGACTGCTTTTGTCTTGTCGCCTTTTTTTATAGGCGCGTGTGGCATAGCGTCTTTAATCGTAACATTAATTATGTCGCCAATATACGCATATCTTCTGCCAGAACTTCCAGTAACATGAATACACATGGCAACACGTGCACCAGTGTTGTCGCATACTTTAAGCCTTGAATAGATCTGAATCACACCAACCTCACAATCTCCCGGTCGACCGGCGATAATCTATTTGCCGGATGGGTTTTCTTAGCCATTTTATATCACCAAATGCGGTCATACCTCTTAGCTTATTTTCCTTACTAACCGCCACCTTTTCAATCTGGAGAGTGGACGGGTTTGTTCAATAATGACCTTGTCCCCGGCTTTACATTCATTCTTCTCGTCATGAACATAAACCTTGGTCATTTTTCTCACATATTTCCTATAAAGTGGGTGCCTAACATATTTCATAAACTTGACAACACACGTTTTTTGCATCTTATCACTTATAACCACGCCAACCTTGGTCTTTGACATCATTCTCCTTTCTTTTCTCTGGTTTTCGCCTGAGTTTGTTTCGGTTGTAGAAGCTTTGTTTTGCCCAGTTCACTTTCACGAATAACCGTTCTTATCCTGGCTATTTCTCTTCTTATTGTTCTGATTCTCAAAGGATTTGGTAATTCCTGAGAAGCATGCCGCATCCTCAAATTGAATAGTTCTTTATACAATCCATTAAGTTGATCAAGTAGTTCGTTTTTAGTTTTGTTTCTAAGTTCAAAAACCTTCATACTTTATTCCTTCTTCTCTCTTTACAAACCTTGTCTTAATCGGGAGTTTGCTGGCAGCAATACGCAGCAGAGTCTTTGCTTCATCATCTGACACACCTTCTATTTCAAATAGGACTCGGCCTGGTTTGACTACACTGACCCAGAATTCTGGCAATCCCTTGCCTTTACCCATTCTGGTTTCCGCGGGTTTTTTCGTCACCGGTTTATCAGGGAATATTCTTACCCACATTTTTGCCCCTTTTTTCATGCTGTGGCTGATTGCAACCCTTGCCGCCTCTATCTGTCGGGCAGTAATCCATGCTGGTTCGAGTGCCATCAAACCATATTCGCCGAAAGCGATTGTGCTGCCACTTGTCGCCTTGCCCTTACGACGACCCCTTTGTTGTTTGCGGAATCTTACTTTCTTGGGTTCCAACATTACTACACATCTCCTTTATAAATCCATACTTTAACTCCAACTGTTCCGTAGATCGTAAAAGCAGTGGAACGGGCAAAATCAATATCTGCCTTCAATGTTTGCAAAGGTACTCTACCCTCACGATACCATTCGGTTCGAGCGATTTCAGCACCACCAAGCCTGCCCCCACAGCTTACTTTTATTCCCCGAGCTCCGATCTTCATTGCGGAAATCACGACTCTCTTCATTGCCCGACGATGAGAAATCCTCTGTTCAATCTGTCGGGCAATGTTCTGCGAGACCAGATTAGCATCAAGTTCTGGAATCCTGACTTCTTCAATGTTTATTGCTACCTCACTCTTGATAAGACTTTTGATTTCTTCATGTAGTTTTTTGATCTCCTCGCCGCCCTTTCCGATGACCTTACCGGGCTGGGCTGAAAAAATGGTAATGATAACCTTGTTTGAAACTCGTCTAATGACAATGTTAGCAATCATTGAATCAGACAGCCGTTTGCTTAGATAACGACGAATCTTGAAATCTTCGGCAACCATCTTTGCATAGGTAGTTTGGTCAAACCACTTTGACTTCCATTCTCTTGTTATGCCGAGACGAAAACCTATGGGATGCGATTTCTGTCCCATTACTCTCCTTTCTTTGTCTGAATTGGTTTATGTGAATCAACAACCACAGTGATGTGGCAGGTTCTTTTTCTTATCATGGTGGGACTTCCCCTGAAACCCGGTCGCCAGCGTTTCATCTGAGGTCCCTCATTTGCGACAGCCTCTCTGACATAAAGGTCATTATCATCAATACGAACTGAACCAACTTTGTTCTTTAGATTAGCCACGGCTGAATTCAGTGTCTTGAGAACGGGCAGTTTGGAGCGTGAATGAGAAAGTTGTAGAATAGCCCTTGCCTCTGGCACATCCTTGCCTTTAATAATCCTCAAGATTCTTCTTACCTTCAGTGCTGAAACTCTTTCGTACCTCTTTACCGCACGCGTCATCATTTTTCAAACTCTCTTTCTTTCTCTGCTTTTCTTGTTCCTGAATGGGCGCGGAAAGTTCTGGTTGGTGCGAACTCTCCGAGTTTGTGACCGACCATTCTTTCGGTAATATAAACCGGTATGAAACGATTTCCATTATGAACCGCAATGGTGAAACCAACGAATTCGGGCGGAATCACTGAATTCCTTGCCCATGTTTTGACGACCTTTTTCTCTTTTGTCTCAATCAATTGAGTTATTTTTTTCAACAGTTTTGTATCGACATAAGGACCTTTCTTGAGCGAACGCGACATTACTTTCTCCTTTTTACGATAAATCTATCAGATACTTTCTTTTTCTTTCTTGTCTTCTTGCCTTTTGTTAGCCAGCCCCACGGAGAAGTCGGATGCCTGCCACCGTGTGATCTGCCTTCGCCACCACCCAAAGGATGATCAATTGGGTTCATCGCAACCCCGCGCACATAAGGCCGAATTCCTTGATGTCTTGTTCTTCCTGCTTTCCCTATGGAAATGCTTGAATGCAAAGGATTTGAAACCTTACCAATGGTTGCCCGACAACGCAGATCAATGAGTCTGATCTCTCCAGAGGGCAATCTTATATGTGCATAATTACCTTCTTTTGCCATAATCTGGCAAGACAAGCCCGCACTTCTGACAAGCTCTCCGCCCTTTTTGGGTGCAATTTCTACATTGTGTATCTCAACACCAAGCGGAATATTCAATAAAGATAGACAATTGCCTATCTTGATCGGAACATCGTCGCCTGATATGATCGTATCTCCAACATTAAGACCATCAGGGCTGATAATATAGCGCTTTTCGCCGTCTCTGTATTTGAGTAAGGCAATCAGTGCACTTCTATTAGGGTCATACTCTATTGCACTCACGACTGCAGGTATGTTGTCTTTGTCTCTTCTGAAGTCAATGATTCTAATCTTCTTGTGGTGTCCACCACCGCGATGCCGTGCGGTTAGCCTGCCAAGATTATTCCTGCCGCCGGTTCTTTTCTGTGAATAAATGAGTTTCTTCTCAGGTTTCTTTTTTGTTACCGGCAGAACATTTACAGTGTAGAAGCGGCGTGCTGGAGTTAATGGACGATAGGTTTTAATAGCCATTATACACCTTCAACTATCTGGATCTTTTGACCCTCTTTGAGCCATATTGAAGCTTTCTTGTAACCAGAGCGGTAACCGGTAGAGCGACCAAGGCGCCGTAGTTTACCGCGATAGTTCGCAGTCCGAACTTCAACGACATTTACCCCGAAAAGTTTTTCAACGGATTCCCTAATCATTTTCTTTGTGGCGCTCTTTAACACAACAAATTGATAGCAGTTCATTTCTCTGAGTCGATCAGATTTCTCAGTTACTATTGGTTTAACGATTATTTGTTCGTAGCGCATCTTTTCTCCAGTTCTGATATTGCATCTTTGGCTAAAACAAGATAGTCAGCACGGATAACATCATAGCAATTGATATCCGCGGTTCTCTTAATCATAATATTAGGTATATTTCGCGCCGCAAGCAGCAGCTTGTTATCTATACTATTCATTGTTATCAAAACCTTTGATTCTGTCAGATTCATTTTGCTCAGTATGCCCACAAGTGCCTTTGTACGAGGTTCTTCCATGTTGATACCTTCAATTACATAGATTCTGTTTTCTCTTGCAGTGGCACTGAGTGATGACAGCAGGGCGAGGGTCTTCTTTTTTTGCGGAATTGTCTTGTAATAGTCTCTGGGTTTTGGTCCGAACACAACACCACCTTTCCGCCAAATTGGTGAACGGATGCTGCCGTGCCGTGCCCAACCAATGCCTTTCTGACGCCAGGGTTTCTTGCCTCCGCCTTTTACTTCAGCGCGGTTTTTCACCTTGGCAGAACCCTGCCTTTGATTGTTCAGTATTGTAGTAACTGTTTCCCAGAGCAGAGTTTTGTTGATTTTGTTATCAAACAAATTCTTTGGTAATTTGATGTTCCCAGTTTCTTCGCCCAGGTGGTTAAATAATTTCGCTTCCATTATTCTTCCTTTATCAGCAATAAGAAACCATTCTTGGCACCTGGCACAGCTCCGTTCAGATAGATTATGTTGTTCTCAATCTTCATGATTTTGATATTCTTGATTGTGACCCGCTCGTCGCCATAATGGCCAGGCATTGTTTTTCCTTTCAGAATTCTTCCCGGATCAGAGTGACCGTGACTGGCAGATCCAATCCTTCTGTGGGACATAGAACCATGTGATGCTGGACCGCCTTTCCATCCCCATCTTTTCATACCTCCGCTAAATCCCCGACCTTTTGTATAACCAGTGACTCTAATTTTGTCGCCAACTGCAAAAATAGTTGTATCAATTTTGTCACCGATCTTGAATTTCTCTATGTTATTAACTCTTATCTCGGTAAGCCATTTTACCGACTGCGTATTTGACTTCTTCAAGTGGCCCAACATTGGTTTGTTCATTTTTTTCTTTGTTCCGAAGGCGATTTGAATTGCTTTGTATCCATCTTTGTTCTGGTCTTTTATTTGAACAATTGAACAGGGGCCGGCTTCTACGATACAGACTGGAATTAATCTACCATCATCAGTAAAAATCTGGGACATGCCAATTTTCTTTCCAATCAGTCCAATCATGCTATTTCCTTATATTGCTTTCACCTCAACATAGACACCAGCAGGTATTTCAAGTTTGTTCAAAGCATCAATAATGTCAGGAGTAACATCATTCAGTTCAATAAGTCGTTTGTGAACACGCAACTCAAATTGCTCACGCGATTTCTTATCAACATGTGGTGAACGGAGAACAGTATAAAGAGATCGTTCTGTCGGTAGCGGGACTGGGCCGGAAATCTTAATGCCAAATCTCTTCACAGTGTCAACAATGGATTTCACAGATTGATCAAGCACTCTATGGTCGTACGATTTTAACCGGATTCTGAGTTTATTCATTATTAATTCCTCGCTTGTTTGAACATCCTACTATTATTCTATTATTTTTGTAACGACGCCAGCACCTACGGTCTTGCCGCCTTCACGGATTGCAAACCGCAAACCTTGCTCAATTGCCACCGGCGTAATCAACTCCACCTCTAAATTCGCATTGTCACCAGGCATCACCATCTCCACACCCTCAGGCAACTTCACCACACCCGTCACATCCGTTGTCCGCATGTAAAACTGCGGCCGATAACCATTGAAAAACGGCGTATGCCGACCACCCTCTTCCTTCTTCAACACATAAACCTCAGCATTAAACCGATGATGCGGATGTATTGAACCAGGTTTGCTCACCACCATCCCACGATAAACTTCATCCTTACCAACACCACGCAATAATATCCCCACATTATCACCCGCATCAGCACTGTCCAACGTCTTCCGAAACATCTCTAAACTCGTCGCCACGGTCTTAAATTGCTTACCAAAACCCACAATCTCCACTTCCTCACCCGGCAATAACTTACCGCGCTCAACCCGACCCGTCACCACGGTCCCACGACCAGTAATCGAAAAAATATCCTCAATCGCCAATAAAAACGGCTTGTCAATATCCCGCACCGGCGTCGGAATAAAACTATCCACCGCCGCCATTAAATCCCAAATACACTGGTAAGCCGGATCATCAACACCACCCGTTGCCTGCATCGCCTTCAACGCACTACCCCGAATCACCGGCGTCTCCTCACCCGGAAAATTATACTTCGTCAATAACTCCCGCACCTCTAATTCCACTAAATCCAATATCTCCGGATCCGTCACCGCATCCACCTTATTGATAAACACCACAATCGCCGGCACATTCACCTGCCGGGCTAATAATATATGCTCACGGGTCTGAGGCATCGGCCCATCCACCGCACTCACCACTAATATCGCACCATCCATCTGCGCCGCACCCGTAATCATATTCTTGATATAATCCGCATGACCAGGACAATCAATATGCGCATAATGACGCTTATCCGTCTCATACTCCACATGAGAAATCGCAATCGTCAAAATCTTCGTGGCATCCCGACGACCCTGCGACTCCGAAGCCTTGGCAACCTCATCATAACTCACAAACTTCGCCAAACCCTTCTTCTCCAAAGCCTTGGTAATCGCCGCAGTCAAAGCAGTCTTACCATGATCCACATGCCCAATCGTCCCAATATTCACATGCGGCTTTGTCCTCTCAAACTTTGCCTTTGCCATAAAAAAGCCTCCTCTATTGCTCTCTAATTGACCATTTAGCCAATTAACCCCGCCAAAGGCGGAAATTACCAATCACCAATTAACCAAATCATGTTCAGCCTGGAGCCGGAATCGAACCGGCGACCTCCTCCTTACCAAGGAGGTGCTCTAACCGACTGAGCTATCCAGGCAATATTCCTGGATACTCTTTTATATTTATATCAAAAAAATACAGACTTTAATTATAATCAAAAATTAGTTTCTGTCAATAGCAATGTTAATTCAGGTTTCATATCTTGATGTCTTCAAGCTATTTAATCAGAGTCCCCAATCTTTTCTTCGGTTTTCACTCGGAAGTAGATATTCAACTCTTGACTTTTCCTGGGGCACCAGTATAATACAGCGTTACTTCAAATATGTTAATGTGCGCGGGAGTAGCTCAATGGTAGAGTCACGGCCTTCCAAGCCGTTGGTTGCGGGTTCGAGTCCCGTCTCCCGCTTGCAAGGTATATTGAAAATGTGTTGTTCAATCGGGCATTTTTGCAATTTACTATTTGTGAACAAGGAGTCATCATGAAACGATTACTAATGTGTGGCGCACTGCTACTTGTCTTTTGTGGCAGCAAATCCCAGACAGCATCTGTAACAAAAGAACCTGAACCCGTTTCAGCCAATACACCTAAAAAATCTGTCTTGATAGTAATAGCACATAAAGACTTCCGTGATGAAGAATTCAAAGAGCCCTATGAACTGCTGAAAAATTCAGGAATGAATGTTGTCATCGCTTCCACTGATACAACTACTGCAAAAGGTATGCTCGGTATGAGTGTAAAACCAGAAATACTGATTGAGAGTGCGGACCCGCAGGATTTTGATGCCCTGGTTGTTGTCGGCGGAACAGGTTGCAGGTCTTTGTGGGATAATGAAACACTTCACGGAATTATTAGACAATTTGATGGAGATAAGAAGATAATCGCTGCAATCTGCATCGCACCCGTTATCCTTGCACGGGCAGGCATTCTAAAAGAAGAAAAAGCAACTGTTTATCCTTCAGTTGCAGACGAAATCAAGCCGCTGTGCGCTGATTATACTGGCACCGATGTAGAGCGTAGTAACAATATCATCACTGCATCTGGTCCGGCCGCCGCAAAGGATTTTGCCCGCACAATTCTTGAAGCCCTGTCTCAATGAAGGCAGTACTACAAAGGGTCAAGAGGGCAGAGGTAAGGGTTGGTGAAAAGATTGTTTCTACAATTGGAGAAGGATTACTGATTCTTCTTGGAGTAAGAAAAGGTGATGATGAAAAAATGGTTAAAGAACTTGTAGACAGGTGTTTGAATATAAGGATATTTGAGGATCATAACAGAAAGTTCAATCTATCAATCAGGGATATCAAAGGAGAGGCGCTTGTGGTTTCACAATTCACACTGCTTGCTGATACTACTCGGGGAAGAAGGCCGTCATTCACTGATGCTGAAGAACCCGAACGGGCAAAGGCGTTGTATGAGTATTTTATTAGCGAAATGAAGAGTCAGGGTATTCTGACGAAATCAGGAATTTTTGCTGAGCGGATGCTTGTAAGCCTTGATAACAATGGTCCGGTCACAATAATTCTGGAATCTTAATAATGCTGCAACTTTTTTTGAGCCAAAAGGGGTATATATGTACAGCATGACAGGTATTGGACGTTTCAGTGGCAGAATTAGAAAACCACGGATTAAGTTTGATGTTGAGATGAGATCATACAATCACCGTTATCTTGACATCTCCTTGAAATTGCCAAATTCGCTACAGCCGTTTGAAGATGATTTAAAAAAAATACTTCAGGAGAATATCTGTCGGGGACACATTGTCGTGGTGGTTCAACAGGACCGTGAGGTTCTCGGAAACAGATTTGAACTTGACAAAGATCTTCTTGATGCCTATCTCAGGGTTGCAAATGAATTAGCGAAGAAATACAAATTGACTGGCTCTATTGACATAAATACCCTGCTCGCCATACCGGGGTTGGTAAGAATAAGCCAGAATCAGATAGATACCAGAACTATTTTCAAAAGTTTTAGACCTATTTTTGTCAAGGCGCTTGATGAATTGCTTAAAACAAAGAAGAGAGAAGGTGAGTATATCAAGAAAGAAATTGCAAAAATCCTTGAGGGGATTGAACAGGAGACTGATAAGATAAATGATATAATACCTGAGCGCAATGATTACTACAGAAAAAGATTGAATGAACTCGTCAGGTGTTTCAATGACAATGTTGATAAAGAAAGGTTATACCAGGAGATTCTCTATGTTTCTGATCGGACAGATGTATCTGAGGAATACGCAAGGCTTGGTGGACACATTCAACTATTCAGACATGCATTGGAGAATGAAAGATATCCTGGCAGGCGTCTGAATTTTCTGTTACAGGAAATGCAGAGAGAGGCGAATACGCTCAGTGCTAAAGCAAACTACCTCAAGATCAGTGAGTCCGCTGTTAGTATAAAAGAGGCAATAGAAAAAATTCGCGAACAGGTACAGAATATTGAATAGAAAAGCGAATTTGATTATCATCTCAGGACCATCAGGCGTTGGTAAGACCACTATCTGCAATAAAATTCTTGCTCAACGCAGTGATACGGTCTATTCAGTTTCCGCGACATCAAGACCAAGACGAAGGGCAGAGAAGAATGGTAGAGAGTATTTTTTTCTTTCGAAGCTTGAATTTAAGAAGTGGATAAGAGAAAAAAGGTTCATTGAATATGCGGTTGTCCATGGAAATTACTACGGCACGCCCAGAAAGTTCATTGAAAACAATTTGAACCAGGGCAAAAATGTATTGCTTGATATTGATGTGCAGGGCGCAAAGAAGATAATGAAATTATATCCAGACGGTGTTTTTATCTTTGTTGAACCCCCTGATTTTGTTGAACTCAAGAATCGCCTTATGAAAAGAAACACTGATACAGACACTGATATAAAGAATCGATTGAGTAACGCACGAAAGGAATTGAAATACAGAAAGGCATACCAGTATGTTGTTGTGAACAAAGATTTGAAGACTACCGTAAAGAAGATTCTTCAAATAATAGACAGGGAACTAAACAGAACGAATGCCTAAAAAGGCGGCAAACACTTCAAAAGATGAGATAATCTTTTTGGGTACTGGTGGTGCTCGATTTGTGATTGCCAAACAGTTGCGGGCGACTGGCGGGATACTTTTCAGAGTCAGTGGTAAGAATATTGTTGTTGATCCAGGGCCAGAGTCGTACTACCGGTTTCTGACCTATATGCCGAAGTTTGATCCAGCAAAGATTGATGCGATAATTCTGACTCATAAGCATATTGACCATTCAGCAGACATAAATGTTTATCTGGATGTGATTACTGAGGGAGGATTTAAAAAGAATGGCGTTCTGATCGCTCCGGGTGATGCCTTTGGTGATGGTGGCGTTATCTTTAAATACCTTCTTGAACATCTAAAAGAAATAGAGGTTGTCAAACCAGGACTTGAACTGGTGATGGATGGGGTTAAGATATTATTCCCAGTTAGACACGAGCATCGGGTAGAAACCTATGGTTTCAGATTGAGTTATGACAAATTTTCAATCTCTTACATCACTGATACAAAATTTTTTCATGGATTGATTAACGCCTATAAGGCAGATATTGTCATTATGAATCTTATCAAACTTGAGCCATCAGAGATTGATCATCTTTCGGTTCAGGATTGCACTGAAATTATTTCCGGCATTAAGCCGAGGGTTGCGATTATTACCCATTTTGGTATGACCATAATCAGAAATGGTCCGTGGAATATTGCAAGGCAACTAAAAGAAAGGACCGGGGTTACTGTCCTTGCTGCCGAGGACGGTAAACATTATGAAATAGAAAAACTCCTGTTATATAAATAATCCGCTCCCACGATCCCACGATCCCATTTTCCCCTTGTTTTGAGGTAAAGAATAAACTGCTACTATCCCAGTTTCCTCTCTCCTCGGGGGCGATGATCAAGGGGCGGGGCCAAATTCTATATTTTTATGAACTTTGCAGTATTTATTTCACCATTGATATGGACGATCAATAGATAAACGCCTGCAGGTAGTTCTTTGCCATTATTGTCCGTGAGAGGAAGACTAATGTTTTGAGAATGTGAAATATTATGTTTCAGCACCTTAATCCTTCTGCCCGTGCAATCGGAAATTGCAATGTCAAGCTTTGATGGTTTGGTAGTCTTCACTACCAATACGATTTCTTTGTGGAATATATTGCCTTTTGTTGAAATCGTGTTTGACACCGCTCTTTTTTTTGTGCTTTCAGCAACTGAGACATCGTGTCCAGTTGGTTTGAGCCAGGGGTCACCGAGCAGTGTCATTCCATAATGCCAGCAGAGTTCATCAAAAGTGACCCCACCCTGGGTAATGTATGCGAACCAGTCCTTGAACGCCTGACCAAGTGTCTTCTGCTGGGCAAGTGGTTGATAGAAGTATGCAAATTCAAGCATGCTACCGGTTTTTGCAGAGCCGACCTCACCCAGACCATAACTCTGATTAAAAATTGAATATCCACCACCATATCCGTTTGTAGTATAACGGGCAAAGGAACATGCGAAATGATTATAGAAATTTGCCGGCGGGTTTTGTGTTGAGTATTCATTAGCATAATAGTAATCGTAGGTACTGCCATTGTTGTATCTGAACTGATGAAGACTGGGTGAAGAATGGGCAAATACGCTCACCCATGCTTGGGGAGTGTTCAACTTGGTTCTATATATTGAAGCCCTCGTTGTTTCGGCATGCCAGTAGTTCATGGTGTCCGGGTAAAGATAAGAAAGTTCAATTGCCCAGGTGGGTGCCCAGGGGATCCAGTCATCATCACAGAAAAACAATGCTCGGTGCTGAAGTTCAAGTGTGTCATGTCGGTACGCGTTATCCTTCCGGAAGTAATTCTTCAGCACCACCGTATCAATGCCAATGCCGGTTGGCGTGAGCCTGCCAATATAGATTTCAGGGTTTATGTTTCCAGTATGTCCATCATATTTTCCATTGCCCGTATTCATTGTATCAAGCCATGTACCATTCAAATCCATATAGTAAAGATCAATTGGAAACTGCACATAGCCATATTGATTAAAATCATTTGCAATTTCAAACCATGCCACAGGAAGATTGCCGATAAATAGTGCTCCTTCAATGTTGTTTGTGTTATGCAGGTTCTGTAAAAAGGTTCGGAGAGTTTCTGGTGTTCCACCGGATACCTGGTAACTATAGATCGTATATCCTTCTGACTGCAGGTTGCTGGTTAGTTGATCAATCTCATTGGTTAATGCACCGGCAATACTTTGTTGTGTAAGAACAACAACATTTCCAGCACGTCCAGCACCGTAAACAATCCTGTCAAGTTGTATATGAAATTCAGAATAGGGATTTTCAGCGAGCCACTCTTCGTATGTTTCCGGTCTTGAACCTTCAGGCCCGGCCCATCTTAAAAGAGGTATACTGCGGTAGTCAAATCCCAACAGCAGTGACGCGTAGAACAGGATTGTTGATATTCTTGCCATTTGTCCTCCTAATTCCTATCATTATCAATCATCGGGGCGGAGGGATTTGAACCCACGACCCCATGGTCCCAAACCATGTGCGCTAAGCCGCTGCGCTACGCCCCGCAGATATCATTTTACCAAGCATCAATAGCTTACTTGCAGATTATATGCAGGAATTATCAGAAGTCAATACAATTCTTATTTACCACTTGACGAATTGTGATTAATGATTATACTATGATGTAAAGAAAGAGAGAATTTCATGAGACTTAAGTATTGTGGTGGGTACCTTGTGTTCTATTGGCAGCAAAACTTGATTTGACAAACTTGGCTATTGACAGTGGTGAAATTCTAAATATAGTAATAATATAAGAAGGGAGGTAACTCAAAAAAAAAGAAGAAAAGTAATATTTGCAGTGAGAATAAGTGAAAAAGCAAGGAGGTATAATGGCGTTAATACTTATTATTGCTCTTATGAGCAGTGTTGAGCCATATCTGGTCTCGCACCAGAGTGGAACATTTGCACCACAGTACCTGCCGGAATATGATTATGTAGCAATCGCAGGTTATTATTTCAATCCCCGGGAGAAATTGCCTGAGATTCCTGCAGAGCTTACTGGCAGTTCAAATTACTATCTTGTGCACTTAAAGGGTCCGGTCTATGAAGAAATGAAACAAACGGTTGAATCCTATGGCGTTAAATTGGTCCAATACATTCCATTCAATTGTTTTATCGCAAAGATGAGCGCGAGCAATAAGGCAGTGATTGAGCATTTACCTTTTGTTCATTGGGTTGGAGACTATCAGCCTGCATTCAAGATAAGCCCTCTGTTTGAACAGCTGCCTGAGGAAGATGAATGGCTGGTAATCCTATTCTCTGATGAAAATATCTATCTTGTAAAAAATCGAATCGCCAATCTTGGTTGCGAAATCCTTGAAGTCTCGGACACTGAATATGGCAAGATATTGAAGATCCAGTCAAACCGTTCACATCTTGCTGAAATTGCGCGCATACCTGAGGTTTGTTATGTTGAACCCTATCTCCAGCCAGTTGCCTATAACCAATCTGGTCAATGGGTCACCCAGACCTGGCGTCAGGTAGATAGAAAACTATGGCGCAGGAATATTCAAGGTCAAGGTCAGACTGTAAACACTGCCGACACTGGTATTCTGACGAGCCATGATATGTTCCGCGACCCGGCAGTGAATATTGGAACCTGGGGTAATTATCCGACCCATCGTAAGATTATTGCTTATTTATTGCCTGCTGGTTCTTCAGCAGCATTTGGTGATGTTGCTAGCGGTTCCTGGCATGGAACACATACTGCTGGTACTATATGTGGTGATGACTCTTATGTCAGCGGTATCAGTGCTAATGATGGTATGCCACTCAAGGCAAAGATGTTCTTCATGGATATCGGAACATCAACAGGTGGCCTCTCGGTGCCTGCTAATCTTACGAATTTGTATCAACCCCCATATACTGGTAATGCTGGTGGTGCTGCCAGGGTTTCCTCGCATTCATGGGGATCTACAAGTGGTGCCGGTAGTTATACCTCATATTGTGTGAATACTGACCAGTTTATGTGGAACAACCGCGACTTTTTGATTTGCTATGCAGCAGGCAATAGTGGTCCTGGTTCAAATACTGTCTACCCACCTGGTACTTCAAAGAATATTCTCACCCTTGGTGCGACAATGAATAGCACTTCAGCCACGATGATGGCTGATTTCTCAAGCCGTGGACCAACCCTGGACAATCGCATAAAACCCACTGTGACTGCTCCTGGTTATTTCCTTTACTCATCTGTGGGTCCGAATAATAATTCCTATCTGGGTATGGCAGGAACGAGTATGGCTACCCCTTGTGCTGCGGGTAATGCGGCACTTGTCAGGCAGTATTTTGCCAGGGGCTTTTATCCAAGCGGTGACTCAAATGCGGCTAACCAGTGGTCATTCATTCCTGCTGCAGTCGTAAAGGCAATTATTGTTAATGGTGCCCATCCATCAATCACCGGTTCAACTATTCCTGATAACAATACTGGTTGGGGCAGGGTATGTCTTGATGATGCTTTGTTCTTCAGTGGTGATGTGAGGAGATTGTGGGTCACTTATGATAGTGTCGCAACTGGCGCCTACGATGAATTCACTGTGACAGTAAATAACCAATCAGAACCATTGAAGATAACCCTTGTCTGGACCGATTATCCTGCAACTGCGGGCGCTAATCCAACAATCGTCAACAATCTTGATCTGAGGGTTACAAATCCAACTGGAACAGTCTATCTCGGTAATGTGTATAGCGGTGGTCAATCAGCGCCTGGTGGAAGTGCTGACAATAGAAATGTGGAAGAGAATGTGCGCCGAAATGTTCCAGAAACTGGTAACTGGACAATCAGGGTTACAGGAACAAGTGTTCCCCAGGGAACAAACCAACCATACGCGATTGTCGTCTCGGGCGGCCTCGGTCCAACCACAAGTCCGGTGCTCCATATTGCTGGTCAGCGCATATATGATCCCGTACCGGGCAATCTAAATGGAAGGTGTGATGCGGGTGAGACTGTATACCTGACAGATACACTGAAGAACCTCTCGGCCGTTGCTGTATCTTCGTGTACTGGCGTGCTTCGTGAATCAAGTCCTTATATAACACTGCTTGATTCTGTTGGCACTTTTGGCAATATTCCAGTTGGCGGCACTGCACACAATGGTAGTTCACGCTTCAGGTTTTCTATTTCGGGTTCAACACCTGTGGGCACATTTGTTGATATGATTCTACACCTGACTGGTGGTGGAGGATATGTCCAGGACATTGGCTTCAGTCTTGAAATTGGTGTAAATGAAGTCCATGTTATCTGGGGTCCGAAAACTGTCCAGATTGCACCTGGTGACACCCATTTCCTTTATGGCGTAGGATACAATCCAAACAATGACCGGCTCTATGTGTGTAATGCCTATGAAAGACCAACAGGAATTCTTCTCTACAGTTCTGACAGTAATGTCACTTACTATGGAACTATAGCTGCTCCGGATACATATACTACAGACATCAAATACTGTGCTTATGACAACACATTCTGGGTTGCTGCTGATTTTGCACAGGCATATCCTAATGGCAAGCGGCTATGCAAGATCAATACCAGTGGCACAGTGTTAAGGCAGTTAGCCAATCCAGCAAATGACTATCCTGTAGGTCTTGCCTGGCTTGAGCCACAGCGTCTGCTCTATCTATCTGACCGTAGAACCACTCAGAACACATTCCCGCAATATATCTACCGTTCAGACACTATGGGTACTGCAACTCAATTGAATTTCCCATTGCAGGGTAATGTTGGATTGCGCTGCCTTGCACGCGAGCCTTACGGACCAGATACGACATTGCTTGTGACATATACCTGGTTTAATAGTGCGGGCACAAACCTTGATTCGGTGGCACTTTACGAAGTAAGGCGTAGCGACCTTGCGGTATTGAATCGTCTGATCTTGCCCGGCTGGAATGTGCGGGGTGTGGAATATGACCCCAGGGATGGTAATTACTGGTTAACGATTGCCCAGAATCCAAATCGCGCAATTGTTAAGATTCTGGGATTCCGTGGTATTCCAGGCGTTGGTATTGATGAACAGGGCAGACCAACACCGCTGGAGAAGATAGTTCTGTCTCCTGGTATGCCAACACCGTTCACAAACAGCGTGAAGATCAGTTATACATTACCGGTCAAGATGAATCTGAAACTTGCAGTCTACGATATTACTGGGCGACTTGTTAAGGTTCTGGTAAATGGTGTTGAAGCACCAGGTACGAATACTGTAATCTGGAATGGTCTGAACGATAACAATGATGTCTGTGCCAGTGGTGTTTATTTCTGTTATCTTGAGACTGAACACGGCTCACTCGTGAGTAAACTCGTGCTAACGCGATAACCGAAAAGACAAAGATAAGGGGGTTGCTGTTTCTTGCCGCAGCCCCCTTTTTTTATGCGAACCCATTCAAAAGTGGGGAAAAAGTTCTACCAAAAGACTATTTGGAAGTATGGCAAAATTTAGAAATATAATTGTCCACGAATATTTATGTTTTGACTTAGATAAGGTTTATTCCTCGCAAAACAAGAGGTGATTGCAGAATTGAAAAGACTTTCAGACATTCAGTTTGATAACCAGATTGTGGCTGTTTTTGTAAGAATACTTACACAAAAATAAATCTGCATATTTTTTGATTTCAAGATTTCAAAATTTTGAAATGTTGAAATGTTATTTAGCCAGTTACCAATTATTATTCATTACTATTTTTGGCTAAATTCGTCTTTTTTTCTCATTTGTCATTGCGAGCGAACACAGTGAGCGTGGCAATCTCGTTGTTTTAATTCACAAAATGGATTGCTTCGCCCCCGTGAAATACAATTTCACAATTGACCCGCCAGTACTTTGAAAGTGGTGTGCATCCTTTCTTTCAACTCCATTCATAATTATTCCTTATTAAATAGGGCGCGCAATGACATTGAGTATGAATAATATGGATTGAATGTTTTGAATACCCGATAAATCGGGCAACTATAGTTTCAACAAATTCTTTACTTCTTCTGAATCCGGAATTGTATCTAATGCTTTTTGTAGAATCTGCTATGCAGCATTTGCTCTTCCGTTTTCTACCGAGCCAATCCTTTACCTTGGAATAGATTCCTGACAATTGCATTAACAGGCAAAGTTTATGCTATTTAATTTTGGTACCGGTTTCTACAATTTCCTTAACGAATAAATCTATATTAGGATCAAAATCTTTCCTTCTAAAGGGATGAAATTCAATGAAATTATTATATTTTTTAAGAACCGACAATAATTTTTCTATATCATAAAATCTTACGCCACAGAAATTATCGGATACTAATGCAACATCAATGTCACTCCATTCATTAGCTTTACCTTTCACATATGAACCAAATAGATAAGCTGCAGAGATATTAATTCCATTTCTTTTAAGTATTTTTATCAAATTCTTGATTTCACCAACTATTTTATTTCTTCTAAAAGCCATTTGTAAAATTCCTTTATCTTCGTAAAATATTTTTCGGTAAACTCTTTGGTACATAATTTATAGAAAGAAAATTTCTTATCAGGGTATCTAGACTAGATATTGAATTCGTTTACTTTTTTCAAAAACTCCAATTGTTGCTCTGAAAGATTCAGTTTTGTCTTAGAAGCAAGGATATCTAATTTATGAATTGGTGGCGGCATTTTTTGATTATCTCTGACATAAAAGGCCTTTAGAGTCTTTTCTTAAACCAAGCGAGCAATGAAAAGACACCAATCATACCGGCCATTCTTAAATAAAAATTCAGCTACATCCAAATCATGAGCTGCTGCATTTAGCCAATAACTGATCTCTTCATCGTATCCCATAATTTATTATATTAGAAAAACACCTGAAATCAAGTATTAGATTCTGAAATCTGCTAAAGTTTTCTACTTTAAATTACCCAGCGTCTTTTCAATATTTTCTGAATTGTGAATTATCTTTGATACTTTTTGCAAAATTCTTCGTGCATCATTTTTATTATTATGCTCAAGGCAACTCTTGGCAAAATGCAATGCCTCGGTTTCAAGCTGGGTCAAAATCTTGTGCCGCATATTTAATGACCACTCATCAAAATTCTTCTTAAATGGCTCGCC
>FWPU01007020.1_pt1 | contig 21223 bp, 15 predicted proteins | sample 2228361 | NCBI WGS metagenome assembly FWPU01 (sample SAMEA103939777, study PRJEB20133) | metagenome
CGAGCAGCCGTACTCCGCAGTTCCCGCTGCTTCCGTGATACGCGACGGGACTCCGCCGCTCGGTACACCACCCCGGTCAGCAGCATCCGCCAAGCGACGATGAGCAACTTCCGGGCCAAAGCGACGATTGCTCTCTTGTGCCCGATCTGTTGGCGCTTGCGCCGGTAGAACTGGCCCAGGAGCCCTTTGTCGTGGAGAGCCAGCACGTGGGCAGCTTCCACGAGGAGCGTTCTGAGTAGGCCATTGCCGTTTCGGCTGATGCGCCCCCGGTAGTGGGTCTCTCCCGACTGGACGATGGACGGGTCGAGGCCGGCATAGCGCGTCACCTGCTTGGGATGCGTAAAGCGCTTTGGGTCTCCGATGATCGCCCAGATCGCGGAGGCGGTGATCAAACCGACTCCCGTGATGGTGAGGAGGAGCGGTACGGGAGAGCCGTCAGCCGCCCGGCGCGCCAGCTCGGCCTCCACGGCGGTGATCTCGTATTCCAAGGACGTCATCTGACGCAGGGCACTCTGGAAGATGAGGCGGTCAGCTGCCGACAGCTCTTCCAGCGTGCGCGCCGCCGCCCACCGGCGAACATCGGCCTTTGGAGGGACGGCATAGCCGTTGCGGCGCAACACCGCCTTGGCCTGGTTGGCGCAGCGGCGGTAGCTCGAGACCATCCGCTCGCGATAGTAGAGCAGGTTGCGGACCTCGCGGAGCGGCTGAGGAGGAACCCAGACGGGCGAGACCGTGCCTAGGGCGAGCATCTTGGCCAGGCGCGCGGCGTCGACGCGATCGGTGTGCCGCCCCGAGCCCAGACGCTTAAGTTCTATCGGATTTGCCAGAACGGTCTTGCCGGCTCGCCGTGAGATATGGTCGTGCAGTTCGAAGGCACTTCCGGTCACCTCGAGGGCCAGCCAACAGTCAGGGTTCAGTTGGGTCTCCAATCGCGCCCAGCCCTCACGGGTGTTAGGGAGCCGGAAGTGCCGTTCGTTTTGTCCCCGCGGTCGATCTGGGATCCACTCGCATCCATGGATCTACTGTTTATGCAAATCCAGTCCGATGTAGCGCGGCACCTTTCACCCCCTCTGAATGATCAGGAGAGCACAGAAAGGCGGCACGTGGAAATCGTGGCTGTATCCCCCTGTTCGAGCTCTCAGGGACGGACCCCGTGCTCATGTAGGCGGTGCACAGGAGGGGGCCGACCAAAAACCCACCCACGAGCTCAAGGCTCAGGACTTTTAGCGGCGCACCCTCCGTCCTGTGCCCCGATCCCGCCTCCGCCTCCTTCGACGGAGACAAGTTAGCCGTGTCCTTCCGCCACCCTCTCAGTCGTTACGGGCTTGACTCGAAACATACCAACCCTCCTCCGTAGCTTGCGGCGTTCCTCTCACCTACCTGTGCGGGGTATCTGGATGCCTCGCCAGTCTCGAGGAATGCCTCCTGGAGCGTCCTACGGGGCAGTTCGCCCTGTGCTGGCGGCTCGAGTGGGCTTCGCGGCCTTCAGCGGGCTCTGAATGGCGGGCAGGAGGCCGGCCTTCTTCCGCTCCTTGAGCCGGTAGCTGTCCCCCCGGATGTTGACCGTGGTCGAGTGATGTAGGAGACGATCCAGGATGGCGGTGGCGATAATCGGATCGCCAAAGATGGATCCCCAGTCTCCATAGCTCTTGTTGCTGGTCAGGATGATGCTGCCGCGCTCGTAGCGAGCACTCACCAGTTGGAAGAAGATCATAGCCCCCAGATCATCGAGCGGCAGGTAACCCATCTCATCGATCACCAGTACCTTCGGGGCCAGGTAGATGCGCAGCCGCCGGTGGAGTCGCCCTTCCCGATAGGCGCGGCCCAGATCTGTGACCAGGTCGTGGGCGGTGGTGAAGTACGCACCGAAGCCCGCGCGGATCGCCTCCACTGCCAGGGCGACGCTCAGATGGGTCTTCCCCACGCCGGGCGGGCCCAGGAAGATCACGTTGCTGGCGTCGTGCACAAACCTCAGGGTCCGGAGCTCCCGGATCTGGCGCTCATCGATGCTGGGCTAAAAGCCGAAGTCAAACTGGTCCAGGGTCTTGATGAACGGCAGATGCGCCAGACGCATCCGTGTGCGCAGGTACCGCGCACGTCGGGCCTCGACCTCCTGATCCAGGAGCTCGCTGAGCAACTCGGCATAGGGGCGTTCATCCTTGGCCGCCCGCTCCAGATGGGCTTCGAGGATGGCGTCGGCCGCGGTGAGGCCCAGGGTGGCCAGGGCGGTATGGAATCTCCACGCGGCCAAAGACTTCACGAATCCACACCTCGCGGCCGGCCGCTGCCCAGGGCACGGAGTACCGGTTGGCTCCGTAGGCCACGTACGCATCGCGGCTGACGCGCCGGCGGACCTCGGGCACGTACGGATAGGGCTGGCGCCCGCCCAGCGGCTGCAAATGCGCCCGTTCGCTCTGCCAGGCTTCCTGCACGACCTGGTGCGTGGTCCCATGCACGCGCACATTGGCGACCGTGGCCACCCAGGCGCGTAGCTGGCTGCGCAGATCCTCTAACCCGTCGACGTCGCGCCCGAGGAGAAAACTACAGCGGATATAACGGATCGCCGATTCCACTCATATATACTTCTGGGCAAGTCGGGGATCAGGACACGGCTGCCTTCGAGTTGCCGGCCCGGGGGATGGCTGCTTTCAACTGGCCCGTGAGATGGCTTGGCCTAAGGACTGCCAGCCCACCCCCGGCAGGATTCAGCTCAAGGGTGATGGTAACGAGAGGGCAAACCAAATGAGCTCACGCAGTGGGTCATCGGTCCGCTCCATCTGTGGGCTGATTCGCTTAGCGAAAAGCTGCGACCCCGCTGCGAGGCCCTGGCGGTGTGTGAGGGAGATCAGCGCTGATCGCTCATATGGGTCCCACGGGCCATGGTCTGAGCTCAGGAGGAATCTGCGGCCGGAGGAAGGGCGATGACGTCACACTGCTACATTGGGGTCGATCCGGGACGGTTCTTCCACGGAATTGTCATCCAGCATGCCGATGGCACGGAAGTGGCGCGTCGACGTGTGCCAAATGATGAGACCGCGTTCGCGTCCTTTCTGGCTGAGGTAGAGACATGGGCAATAGGCGCAGGCGAGACCCCGCTGTGGATCCTTGAGTGCCGGGGTGGCGATGCCGTGATGCTCACGACCTTCCTGCTCGCCCACCACCAGGCCGTCACCGCGCTGACCGTGCATGAGGTGGCGGCGCACCGGAAGGGCCGTCCCCAGGCCCACAAGACTGACTTCATCGACGCCTGGCTGTGTTGCGAGCTCGTCCGGCGCCGGTCGACGCCACCGCGGCTACTCCAGCCGATCCCTCAAGTCGTCGAGGAGCTGCGGGCCTTGACCCGGTATCAAGGTGCGCTGATCGCAGATCAGACGCGGCTCATCAACCGGCTGCGGTTTCTTCTGACGCAGTATTACCCGGAGTATTTGCAGGCTCGGCTCTTCGGGGCTGTAGAAGGCGACACATCCCTGGCCTTCCTGCAGGCGCACCCGACGCCCAGCGCCGCACTGGCCCTGGGCGTGGAGGGATTGGCTGCCTTCCTTCGACAGCATCGGTATCGGCGCCAGCCTTACAAGAAAGCGCAAGAGCTGCAAGGGCGACTCCAGGGGATCCGAACCCCCCGGCCCTTGGAAGCGGTATACGCCCCACTCGTGGTCGATGTAGTGACGCATCTCCAAGCGCTCAAGGCCAGCATTGCGAAGCTTGACGGGGAGATTGAGCGCCGTTTTTTCACCTGTGCCGTGGCGCCGATTCTGTTGAGCCTGCCCGGGATGTCCCGTCGGACTGGGCCACGTTTCTTGGCGGAGGTAGGAACGCTCGATCGGTTTGATTCCGCCGATGCGCTCGCGACCTATGCTGGGCTGACGCCCACGACGGTGCAGAGCGAGATGAGCAAACCGATCCACTACCTCGGTAGTCGGTGCAATCACTACTTGCGCCGGGTGATGTGGTGGGTAGCATTGGGCAGTCTCAGGACGCCGGCATCCCGCCGATACTATGACCGTAAGATTGCCGAGGGAAAGAGCCACAATCAAGCGATCATTGCCCTGGCCCGCTGTCAGCTCCGCGTCGTATGGGCCATGGTCACGAACGGCGTGCTCTTCGACCAGGGACGGGCGCTCGGACAGGCGGCGTGAGAAACTCCCTCTTGACAAAGAGGGAAGTCCTTGCCTTTGCTTCAGCCTGCGGGTCGTGGCGCTGCGGATCCCCTACCAGTTCATCACGGTGCTACCGCACATCGTCTCGATCCTGGTCCTCGCCGGGTTCGTCCGGCGCGCCCAGCCCCCGGCCGCGGACGGGATCCCGTACGCCAAGGAAGAGGAGTGAGACGGGCATAGGGGTCACCTACGCCGAGGGGACGGTGCGAGGCCCGGACGGGCGGGAAGCCACCGCGCGCTTCCTGGTGGACAGCGGCGCCTCAGACCGTCTTACAGCCATGCAGTCCATTGCCTGCGGATACGCCTACTCGTCCTCACTGCGAAGCCCCAAACGGCGCTGGATTTCCTCTTCGCGCCCGCGAAGCTTCCGCACGATCTCGTCGAAACCCGGGTCTCCGTGCAACGCCGACAGCAGGGGATCGTACTCGATGAACACGCGGCCCGGCATTCCTACCGTATGGGCCGTGCGCAGCCAGCGCAGCGCCTCCGCCCGTCGGCCCTCCGTCAAGGCCAGCGCTGCGTACTGGTAGTGGGCGTTCCATGGCTCCTGCCCCCGCTGCCAGAATCGATCGGCGTGCTGGTAGCTTCTCTCGAGCAGAGGGGCCGCTTCCTCGGCGCGTCCTGCCTTCAGGTACAGGTACGCCAGGGGCAGGGCTGTCGCCTTCCAGGTGTACTGATTCTCACTCGAGGGATCGCGCGCCAACGCCTCCTCAAAGGCGTGTACCGCCTCCTCGTCGCGGCCTGCGAAGAAGTAAGCCTCCCCGAGGCGTGCCCAGGACCAGCCCGCTTCCGGTTCGCGCTGCCGCACGCTCTCGGTGTACGCGATGGCGCCATCGAAGTCTCTTCGCGAGATGCGGATCATCAGTTGACCGCCCACGCTGTGCTCCGACAGAGCCAGCGCAATGGATTCGTCGAAGGGTCGCTGCGCGAGATCCGCCCGGCCGATGTGGATGTAGGAGAAGCCCAGCAGGTTGCGGGCGGTCGTGCTCTGGGGGTCGAGTTCGGCCGCCTTGGCCAGGACGGGGATGCCCAGGTGATGCTGACCGAGGTCGAAGCACAACCACCCGAGGGCGAGGCAAGCGGGGAAGGACGTCGAGTCCAGAGCGACGCTCTTCTGCAGCGCATCGAGGGCGAAGGTATGTTCCCCTATGAGCCTGTAGATGCGCCCCAGGAGATACCAGCCATGCAGGGGATCCTGAGGCAGCAGGCGCCGGGCACACTCAGCGGCCGTGTCGTACAGCGTCGGATCGAGTCCGAACGTGTCGATCTTGCGGAAGAGGACCTCCGTGAGGGCTGCGAGCGCCGGGCCGTAGTTCGGATCAAGTTCGAGGGCCCTGTTCAGGTGTTGCTCGGCTGAGTCTGCAGCAGCACGGATTTCATCCAGGGGTGCCTCCCACCAGAGCCCCAGGAACATCAGGTCGAGGTAGGTCTGGCCGATGCCGGTGAGCGCTGCGACAGACTCCGGTTTCAGCGCCAACGCCTGTTCATAGGCGGCAAGCGCTCGGCGTTTCTGCTCCTTATCACGCGCTTCCTCCAACCCGGACCATCTCCCGCTTATCGTCGAAGAGGACCGGAGGGAGTCGCCGAGTGCGATGAAGCGCTGGGCATCCTCTTCGGCGCCAGCGCCCTGCGCCTGACGGCGCTCGTGGGTCTTTCGCTCTTCAGGTTCAACCGTCACAGGGCATTCCCCCCCAGTAGCCGTGGAGGCCAACGCTCCGGTTCACCGGCGGGCCGCGCAACGGACCGTCCACTGCAACCGGGTATTAGGCGGCCTCTCTTGTCAGTCCTTCTGTGCCACTCCCTTGAAATTGAACTATTTCGATTTACTGTTGACAGCGAAGGAGGGTCATATGACGTATCCTTCCCGTTGACAAAAGGCAGAACACCGCCCGATAGTGGTCTAGTTCAGCTTGCCTTCCCCGACTCTCGACCTACTCCTGAATCATAACCTCCGCCGTAGCCAGGGCATCCACGTAATTGAGCGCACCTAGCACTTTGGCAAAGGTACCTGTCAGCGCCAAGGGCTTGAAATTCTCCGCATAAAAAGCGGAAGTGGCCCATCCTTCCTGCGCCCTGCGTGCGCCTACTTCTTGCCCTAATCTGCTTAAGATCGCTGGAGAGAAGCTGAGTGTCTGTCCCGCTGGCATCGGCTGCGTAGTAGCGGGGCTCCCTCCCGCAAAAGGCAGCCGGACGGCCGCTGCAGCCATCCAACCCACGACGACACCCAGGATGAAGGACTTCCTACTCTCCTCCATAAGCTGTCACCCCCGGAATCGCTCTATCGTCCATGCGCCACTATGCGCCCTGCCATCAGAACCTACACCACCAGCTCGACACGTGCTTGCCGGTGCTCCAACACCTCGCCCGTGTCTGCGTCTACTAGGAAAACCGACACCTCTGCCGGCGGGCAGGCGTCGAACTCGAGCCAGCGGACCTGGATGGTCGCCTCCGGATGCCCCACTCCCACCTCCACGGGATCGCTTTCGCGTTCGCCCACCCGTACCCGCACACGGCGCGAACCCGCCAGCAGATTTGTTGCGGCTGCCCGTACCCGGACGACCGCGATGCGGCTGGTGAGCGGCTCTGGGGCTTCAAGGGTCACCGTGATCCTCGGGACCGGTGCGTGAGCACGGGCGAAAAGGACCGGTACGATGCTCTCCTGCAGGCTCAGGCCGCCGTGCAGGAACCGCGGTATCGGACCGGGGCGGGAAAAGACGCAAAGCCCGACGGGGAATCCGATCACCTCGTCCGGGGAGGCAGTCCACCCGAGTTCCGACATCTTCGGAGTCCAGCATCCCTCCACCACGGCTCCCAGGGCGAATCGGGGTTGCACGACCCGGGCACTTCCCGCGGGCAGCGTGCGGGGCTCCGGGCCGGGCGGCACGAATAGGAAGCCGTGGTCCGCCATGAGGAAAAACTGCTGGAAGCCTCGGTCGGCCAAGAGGCGGACTGCCCTGCATATTCGCTGCAGAAGCTCCAGCAGGCCCTCAGGGCGGAGGTGAGCGGCGAAGGTGCCGTATTCGTCCAGCTCCCTCGAGAGCACCACCAGGCGCTCCGCCCCCGCAAGGTCCGCGCTCTCTACCTCCTCCAGCTCGACCACCTTAACCACAGGGCGCAGGCCTATCTGTAGCCGTGCCCGGCGGCCCTCCCGGGACCCCACCTCTTGCTCCCCGAGGCGCACCCGGACTCGATCCCCACCCCACTCGACCGCAAACCCGTCCTCGGCACCGGGGAGCAGGGAGGCCATGCCGAGTTCGGTTATACCGGGAAGCACACCCCGCACCGGCTCGACCGTCACGGCAAAGCCCCCACCGAGGAGCTCCGCGACACGGCGGGCCAAGTCGAACCGGAGGGCGTCCACCAGGAACACCGCGGTGCGCTCCCGGACGCCCTCTACCCGTGTCCAGATGCCCGGCTGTCCGGGCCGCCAGCCCTCACGCCGGACCGCGCCCGCGAACCGCCGGTTTACAACGTCCAGAAACTCCCGGTAGCTCTGCCAGGCGGGAAGCACTAGTCCCGAGCGCTCCTCGGGATCCAGGGCCCCCTCTAGCGCCGCCAGCTCCAGGGCCCAGAGGTCCAGCCGCCACCACTCATCCTGCTGGGTGTAGCGCCGGATGAAGTCCTCCGAGGTCCGGAGCTCCTCGGATCGGCGGGTCGCCTCACGACACCCTTCAAACAGCCGGGTAGCCTGTTCGACGGCCTCCCACGCCTGGCCGACCTTCGGGCGGCGCCGCGCCCAGAAGAGCCCGCGCCGGGCCTCCGCCACCGCCCGCAAGCGGCCAGCCCGCTCCGCCAACCCCGCCCCCTCCGGCCCTACGGCCTCACGCAGCTCCCTCCTCCACAGGTCGTCCACGCACGGGAACGTCTCGGCCCGCAAGAGGTTTTCGTTAGGGACGACCCGGGACGCGATGGCATAGCGCTGTTCCACCTCAGGGGCCTTGCGCTCGTATGCACTCCGGTAACTCTCCCGGTCCCGCCACAACCGGGCAAGGTCTGCGAGCCTCTGCCGGCCGCCCTCATCCGGGGGAAGGAAGACAAACGCGGACTCGAGGCCCGGTGCGAAGCGGCAGAACTCGCCGAGCAATGCCGCAGCCCCCAGCCGGTCCCGCAGGCCGGCTTCATCCTCCGGGGGCTCTCGGAGGCCCGAGTAATCCGCGACCCACCGCCGCCATTCTTCCCACAGGCCACGGGCATCCAGCCTCTCGCGCCAGCCGCTCTCGGACAGAAACAGGAGGAGGGCTTCTACCGGATCCCAGGAGGAGAGACCGAGCACGCAGCCCAGCAGCGCCTGCACGACCGGATCTTCCCCCGTAAGCCCGGCGGGGGATCGGTGCAGCCAGGCGTGGATCAGGGCTCTGGCGTTCTCGGGGTGCTCCCGCAGGAGGGACGAGAGCCTGGGGGTGATGGGAAGACCGTACTTCCGGTGTACCACCTCCAGGAAGTCCACCTCCCAGCGCTCTCCCAGCGCTTCCAAGTCGCGCAGCCAGCTGACCTCCGGCCGTCGCTCGGGGATGTACAGGACCCAGCGGCCCTCAAGCTCATGGGCTCGCTCCTCCAGCTCGTGCCGGAGAGCCAAGTAGCTCCCTGCGAAGCGCACCAGGTGGGCGCCTTCCGGCGTAGCGCCTTCGGCGAGCTCCTGAAAGGTGCCGCCCGGGTCATACCAGACCAGGATTCCGTGCTCCCCCAGGCGGTCGAAGGTGGCCCGGATTTCCTCTCGAAGCCAATATTCAAGTCCTGCGTCCACCCCTAACTCCCCACCCGCTGTGCGTCGCGCGGCAGGATCCCTGCCCGCTTCAGGGGCTCGATGTTCACCCGCACCCCGTAGTCCCGCACGGGCCGGTAGCCCTCACGGACGATCTCCCCCACCTTTTCCTTCACCCAGTGGCTTCGACTGTGGACCTCGAGGGTGTGGGGAGTGAGGAGCCCGTCCAATCGCTCCCCCAGCGACCGGAGCGCCTCGTAGCGCGCCCGGGCGCCCTCCAAGCGCTGCACCGCTTCCTCGAGGGTCCGACGGGACGCGTTAGTCGCCCGCGCCTCCGCCAGCCTACGCTCGGCGGCCTGGACCTCACGGGAGGCCGCCTCAAGGGCGCTCTGGAGGTAGATACGCCGGATCTTGCGCAGGGTATCCGCATCGAATCGGTGCCAGCAGATGAAGACGCTGAATGGGACCTCCCCGCCCTGCGGGGAGGTCCTCCGGGCCCGCCGGGACTCCGAGGGCGGGACGATCTGCCAGATCACGGGCCGCAACCGGTAGAGGCCCACGTGGTAGCCGAAGAACTTCGTCGCCAGCCACTCGTCCAGCGGGCGGCCCAGGGCCTCCCGGATCTCCCGCTCCACCTGAGGCAGGGCGTCGGGCCCGAAGAGCTCCTTCAGCTTCTCCCGGACCCGGTAGGGTAGGCTGCGCTCCACCTCGGTGGCTCCGATGGGGTAGCAGTCGTGCAAGGGGACGATACCGTCCGGGTCCTCCCGGATCACCTGATGGGCGAGGTAGTGCACAAGCCGGCGGATGTGCTCCTCCGCCGGCAGGATCCCTTCGGGAGCGCCCGCCTCCTCCGCCTCGGCCTCCGGCCCCTCTGCGCCTTCTTCGGACTCTTCCTCCTCCAGCCCCGTCTCCTCCCCGCGGGCCAGCTCCGCCTCGATGAGGGCCCGCTCCTCATCGGAGATTCCGTAGAGCCGGTAGACCTCGTCGTCGATCCGGCGCTGGATTTCGGCCAGCCGGGCCTGGACGGCCTCCTGCCACCGGACGCACGCGGCGGCCAGCTCGTTCAGCGACGCCGGGTCGCCTGACCCCTTGGCCAGCCCCTCCCGGATGGCCCGGGCCGAGGGCCAGTCGGGCCAACTAAAGTCCCGGGCCAGGGGATGGCCGGTGACCGGCTGCAAGTCCCCATCTCTCCTCCCGCGTTGCCGCCCTACCAGAGCCTGAACGATCCAGGGCGCGACAAACACCGCCGACACTTCGTCGCCGGTCCTCCATTCGCGGCAAAGGTCACGAGCCAGGCAAGCCAGTTCTCGCAGCACACCATTTCCTAATACCACACCTGCCACAGGTAGTTTCGCCACGTTGCCGCCGTCTCGCCGGTGAGCGACTGGATCCAATACTTGAAGCGCGGCAGCAAAAAGGTGGCTATTCAGCATCGCACAAACCTCCATCTCGTGGTCCGTGTCCCGCAAAAATACCATCTGCCCAGCATGCGAAAATACACAACCGGCTGCAACTTCCCACGCGTCTAATAAAACAGACGATACGATATATGCCCACGCCAGCCCTGGCCGGAAGTAGAAGGACTCGTTACGTATGACCCATTCCCACTTACCCTTCAGATATGGATACCGTTGCACAATATAGTTCTTAATCTTCTCCCCGTCGTTCCCCCAGTTCACCACCAGAGCGATGTCGTGGTAAAACGGCCGTCCGCCCTTGGCGAAAGGCACCCATTTCTTGCCCTGCCGGGTCTCCTCCCGGGAGGTGGCGATCTCGTCCACCGGTACCTCCCACCAGTAGCGGGTGAACCTCAGGTCGTCGGCGGTCGCCAGTCCCTGCTTGACATCGGCGACCTTTTCTTTGTCGGGCATCCTGGCGACATCCCGATCCAGGGGAGGGTATTTTTTGAATAGCTCCCGCAGGCTCCGGGGCGCCCAGTAGGCGAAGGGCGAGCCTGGCACCTCGGCCAGTTCACCCAGGGTAGCCGTGAAGACGATGCGGTTATGGGGCATTGCCGCTCTCCCTTTCGGGCATCTTTGACCCGTTTATGACCCATTTCTGGCCCGTTTGACCCAATTCGTAGAAGACGCTACCCAGACTCTTTTCTCACCAGCAAGCAAAGCGCTGCCAACGCCGATAATTCTCGCTGGGCGGTTTCCCGACTGGTCTGAAGCAGTACTTGATACTCCGCGTCCATGATGCGACCCCTCTCCTTGACGTAAAGCACCGCCTGAATTTCCGCAGTAACCCTGCTTGCTCGCACTCCTCCAGGATCTTCTGGATCCCGCCCACTGCTCAGTCCAGCCTGCGTAGTAAAACATCTCCACGACTTTCCAGTTACAGGGGTAGGAACGGTCCGGTCGCTTGAGGTCTTCAATGTGCAGAGGGGATGGCAATGTTCCCGGGCTGACGACAACCATGTGGTCATCAAACCACCGCACCTGCACATGCCTGTGGTCTGTGTAATCCCGGTGGCTGAGCGTCAATAATGGCCTCCCGCAGGCCTTCCAGCGGGTATTCCCAGATCACTTCCCGAGCGGCTTCCGGTGTTGATCCGTAACCGGTTTGCAGGTGCTGGCCGAAGTAGGCCATGGCGCCTTCCACCTGGTCCCAAAGGGTCCCGTAGATGGGATAGTCATCCGTTACGTTGGACCAGTCCCGCAGGCTTTGCCTGCCCAGGGTGACACCCACGATCTCGCCGTCGTCGTCTATGCCGACCCAGACCTCGCATCCGGCGGCGTTCGCCAAGGCGCAAGGGCACCTCAGGGTCTCTTCCCCGAAGGAGCGCTTGAACTCCACCGTCTCGCTCTCCCCCTGCCGGAGAGCCCCGGCAAGGAACGGTGGAAGGGCGCTCATGAATACCCCTCCTCCATGGCCCGGAGCGCTTCTTCGAACTTCACCCGCTTCTCGTCCCAGTCCCAGTCAGTAAGGCGAAAGAAGACGACCGGGTGAGCCTGCCAGTCTACCCCATCGTCGGCGTGACGGCGTCGCAGGGTGAAGGCGGCGTACCGGGCGGTGGCCTCGTCCAGGACGTTGAACCCCAGGTCCCAGACCACCTCCGGCAGGGCATCCGACCGCAGGATCTCCTCCCGCAGCTTCTGGAAGGACTTGAGGAACAGGAAAGTCCGGCCCGTAAGGGCCCCCACGTAGCCGCCTTCTCGACAGAGGTCTATGGCCTGCTCAATGAACGCCGCATAGTAGTCCCGGTGTGTTCGGGGGTAGTGCTCCCTGGCATACTCTTTGCACCGAGCCGGCATGGCCCCGTAGGGGGGATTCATGAGGACCACATCGTAGCGGTCCGTCAGGACGTCCGCGAGGCGCACCGCCCGCTCGGCGTCCAGACCAAACAGCAGCGATCCCATATCTTGGGCCTCCATGGCTTCCCTGAGGTAGGCGCGCAGGCGCTCCTGGATCTCCTCCACGGTCCACCGTTTGAGGACCGGAATGGGTGCCTCCGGTAACGCAAGCTGTTCGGCCGACGGGAGCAAGGAAAGCTGCCCTGTTCGGGCTCGGAGCTGTGCTTGCGTGAGACGCCTCTGCTCGAACAACCGCTCCAGAGGCTTACGGATCCGCAGCAGGGACCCGATCTCAAAAGCTGCCTCACAGTCCCTCAGGATGCGACGGACGATCTCCTGCAGCTCTCGGTCGTTGCGGAACTGATCCAGGAAGCCGCGTTGCCGCTCGCCGTCCCGGTGGGCGTAGCGCACATCCGCGCACACGATGTTCACCCGCCGCAGCTCAAACCGGGCCGCCGGGTCACCGCCCTTCAACCGCTCAAACGTCACGCGGGCCTTGAGGTACAGGGCCAGGGCTGCGATCTGACAGGCCCGCAGGTCGATGTCCACCCCGTAGAGGTTGTGCTCCAGCACGAGAGAGGGAATCCGCCAGGGCGGGACATCCGGCCGGGCTTCCCGCCACATCTCCACCAGCAGGTCGAAGGTGCTCAGGAGGAAGTGGCCACTTCCACAGGCCGGGTCGAGGACCTTCAGATCTTCGACCTCGAGGGTGCGCCGGGGGGGCCGAAACCCGTTCCGCACCGGGACGAGGTAATCGAGGGAGGAACGCAGGCCCGAGTCCGGTCGGGCCTCCAGCCACAGGCGGCCGAGGGTGTTGTGCACCAGTGCCCGGACGACCCACCCTACCGTGTAGAACTGGTTAAGAGCCGGGATGTCGTCGGGCTGGGGGTTGCGTCGGAGTCGGCGCCGGATCTCCTCCCGCTCCTCGCTGTTGAAGTACTGGTAGGCCCACCCCAGGCTCTCGAACTCCTTCCAGAGGGCCTCGGATACCCCTTCCAGCTCCCTCCGGACCTCTCGGTAGGCGGGAAGCCGTGGGAGGAGCAGTGCGTAAGGGTCCTCCTCCGCGAAGAGGAGGGGGACGAAGGTCCGCATCTGCGCGAAGGCCTCCCGCAGGGCCGCATGGGCGAGGTCCTCCGTCCGGACGGCCAGCTCGGGGTCTCTGTCGGCGAGGTCCCGCTCCCGGCGCGGCCGATCCCCGAACTCGGGCCGGGTCCGTACGGTCTCGGGGATGAGGCCGTGGGCTTCGGCCACCCGGAGGGCCAGAAGCCGGTTGAGGAAGGTGAAGGCCGCGTGCTCAATGTAGCGACGCCGGGCCTCCCGGTACTCAGAACTCTCGCGCCCAAGGGCCTCCCGGAGCCGTGCGGAGAGCTCTTTCCGGTCCTCAGGGACCTCTACCGGGCGCTCCGGAAGGAACCCGTAGAGGGTAAGCAGGGCGTCGTACTCCTCCTCCAATAGCCTCCGGCAGGCCAGCACGGTTCTCCGGATGCGGGCGCGACCCTCCCGGTCCACGGCTCACTCCGGTCGGGCCTCCAGGGTTAGCCGCACGTTGCGACCTGCCCGCCGCAGGTAGCGGCGCAGCTCCAAGGCCACCGCGTCCACGTCCTGCTCCCCGGCGATCGTCCGGGTGATGTGAAAAGGTTCAACATCTTCGGGGCGCGGGGGCGGCGGGAGCAGCGCCTCCAATGCCCGCTCTACCCTGTCCTGTTCCGCAGCGACGAGGGAGGGGACCAGGCTTTCGTGGCGCCGCCGGCAACCGGGGCAAACGTATTCCTCACCCGGCTCCCCGGGACCGGTGCAGCGCAAAGCCACTAAACCGCTCAGGACCTCCTCGGCCTGTTGGGGGCTGTGCCGGAAGGCCTCGTGTCGGCGAAGCACCTGCACGGCCTCTTCCACGGCCCTCATGAACTCCCGATGACGGGCCGTATAGTCCTCCCGGTACCGGCCGACCAGTGCCGCGAATTCGTTCCGGAGCTCCGGCCACCTCCCCGGCAGGTCCTCCGCCTGGAGCCCGCCTGTGAGGTGCTGCCACCGGCGGGTTGCCTCGCCCTGCAGGTCTCCTGCCCACCCTGAGACCACCTGTACGAACTCCCGAACGCGGCGGTACTCCTCGAAGGGGAACTGCTCCAGGTTGCGCACGAGCGCCATCCGGCTTTCCAGCGTCTCCGCACACTCCAGGAAGTGCCGCAATCGTTCGTTTGGGTCTGCCCGCCCCGCCAGCTCCCCCAGCACCCATACCGCCTGCTCGCAGGTCCTTACGAACGCATCCGGGAGACGGTTGTCCCCTGCACGGACGCTGACCAGCTCCGCGCGTCGTTTCCACTCATCCGCCTGCCGGCGCACGGCTTCTGCGGTGGCTTCGAAGGTATCGGGACCCGGCACTCCGAAAACCCGGGAGACGGACTCGCTCGCCCTCCGCCAGTCCACCTCCGGGAGGCGCTCGAAGACGGCCCCGCGGAACTCCCGGTCCCGGATGAACACAGTCCCTGCGCTCAGATCGGAGGCGTCCGTGATCTGCCGGCCCTGGAGCCGGATGCGCACCATCCCCATCTTGAACAACGTAGCCACGAGCAGCCGTACCAGGCGGGGATCCCAGCCAAAGGGAGGTGCCTCGAATGCCTTGACTAGAGCATCGCCCGAGCACTCCCTCCGCCTCTGGAGTTCGGCCCACACCGGGCTCAGGGGCCGGGCGTCCCGCAGGATCTGCTGGTCGGCGGTGATCAGATCGAGCTGCCCATAGATGTCCGGGAGGCTCCCTCCCGCCCGCCAGCGCAGGATGTCCCCGCACTCCTCGTCGCGCCGGGGCAGCCGGTCGATAAACTCCGTGTAGAGCCCGCGGGCAAGCTCGAGGAGGTGGATCTGGAGAACCTCCTCGATGCTCGCCCCCGAAGGACCGGCTTCTACACCTCCCACGAACACGCGGCCCTGCAGGAAGGCCTGCCGCATCTGGTCCGGAATGCGTTTCTCGACAGCCTCCCGGTACTCCCGCTCCAGCTGTTCTCTGTACCCCTCCGAGCCTTCGAAAGTGGGGCGGTGCGCCCACTGCTCAAGGCTCTTCTTTAAGGCCAGGGCCCGTTCCAGGGTACCGCTCAGCTCTCCGGAGGCCGCGGCGACCCAGTAGACCGCCTTCGGATCCCGAATGCTCCTTTCGCGCACGTCTTCCGGCCCTATCTCGGAAAGCGGGGTGAACAGGCACACATGCAGCGGCGCCCGTTCCCGTGGTGCGCCCCCGTCCACCTCCACGGTAACCGCCAGCCGGCGCCGAATCCGGCCGTGTTCGTACCGGAAGTCCCGGAGCATGTCCCGGAGCCGCCGGGCCGCTTCCTCCTTGACCTCGGAGGGGTAAGGGAGATTGCGGTGGACCTCTTCCTCCAGGGAGTGCTCGGCCGGAGTCAGCAGGCGAAACCTTCCTCCTTCCGTCTCCGCAACCCAGCCCCGGAGTTTCAGCCCCTGCAGGACTCCTGCTACCTGTTCCGTGCGTTGACGGGAGTCGGACCGCACGTGATCTGTGAGGGCGCTCGCCAAAGTCGACGGGGTACAGGGATACCGTTCCCCGACCTGCTGCAGGAGAAACAGTGCCTTCGCCACGCGGCCGGGCGAGAGTTCGTCCCCTCCCTGACCGATGCGCTCGATCTCCTCCAGGGCCCGCACCTGATCGGACCGGACCGCCACCAGGTCGGCCTTAACGGCGTCGAAGAACAGGTCCATGCCGACGATCCAGCCCAGAGGCCGATCGGCTCCCGGCGTGATCCCGCCCTCGCCGCGGAGGACGCCGTGTACCAGCTTGAGCATGGAACGCTCGGAGCCGCTCAGGCGCCGCATCTCCTCCACAGTCCCCCGCATAGCACTCAGGACATCCTGGACGACCTGGACCGCATAGGGCGGGCACGGGTACTGTTGCACGAACTGATCTTCAGTCCAGCCGGTCCGAAGGGCCAGGTTCTCCCGCAGCGCCCCCTCGTTCTGCCGGCAGAGCTCGCGCACCCGGCGTTCCCCCTCCGGAGTTTTTTGGAGGAGCCGTTGGCCGATCACCTGCTCCACCTCCGTGGGCAGGAGCTGCAGCCGGAGGCGGAACCGGTCCTGGAGCCACGAGAGCCTCTGTCGGTCCCTTGTCAGCCGCGGAACCAAGTCGGTAATCGCTTCCTGTGCGGTTACGATGAGCAGGACCCGGTTTTGGCCACGCTCCACCACCAGCTCGGCCAGGCGGTTCAGGTCGGTGAGGCGATCCACGTCGTCCCCAATGTACAGGCCCACCTCGTCCAGCAATACCACGACCCGGCCCGCGGCCCCACCGGTCCGCTTGGCTTCTTCGACGAGGGCTTCTACTGCCTGAGGCGGCTCCACCCGCTCAAAGCGGGCCTTGCTGTCGGCGATGGCCCGCTCTGCCTGCGCCTCCTCGGCGTAGAGCTCGGGGAGGAGGACCGGAAGGGCACGGCGGAGCACGGCTTCCGGGTGGAGGTCCCGCTCCTCTTCCCAGGCCCGGCTGTATTTTCCCTGCACCCATGCGCGGAACTCGTCCCACTTCCCTCGGTCCCGCAGGTCCTGCTCCCACCGGGCCACCCAGAACTCGGTGGAAAGCCCCTGGGACTCGAGCAGCTGACGGTACACAAGGCGGCTGATGGTCGGTCGATTCGGGTCCTGGGGGTCTCGGTCGAGGAGGTTGATGTACAGCACCTTCGCTTTGAACTCCCTCCGGAGGAGCGGCAACAGGTTGGTAAACTCCTGTCCCAGTTTGCGCGCCAGAAACTCCTGAGAGGAGTGCCGGCTTCCGTCCGGGTCTATCAGCTCTCGGTCCTCCAGAAGGTAGCCGAGGACCTTGAGGAAGTGGCTCTTCCCAGAGCCGAAGAACCCGCTCACCCAGATGCACACCCGCTCTGCCGCCCCCCGACGGGTTTCCAGGAGAACCTCCAGAACGTCCCGGAGATACCGGCAGACCGTCTCCGTAGGTACGTACTCGTCCATCTGGATTCAGGCACGGCGGGGATCGTGGTCGGTGATTTTGATGACGCTCTCGATCTCCCGGCCCGGATCTCTGGCCAGCAACGGGCGAATGCGGATCGCCTCCATACCGCCTCCTACCGCCACCGAATGATCTCGCCCCGGTAGTACCCGCCCTGGCCCCCCGCGGGCTCTGCATCCAGAAGGGAGCCGATGGTACCGGTGGGGTAGGCCAGGACCACCGCGCACCGAACTCTAGCTTCCAGCTTGGAAAGCAGGGCGGAGGGCCGCACGAAGGGGTACAGAGCTCCCGTGCGCGTCAGGACTGCCACGGACCGTCTGTCTGCCTCCCCCAGCTGGTCGACCAGCACCTCCGTGCACCTCTTGGGGAGGTGCTCCGCGAGGCGCTGCTGTAGCTCCCGCCGGCTTAGGGTTTTCTCCAAGTCCACGAGTCTCCGCGGAAGGTCCCTCTCATTGCACCCCATCAGACGGGCTATCGCCTCCCAGAGGACCTCCGTCATGCGGATCGGGTGCACAGGACCGCCCCAGCGTTCAACATGCTGTGCGAGCTCTCGGAACCGCCGTAGCGCCTCCCGCTCTTCAGCCGGCGGATACTGCACGCGGAAGAAGGGAACTCCATCACGGGGCCGGTAGCGCCCCTCCAGCGTCCCCCGGAGTTTTTCCTCCAGCTCACGCATCATCTCGGGCCAGCCCATACCGCAGCCACTCCTCCAGGCCGCCGAAGGCCGGCCGGAACTGGACGATTGAGCCGGCCCGGTGGTAGATCCACCACCGCCGCGTCTGCCCTTCGACCAGGAGCCGTTCCCGATCGTCCGGTTCCAGCCGGTACAGTTCCCAGAGGTCGGTTTCCCCGGCCTCGTACACGCTCCCAGAGTGCTCCCAGGCCCACAGCCAGAAGAACCCGAAGGTTTCGGGGAAGACCCACGGCCGCCTGAGTCGGGATGAGGGGGCCCGCTCCATCACACCCAGCCTGCGCAAGAGTGTCCGGAACCCCCGGATCCAGCGTGCCCGGAGGGTCGTCGACCAACGCCCTAGCTCCGGGTGGTCGCGGGCCAGCAACCCGAGATACTCAGCGACCTCGAGAACCGTCAATTCTGCCCGCGTGCCGCACAGACGGGCTAAAACCAGATCCCGGTAGCAGCGCTCCGCGAGGGGATCCGCCCGCAGGTAGTACGCGAGCAGTACCTGCGACACCGCACCCTCGGGTACCGATGCGCCCACAAAGAGGGCCAGGGTCTGTGCCGGGGGCAACCCCCGGTCCGAGAGGAATCGGCGGCGAAAAGCCTTCAGAAAACCCCGGACCTGGGAGCGGGAGGTCTTCCCCAGCAGGTTTGCCTCCAGCGCCTCCCGCCGGACCCGTTCCCAGTCCCCGTGTCGAGCATAGGCTTCCAGGAGGACGAGCATTTCCCGCACGCCTACGCCGTCCCGCTGCAGCTGCGCGGCATAGCGCGGGGCGACCGTGACGCCCATTGCTTACTCCTGTAGGGCCTTCAACAGGCAGTCTTTCGGGTCCGAATAGAAGGCAAGCTCCAGGCCCCCGAGGATTTCCGGGGGGATCTGGGGGATATCCCTGGCGTTCGCGATGGGCACCAGGGCCCGCCGTGCCCCGTTCTCCCGTGCCAGCTGGACGCACTCCGCGAGATCCCGCACGGGGAGGACTCCACCCTGCACGGTAATCTCCCCCAGCACCACCGTGGCCGGCCGCACGGACTTCCCCACCAGGGCCGAGAACAGAGCCACGAAGAACGCGGAGGCGGTCTGGCTGCCCTCTTTGGCCTGCATCAGGTTGACCACCTGGAAGTGGGCCTGCAGGTCCTCCAGAGAACGGTCAATGGTAAAGCGGTGGAGGTTGCTCCGCAAATAGTCGTACGCCGTGCGCACGGCCTCCCGCATGACGGGGCCTGCCGCCCCCGTCACCACATACCCGCTTCCCTTCATCAGGGCCACCTCCACGCGAAAGAGCGCATAGCGGCCGGCATCCACGTCCAGACCGACGGTAAATGTGGCTCCGGGGGGAAGGGGGTCCGGAGGGATTACGGAAGCCTCTCCCTGCTCTGGGACCGGTACGAACCGCTCCTCGCGGGTCTGCTTGTCCACGTAGGAGAGGGACGTGTTCCAGTACTCCACACCGCCCATCCGCCGAAGCTGCTCTTTCACGCGCCTACGGAACTCCAGGGCGTACACCAGGTATTCCTCCAGCTCTGAACGCTCCCACCGACCGTTCGGGTGAAGAAGTTTGAGGAAACCCGATACGGTCTTCCGGACCGCCTTCTCGTCCCGCTTGTTCAGGGCGTCCCCCAGCTCGAACTCCCGATCCAGAGCATCTCCGAAACTGAGCTTCCGAAGCTCCCGCAGGACCTCTGCTAGGTAGTCCACCACCAGCCCGTAGTGGGAGGTCAGAAGGGCGCTCGCCATTTTGGGGAACTCCCAGCCCGGCAGATAGGCGTGGAAGCGGTCCAAAAACGCCAGGTCCTGCATCTCCTCGGGGAAGGGACTGAACAGGTGACTCGTCCGAAGCGCCGTCTCCACGTCGAGGCTGATGTTGCCGATGAAGACCAGGGAAGCCAGGGCCGTGATCTCTTCCCGGCCCCGACTAAAGCTCCCGGACTCCATGTAGTCCTTGAGCAGGTTGATGGCCTGCGGATTGGCCAGCCGCGTTAGACCCGCCACCTCGTCAAAGGCCACGACATCCCACAGCCCCACAAGGCCCATTCTTCCCCGGCCGATGTTGGCGAAGAACAGGGTGGGGACGGTTACATCTCCACCCGACACCAGAATCGCATAGGGAGAGAGTTCCCGATACACGTAGCTCTTGCCCGTTCCTCGTGGCCCGAATTCCACGAGGTTGTAGTTGTTCTCGACTACGGGAAGCAGGCGAATCAAGTACAGCATCTTGAGTCGGTGAGGCAGCATGCCGGGTTCGAGACCCATGCTCCGCAGAAGTAGATCGATCCACTCCTCCCGTGTGAACTCAGCCCGGCGCTCCTGAATCTCGCGCAAGAGGTTTCCGCCTCCCAGCTGGATGGGGCGAAGATCCTGAATGACAAAGGGGCGTACCTCGCCTCTGTGGATCCGGCTGGGATCGTACTCCAGCTCGACGATAGCCCAGATCCCTCCGCCGAGCAGCCGGTCATAGGTGTGTACCATTTCCTCGGTGATGTGAACACGATCGATCTGGAGATTGGTGAGGCTCGCCCAGTACTTATCCTCGGTCTCTACCAGCCGCGCCTTCACTTTGTCGATGACACGGTGACGGCCCCGGTCACGCACCCGAGCCTTGAACCACTCCGCCTGGTCGGGCCGGACGAAGTGCTCGCTCAAGACCCGCTTGACCTCCTGCAGGCCTGCCTCCATCACCGCCGGATCCACCGAGGAGCAGTACTTGCCCAGCAGGTACTCCAGGACATACGCAGGGACGTTCGTCTGGCCCTTGAGGGTGTTGGGCAGATCCTTGCGGACTACGCGGCCCGGGAAATGTTGCAGGGCTTTTTGATCAAGGTGATCAACAGCCATCCCCACCGTGCTCACGGCTGTCCCTCCTCCGCCCTCCGACCCCGCCGGGTGGACCGGGATCGCCCATGCGGCTGCCTTCCGCCCGCTCCTGCGTGGCTTCCGGAGACCGTCCGGCCCATCCCGCTCAAAGGAACCCCGGGACCGATGGGGACCGAGAAGTTGCTCTCATCCTCGGTACCCTCCCCGCCGGCCCGCTCCTTTCGCCCTGCCCGAACCCGTTCCAGGTCCTCCAGGCGCCGGAGGATGGCCTCGCTCTTAGGCCTGGTGAGCCCCCGCCCCCACCGGCCCACCGTGGCCGTTGTTACACCCACCTCCCTTGCAAACCGCTCCTGCGAGAGGCCAAGCGCCCTCCGGAGCTTGATCACCCTGCGACCGTCCCAAACGGATGCCAGCCTCAGCATATGCCTGTACATATGCTCTCCGAGCCGTCCGCCCTGGTCAACATCCGCTTCCCTGAGCAGCTCAGGCGGGAAGCGACTTCCCGCCCGTGCGGCGGGCCTGTCAACTTGTCAGAAGCCCTCCCGTGTTTGGAGTCAAGCCCTGCCTTTGGTCATGTCCGGCCCATGGTTCGCGGGGGACAGCCGCCTCCTCTCCTGGGA
>FWPU01007083.1_pt1 | contig 21218 bp, 17 predicted proteins | sample 2228361 | NCBI WGS metagenome assembly FWPU01 (sample SAMEA103939777, study PRJEB20133) | metagenome
GGTGCGGCTGCGCCAGCACGAGGAAAACGCCCTGGCCGTCGCCCGCTACCTGGCCGAGGAGCGCCTCCGCGACGAGCTGCTGGCCGAGCGGCTCACGGCCCAGGGTATCGACGTGGAGCGTGTCAAAGAGGCCATCAAAAACCACCGCATTGAGACCCCCAGCTGGGGCTACGCCAACAGCGGCACCCGTTTCAAAGCCTTTCCCTGGCCGGGCGCCGCGGTGACCACCCGCCAGAAGCTGGATGATGCCGCCATGGTCCACAAGATGACCGGCATCGCGCCCACGGTGGCCATCCACATCCCCTGGGACAAACCCGAGGACGGCGATTACGACGCCATGCGCCAGTACGCGGAAGAGTTGGGCATCCGCATCGGCGCCGTCAACCCCAATGTCTTCCAGGACGACGAGTACCGCCTGGGCTCCTTCGGCAACCCGGACCCGGCCGTCCAGGAGCAGGCGCTGGATCACGTCCTGGAATGCTGTGAGATCATGACCAAGGTCCACAGCGACATCCTCAGCCTCTGGTTTGCCGACGGCACCAACTACGCAGGGCAGGACAGCCTGCGGGGGCGCAAACGCCGCTTCGAACAGGCCCTGGAGACGGTGTACCAGCACTTGCCCGCCGGCGGCCGCATGCTCATCGAATACAAATTCTTCGAGCCTGCCTTCTACAGCACCGATATCCCGGACTGGGGCACGGCCTACGCCTGGTCCCTCAAGCTGGGCGACCAGGCCCAGGTGCTGGTGGATCTGGGCCACCACGCCCAGGGCGTCAACATCGAGCAGATCGTAGCCTTTCTGTTGGACGAGGGCAAGCTGGGCGGCTTCCACTTCAACAACCGCAAGTACGCGGACGACGACCTGATCGTGGGGAGCGTCAACCCCTATGAGCTCTTCCTGATCTACAACGAGCTGGTGGATGCAGAGCAGAGCAGCGAGCCCCACTTGCGGGAGACGGCCCGCAACGTGGCTTACATGATCGACCAGTCCCACAACGTGGAGGGAAAGGTGGGGCCCATGATCCTGTCGGTGCTCAACTGTCAGGAGGCCTACGCCAAGGCGCAGCTGGTGCCCCGACAGCAACTGGCCGAAGCCCGGGCCGCCGGCGATGTCCTGGCCGCACACCACCTGTTGACCGAGGCCTATCGCACCGATGTGCGACCCCTGCTGGCTCAGGTGCGGGAGGAGATGGGCGTGCCCGTGGACCCCCTGGCTGCCTACTGGGCCAGCGGATATGAAGAAAAAATCCGCAAGGAGCGGGGGATCACGGCGACCAGCGGCGGCTATCAGTAAGGCGTGGTACGCCCATATGGGCGTATCCATTAGCCGGGGGCGGGCAGCCACCGGCGCGCAATCAACGATAGGGGTTGGTGATGACCCAAGCGACGGAATTTGCCCTCCTGGAAAAGCAGCTCAACGACTTCGACCCGGCCGTGCGACGCCAGGCCCTGGAGCGACTCCTGGCCCTGCAGCCCCAGCCGCCCCGGCCGCCGGCCGAAGTGGCCAATATGCACTGCCACACCTTTTTCTCTTTCAACGCCTACGGCCACTCGCCCACTTCCCTGGCCTGGCTGGGCCGCCAGCAGGGCTTCAAGCTGATGGGCATTGTGGACTTCGACGTGCTCGACGGCGTGGATGAATTCCTGGACGCCTGCGCCCTGACTGGCGTGCGGGGCAGCGCCGGCATCGAAACCCGGGTCTACCTGCCCGAGTTTGCCCAACATGAGATGAACTCGCCCGGCGAGCCTGGCGTCCTCTACCACATGGGCATCGGCTTCACCACCACCGACGTCTCGCCCGAAGCCGCTGCCATCCTGGATGAGCTGCGCACCCAGTCGGCCCAGCGCAACCAGGGCCTCATCCAGCGGGTCAACGCCTACCTGGATCCGGTCCAGGTGGACTACGAGCGGGATGTGCTGCCCCTCACGCCCAAGGGCAACGCCACCGAGCGCCACATCGTGGTGGCTTATGTCCGCCAGGCGGAACTGCACTACCCCGACGAGGCAGCCCGCCAGCGCTTCTGGGCGGATCGGCTGGATCTGCCTGCCGAACGGGTGGCCCGCCTGATGGCGGATCCCCCGGCCTTTCAGAATCAGATCCGCTCCAAACTCATGAAGCGGGGTGGCGTCGGCTACGTCCAGCCGGGCCACGACACCTTCCCGCCCATCGACAAGCTCCACCGGCTGATCCTGGCCTGCGAGGCCCTGCCCTGCGCCGCCTGGCTGGACGGCACCACCTCCGGCGAGCAGCGCATGGACGAGCTCCTGGCCCTGTTGGTGGACAAGGGCGCAGCGGCCCTGAACATCATCCCCGACCGCAACTGGAACATCGCGAATCCGGACGAACGCCAGGTGAAGGTGCAAAACCTCTACCGGGTGGTGGACCTGGCCCGGGAAATGGGTCTGCCCCTGAATGTGGGCACAGAGATGAACAGCTACGGCCAAAAGCTGGTGGACGATTTTGACGCACCGGCCCTGGCACCGGTGCGTCAGGCCTTCCTGGACGGCGCCTATTTCATCTATGGCCACACGGTATTGCAGCGCCTGCTGGGGTTGGGCTATCAGAGCGCCTGGGCCCGGGATCAGCTCCCCAGCCGCCGGGAGCGCAATGCCTTTTATACCCAGGTTGGGCGGGGCGTCGAACCTGGCGAGGCCGGGCGACGCCGGCTGGCAGGGATCGGGCCGGAACTGACTCCCCGAGAGCTGCTGCAGCGGCTGGCCGCCTGACCTGGGCCCGCCGGCCTCATCTGGCGCTTTGGGCAGCACGAGTCAACCTTTTCAGGAGTAACGGCGAATGTCTGACAAATTGAATGCGTACAAGCGGGCCAGCGGGCCTCTGCCCACCCGCAATCGCCTCTGGCCCCTCTATGGCGCCGGCTTCGAGAACCTGGGACGCAATGGCCAGATGATCGAAGTGCCCATGCCCCTGCCCGGGCCGGATGAACTGCTGGTGCGCCATGACGCCTGCGGCATCTGCTTCTCCGACATCAAAGTGATCCGGGCCGGCCAGAACCATCCCCGTATCTACCGCCACATGGCCGAGGATCCGGTGGTGTTGGGCCATGAGGTCAGCCTGACCGTGGTGGGCGTGGGCGACAAACTGCAGGACCAGTATCGCGTGGGAGATCGCTTCATCGTCCAGGCCGACATCTACGTCAACGGCGTGGGCTATGCCTACGGCTACGAGATCCAGGGGGGCTTCTCCCAGTACAACATCATTGACCAGCGGGTGCTCAACGGCGACGGCGGCAACTACCTGATCCCGGTGAAGCCCACCACCGGCTACGCGGAGGCTGCGCTCAACGAGCCATGGGCTTGTGTCGATGCGTCCTACAACGTGGTCTACCGCACCCAATGGCAGGAGGGCGGCCGGGTCTGGCTGGTGGGCGATGGGCGTGGGATCAGCCTGGGGCGGGCTGCCGACTGGCGGCCGGCCCAGGTGGCTGTGGACGTCCGGGATCCTGGGTTCGCCGCCCAGGTGCGCCGCTGGGCCGAGGCCAACGGCGTGGCCCTCATCGATGTGGACGCGGCCGAATCCTTCGACGACATTGTGGTCCTGGGCCCCGATCCGGAGCTGATGGAACGGGCCTTTGCCCGGCTGGCCCGGGGCGGCGTCTTCAACGTGGTGGCGTCGGAGCCCATCCCCCGGCCCGTTTCCCTGGACATTGGCCGCCTTCACTACGACCACCTGGCCGTGATCGGCACCCCCACCCCGGACCTCTCCGCCGCCTACGGACCCATCCGCACCCAGCTCAAACCGGGGGGCCGGCTCTGGGTTTTGGGCGCCGGCGGCCCCATGGGGCACATGCACCTGCAGCGGGCGGTAGAGATGGCCGACCGCCCCGCCACCATCGTGGCCACCAACCTGCACCTGGCCCGGCTACGTGCGGTGGAGGAAAAGTTCCGCGGGCCGGCGCACAAGGCCGGCGTGACCCTGATCTGCCATTCCCAGGAGAGCTTCGGCTCGGAAGAGGCCCTGGCCGACCAGCTCCGGGCCGATACCCAGGGCCAGGGCTTCGACGACATTGTGGTCATGGCGCCCAGCGTGGCCGCAATTGAAATGGCCATGCCCCACCTGGCCGACGGCGGGGTCATGAACGTCTTTGCCGGCCTGCCCCGGGGCACCATGGCCCGCTTCAACGTGAATGACATCGTCCGCCGGGGCGTCCGCTTCACCGGAACCAGCGGCTCCTCCATCGAGGACCTGCGCCACATGCTGGACCTGACCGAACGCCGGGTCCTCTCGCCCAACGGGGCGGTGGCGGCCATCGCCGGGCTGGAAGGGGTGGCCGACGGGCTGCGGGCCGTGGCCGAAGGGCGTTTCCCCGGCAAGATCGTCATCTATCCCAACCTGAACAAGCCCCTGCCCCTGACGCCCCTGCCCGCCCTAAAGGATAGCCTGCCCACGGTCTACGCCAGGCTGGCCGAAGGCGAAACCTGGACCGTGGAGGCCGAGGAAGAACTGTTCCGCCAACTGCTGTGAGTGGAATCCATGGATCCGAAACCCTTACTTGATCGCATTGCGGTGGTCACCGGCGGCGCCCAGGGGTTGGGAGCCGCCATCTGTCAGCGCCTGGCCCAGGAGGGTGCCCATGTGGTGGTGGCCGACCTGAACCTGGAAGGGGCCCAGGCCTTGGCCGACCAGATCCAGGCCGAGACCGACCGCCGCACCCTGGCCGTGGCCGCCGACGTCACCGATGAGGAGCAGGTTGCCCGCATGATTGACCGCACGGTGGAGGTGTTCGGCCGCCTGGACATCCTGGTGGCCAACGCAGGCATTGTCTTGTCCGGCCCGGTGGAGGAGTTCGACCTGGAGCGCTGGCGCAAGGTGATCGATGTGAACCTGGTGGGTTATTTCCTCTGTGCCAAGCACGCCGCCCGGGTCATGAAAGCCCAGCGCAGCGGCGTCATCATCCAGATCAATTCCAAATCGGGCAAGCGGGGCAGCTTCAAAAACTCCGCCTACGCCGCCAGCAAGTTCGGCGGCATCGGCTTGACCCAGAGCATCGCCCTGGAGCTGGCCGAGTTCGGCGTGCGGGTCAACGCGGTCTGTCCGGGTAACCTGTTGGACTCGCCCCTGTGGGTGAACTCCCTGTACAAACAGTACGCGGAGCGGCTAGGCATCAGCGAAGCGGAAGTGCGTCAGCGGTACATCGACCAGGTGCCCATGAAGCGGCCCTGCACCTACCAGGACGTGTGCAACGTGGTGGTCTTCCTGGCCTCGGACCAGTCCAGCTACATGACCGGCCAGGCCATCAACGTCACTGGCGGCCAGGAGATGCACTGAGATCCACGGATGGGAGGGCGTGACCATGTCCCTGCACGGTGCCCGGACCTTCGTCGGTTTTGGCTTTGGGGCCATCCAGGCCGGTCTCTTTCTCTACGAGGCCTGGGCATCCGGCGCCTTTGGCCGTCTGGTGGTGGCGGAGATTCGGCCGGAGTTAGTGGCGGCCGTGCGGGAAGCAGACGGGTACTACCAGCTCAACATCGCCCACGCCCACGGCATCGAGCAGGTTCGGGTGGGGCCGGTGGAGATCTACAACCCGCAGCTACCCGCCCACCGGCAAGCCCTGGTGGACGCCATTGCCGGGGCCCAGGAGCTGGCCACCGCGTTGCCCGGCGTGGTCTACTACGCCGGCGCCGGTCCGGCCAGCCCCCATCGACTGCTGGCCTTTGGCCTGCGGCGCAAGGCCCGCCAGGGCGGGCCCCGGGCGGTGATCTACACTGCGGAGAACCACCCCCAAGGGGCAGCCTCTCTGTTGGAAGCCCGGGTTCGCTCGGCCGTGTTGCCCGCGGATCAGGCCGCCGTCTGCCGGCCGGTGCGCTTTGTAGACACGGTCATCGGCAAGATGTGTGGCGTCACCGGGGATCTGGCCGGGCTGGCGCCTGTCACACCCAACAGCGCGCAGGCTTTCCTGGTGGAGGCGTTCAACCGGATCTACATCTCCCAGATTCACTTTGGGGATGACCAACCCTTTGTGCGGGGGCTGGCCGGGTTTGAGGAGCAGGCGGATCTCACCCCCTACCAGGAGGCCAAACTGTATGGCCACAACGCGGTCCACGCCCTGGCCGCCTACCTTGGCGCTGCCTGTGGCTTGACCCACATGGCGGAACTGCGGGAACGACCTGGCATGGTGCCCTTTTTGCGGGCTGCCCTACTGCGGGAGTCGGGACCGGCCCTGCGGGCCCGACATGGCCCGGTGCCGGGGCTCCTGGCATCGGACGCGTGGGTTGCGGTGACGGATGATCTGCTGGACCGCATCCTGAACCCCCATCTGCGGGACAGTGTGGCCCGGGTGGCCCGGGATCCGGCCCGCAAGTTGGGCTGGGATGACCGCCTGATCGGCACCATGCGCCGGGCGCTGGCCGCCGGCATCATGCCCCGGCACTATGCCCTGGGCGCGGCCGCAGCCCTGGCCCTGTGGGCGCCCGGCGCAGAGGCAGCTGCGGTGCTGCCCGCCCTGTGGGGAGCTGTCGCGTCGGCGGATCAGGCCCGACCTATTCTGGACCTGATCGGAGAAGGACAACAGCAACTGGCCCGTTGGCGGGCCCAGGGGTTTTCGGACCTGGAAGCGATGTTCTACATTGAGGAAGCGAATGGGTGATCATGGCCGACGAATCGATTTTGCAACAACTGATCTGGCTTTCCCATGAACTAGGGCGAGAAGATCGACAGCTGGTAATCCTGGGGGAGGGCAACACCGGCGCAAGCTGTGGCGACGGCACCTTTTGGGTGAAAGCTTCCGGCAGCCAGCTGGCCAATATCACAGAGGAGGGATTCAGCCGGGTGCGGCTGGATGCGGTGTTGTCCCTGTTGGACGCGCCCCAGATGGATGACGTGGCCGTCAACGAAGGCCTGCAGGCCGCCCGGGTGGACCTTAACTATCGGCGGCCTTCGGTAGAGACCTTCCTCCACGCCCTTTGTCTGGCCGAAGGGGGAGCCCGCTGGGTGGCCCATACCCACGCGGTGGCTGTGAACCAGATCCTGTGCAGCCAACAGGGCGCCGCGCCCTTTTTGCACCACCTTTTCCCGGATGGCATCGTGGTCTGTGGCCGCCACCCCGCCGTGGTTCCCTATGTGGACCCGGGGTTTCAACTGGCCCACGCGGTGCGTGCCGAACTGCGGCGCTATCAGGGCGAACATGGACGGCCGCCCAAGCTGCTGCTCATGGTCAACCATGGGCTGGTGGCCCTGGGCCAGACAGCCCAGGAGGCCTTGAACATCACCCTGATGGCCGACAAATGGGCCCGCATCATCGTGGGAACCTATGCCCTGGGGGGGCCGAATTTCCTGCCGGATCACCAGGCAGAGCGGATCGACAGCCGGCTGGATGAGCACTATCGCCGTCGCCAGCTCATCAACACGGGGCCCTCTGGGGTGCAATGAGGGGCAAGGAGGGGGAACGCCCATGGCGGAACAGCTGCGGAACAAAAATGAAGCAGATGGCGGTCCGGCCGGTGCTCTCTCCAGCGAAGCCCGGCGGGAGCGAATCATCCAGGAGCTGCGCCAGCAGGACGAGGTGACGGTTGCCGACCTGAGCGCGCGGCTGGGCGTCTCGGATGTCACCATTCGCAAGGACTTGCAGCAACTGGAGGATCAGGGGTACCTGACCCGGGTGCGGGGCGGCGCGGTCTTTTCCGGGCGGGGGCAACTGGAGCTTCGTTTTGCTGCCCGCCAGCAGATCTGTCTGGAGGAGAAGCGGCGCATGGCAGCTCGGGCGGCCCAGTTCATCCGCCCTGGCGCCACCATCTTCCTGGACGGCAGCAGCACCGTTTTTCAGATGACCCGCCTGCTGCGCCAGGTGCAGGGCCTGACCGTGGTGACCAACGGGCTCTACGCCGCCCTGGAGTTGAGCTTCGCCCCTGACGTCACCACCATTGTGGTGGGTGGCATCCTGCGCCGGCAGTCCAGCAGCCTGGTGGATCTACTCACGCCGGAACTGCTGCGCCGGCTGCACGTAGATCTGGCCTTTTTGAGTTGCCGGGGCTTTACCCTGGAGCATGGGTTGATGGAGTCGGACCTGCGGGAGGCCCAGTTGAAACGGGCCATGGCCCAGGCCGCGCAGAAGGTGATCGCCCTGGTGGATCACTCCAAGTTCGGCAACGTTTACATCGCCAGTTCGGTCCTGCCCGAGGAGATCGACTGCCTGCTGGTGGACAGTGGGCTGGCCCCGGAAGATCAGGTTGCGCTGGAGGCGGCCGGCATTCCCCTGGAACTGGTGTAACAGAACGCCTACCCGGTGTAACCCGGTGTAATACAGAAAGCGAGAAGAAGACATGGCTGCGACGGCGAAATTTCTGGCTGTGGATCTGGGCGCATCCAACGGACGGGTCTTGTTGGCCGAGTGGGATGGCCGTCGATTTCACCTGCAGGAGCTGCATCGCTTTGCCAACGGGCCGGTTCAGGTTCGAGGCCGCCAGTACTGGAATGCCCTGGGCCTGTGGCAGGAGATCCAGCAGGGCCTGGCCCGCTATGCCGCCCGCTTCAATGAGGCACCGGCCGGCGTGGGGATCGACACCTGGGGTGTGGATTTCGCGCTGCTGGATGCCCACGGCCATCTGCTGGGCAATCCGGTTCACTACCGGGATGCCCGCACCAACGGTATCCTCCAAGTGGCCTTCGCCACGGTCTCCAGCGACGAAATTTTCCGGCAGACCGGCATCCAGTTCATGCAGATCAACACCCTCTTCCAGCTCTTCAGCATGCGGCACCACGGGGATCCTTTGCTGGACCAGGCAGAGACCCTCCTCATGATGCCGGATCTGTTTCACTACTGGCTGACGGGAGAGCGGGTGGCCGAATACACCATCGCCTCCACCAGCCAGCTCCTCCACGCGGTAGAGCGGCGTTGGGCCACCGGGCTGGCCGCGCGGCTGCGCCTTCCCACCCAGATCTTGCCTCCCATCGTGGAGCCGGGCACCGTGTTGGGGCCGGTGGTGGCGGATGTGCTGGCCGAGACAGGCCTCCGGGGACCGGTGTCGGTCATTGCACCCGGCAGCCACGACACGGCCAGCGCAGTGGCGGCCATCCCCGGCCTGGACGAGCGCAGCGTCTATATCAGCAGCGGCACCTGGAGCCTGATGGGGGTGGAGATTCCAGAGCCCATCATCACCCCCATGGCCCGGGCGCTCAACTTCACCAACGAAGGAGGTGTGGCCGGCACCATCCGCCTGCTCAAGAATATCGCCGGCCTGTGGCTGTTGCAGGAGTGTCGCCGTCAGTGGCAGCGGGAAGGCCGGGAGTATAGCTGGGAGGAGCTCCTGGCCCTGGCGGAGCAGGCGTCCCCGTTCCGCTCCCTGGTGGATCCGGATGCGCCCGACTTCCTGAACCCGGATAACATGGTGGAGGCCATCCGGCGCTACTGCCGGCGCAGCGGGCAGCCGGTGCCCGAGGATGTGGGCAGCGTGGTGCGCTGTTGCCTGGAAAGCCTGGCCCTGCGCTATCGCTGGGTGTTGGATGCCCTGGAGCAGTTGACGGGACGCCGTCTGGAGGTGGTGCGCATTGTGGGAGGCGGCAGCCAGAACCGGCTGCTCAGCCAGTTTGCTGCAGATGCCTGTCAGCGGCCGGTGGTGACGGGGCCGGTGGAGGCCACAGCCCTGGGCAATGTCATGGTCCAGGCCATCGCCACCGGCCACCTGGCCAACGTGGCCGAAGGGCGGAGCGCCATTGCCGCCTCGGTGGCCCAGGAACGTTTCGAGCCGGGGCCGGTCGCCGGCTGGGAGGAGGCATTCGGACGCTTCTTACAGCTGGCAGCGGGGGCGTAAGGAGCCACTAATTTCACAAGACTCAGTACAGTCTGGCGTAAATACCACGGCAGAAATTCGGCGGCACTAGCTCTGGTGGAACCTATCGGCGAATTTCTGCCGGGATTTACTCAGTCGTTCACAAGGGCGACACGTCACAAGGGTGGTACGAAGCCGGCTTCCTGCCCTAAACAAGGGCGCAGATTCCGCTTTACGTTCAACAAGGCCCCGCCCATTTTAAGGTTGGGGCCTTTGCCTGTTATAATGGACACCAAAGGCTGTTTCATGAAAGTGCTTTCGGACGTTGGTGTTGCTCCGTCCGATGCAGGATCTATCTGTCAAGCACTTTAACAGAGGAGCTTTGCACAAGAACGTGTATCGACGTAAGCTAAACCGAGCCTGGGAAACGTTGCGGTCCATGCCGGTGCCTGCCATCGCATCGGATCGCCTGGTCGATTTGCACAACGATTTAATCCACTACGACACAGTTATTGCCAACCAAATGCGCGAGTATTTGCGCGGCAATCCCATCAACCGCCACAAGCTGGTCATTGATACGGAGCTGGAAGAAGCGCTGCGGTCCTTCAAGGCCGAAACGCCGGCAGAAGTGGAGTGTCGGCGGGAGCTCCTGCGGTACAAACGGCGTATCGACGACGTGGTTCGGGAGCTGTTACGGGTCAACGATGACCGCATCGTGACCAAGTAAAGACCTGCGCGGCCGGTCCAGGGATGTCCAGGGCCGGCTCTCCTCTTGCCCTTTTGTCATTTCATATCCCACCCCATTTTGCCCCAGAGCGGGTGCCCACAGATGTTGCCTCTGCCCGGAAGGAATCCTGGGGCCTCTCCTTCGAGCGTAAATACCGGACGTATCCTCAGCGTTCAGGCCCGATCTCTTCAAATGCGAGCGACTCATCCTGAGGGCCGGTGTAACCACACTGCCCCACCCGGGGTGAGTTGACCACCGGCAGAAAAGCCTCGTCCCACTCTTTGTGCTTCTTTGCATGGGTATCGCAGTAGGTCTCATATCCTCCACTCCAGACGTTTACCCACCTTCCCGGCTCCTGGCACTTGATGCAGGGATAGACCGGCGCATAATTGCGGGCCAACACCCGCACCTCTTTCTGGGGCGGGCTGCCCTTCCGTTCACCCACGACCTTGAGCTGTAGTTCTGTGGTGGTGCCGAAGTCGTATTCATGGATAAAGGTTTTGCCCACCGAGAGCACTTGGTCCAGCCTGGCTTTCATACTTTTGGTGGGGTGGGCGGCGCCAAAGATGTCCTTCCACATGGCATCCACCATGCCGGTGTCTAATTCATAGGAGACGTTATCGATGGTGAAGGCACTCAAATGGCCGCAGCATTCCAGCCAGATGGCCCGTAAGAAGTTGTCCAGCTTCGCCAGAGTCGTACTGGCCGGGATCTCCAGATGCATCCAGTACGCGGGGGCATAGCGCCCCTGGACGGAAAGATGGAAGAGACGTACCGGGCGGTCCGGGCTGCTGTCATGCTCGTGGACACACTTCTTCAAATGGCGGGCGATGGTGTTTTTGGCAAATGGTTTGCCGCATAGGAAGCATTTGCCATAGGAAATGGTGCGGGATCGGGTTGCCATACATTCCCTCCTCATCATTTTGGAACAAGTGGGCCTGTGTCCTCGCCAGCCCTGCCCGGAAAGGCTCGGCCCCAACCGTTGTTGCCTCCTTGCGCCTTTGCGTTCAAAGTGCCCTTTTCCCAAGGCTGTCCCCTCCCCCAGTCGTCTACGGGAGGGGAAAATCCCTGCGGAGCAGATCCTCCAGGCTTTCACGCCGCTGGATCAAATAGGCCTGTCCCTGGCGCACCCATACCACGGCCGGCCGCCGGGCGCCGTTGTAGTTGCTGCCCATGGCCAGGTGATAGGCGCCGCTGACCGGCACTGCCACCAGCTCGCCCGGGGCCAGCTCCGGCAGGGGCAAGCCTTCAATCAGGACATCCCCGCTCTCGCAGTAGGGGCCGGCCAGCCAGGCAGGGTCCGCCGGCGGCCGCCAGGGTTCCTGGACCGGTAACGCCGAGTAGCGCGCGCCGTAGAGGGCGGGCCGGGGGTTGTCGGCCATGCCCCCATCCAGGAGCAGCCAGCGTCGGTGGGCCGTTCGCTTGACCGTCCCCACCCGATAGACGGCCACGCCCGCCCGGGCCACCAGGCTGCGCCCTGGCTCCAACTGGAGCCGGGGCAGCGGCAACGACCGCGCTCGGCAACCCTGCACCAGTGCCCGGGCGATGAAGGCCACGTAGTCGGCGATGGGGGGATGGGGCAGCTCATCCTCGTGGTAGGCCACGCCCCAACCGCCGCCCGGACAGAGCACCTGGGGCGTCCACCCCTGTCGCTCCCGGATCAGGGCCACCAGCTCCAACACCCGCTCCAGGGCCGGACCGATGGGGGATGGATCCCGGAATTGGGAGCCCTGGTGAAAGTGGATGCCGGTCAGGGGAAGGCCTTGGCGGTGGCACAGCGCCACCGCCTCCATCACCTCGTCGCCGTCCATGCCAAACTTGCTGTCCTCTTGCCCCGTTTGGCGGTAGGCGTGGGTCTCCACCGCCACGCCCGGGCGGACCCGCAGCCACAGGTCGGGAAGGGGGGCTGCAGCCTGCCGGGCCAGGGTGGCGATGTGCGCCAGTTCGCTCAGGTTGTCCACCACCACCACACCGGCCATGGACCTGGCCATGGCCAGGTCCTCCTGGCTCTTGTTGACGCCGTGGACCAGCAGGCAGTCCCGCTCCACCCCGGCCGCCCTGGCAATGTGCAACTCCCCTGCACCCGTACAGTCCAGCCAGAGACCCTGGCGCTGCACCCACTGGGCCACCGCCAGGCAGAGCAGCGCCTTCCCGGCAAAGGTGATGCCACTGGGACCAGGGTAGTGGGCCTCCAGCGCGGCTCGATAGGCGGCTGCCGCCCGATCCATGGTAGCCTGGTCCAACACGTAGAGGGGCGTACCGTGGCGGTCGGCCAGCTCTGCCAGATTACAGCCGGCGACGGCCAGGGTGGGCAGGCCATCGTCTGGGGTGATGACCGTGGTCGTTTCCGGAAAAAGCTCCAGGCGTGGGTGGCTCATAGGATCACCAGCACAATGCCCGCCAGGGTGATCAGCACGCCCAAGATGCTCGTCATACTTGGGATCTCGTGAAGGAGGAGAATGCCCAGCAGGATCCCCCCGGTGACTTCCTGGGTGGCGATGAGGTTGGCGGCCGTGGCCGGCACCCGGCGCAGGGCTGCGTTGTACAGGGTATGGCCCAGCCCCAGGGGAAAGAGGCCCAGGGCCACCACGCTGGCCACCGCCTGCCAGGTATAGCCCCCGGGCGTGAAGTGGAGGGTGGCCGCCGGCAGCAACCACAGCCCGGCCAGGGCGTAGACCGTGCCAGCATAGGCGAAGAGGGGATAGCGGTCCCGTTGGCTGCGGCCGGCCACGCTGTAGAGCCCGAAGCAGATGGCGCTGCCCAGGGCCAACAGATCGCCGATCCACATGTGCCGATCGAAGGTGGGCTCGAAGCCGGTCAGAAAGGCCACGCCCGCCACGGTGAGCAACGTCCCGCCCCACTGGCGCCGATTGAGGCGCTCGTTGAGAAACAGCCAGGAAAAGAGGGCCACAAAAATGGGCGCCGTGTAGACGATGGCCAGGCTGTGGGCGATGGTGGTGTATTCCAGGGATGCGATGTAAAAGCCAAAGTGAAGCGCGGCGATCAGGCCGTACCCGGCGAAGCGGGGCCAGTCCTGGCGGCCGGGCAACCGCTGGCGGAGGCGCCAGGCCAACAGCAACACCACCCCGCCGGCACAGAGCATGCGGCCAGCCGTGATCTCATAGCTGCTCAGGCTGGCCGCTGCCCAGCGGACCAACACCGGGCTGGTGCTGAAGAAAAAGACGGCGATGACCACGTAGAGGATGCCCCGCCGTTCGTCGGCGGTGAGGGCCCGGTGGCCCCGCTGGGGTTGGACGCCGGAAAGTCGCGTGCCCACGACGGTCTAGAAGCTGCCGGGGGTGATGGCTACGTAGATAAGGCTGAGCACCATGCTGATGACGATCAGCAGGCTGAGCGCGTAGAAGATCTTTTCATTGCGGCTGTAACGTTTTTTGGGACTCATGGTTGCCTGAAAACTCCTCTGTGAATTGCCGATTGGGACGGCCCGAGGCACCCGTCCCCTCTGTCGAAAGGGGGGATAAAAACTACGCCAGGGAGCACGGATTGCACGCCGACCAGAAGGGATTATACCATACTATGGTTCAACATCGTCGGGGTTCGCCCATCGGACGCCGCTGTAGGGGCGCTACTTGCTGCGCCCGCCCACGCCGGACATGGCGGCGCGCCTCTGGGCCCCTGTCCCTACATCCTGTACCGACGATTGTGAACGATACCCAGGGCGAGCTGCCTGCTTGGTCCACAGGAACACCGATGTTACACTGGAGGTATGGTTCCTACACGTCTGGCTGCTGTGGCCTGGGCGGCCCTGGCTTTGATGGTTGGCGGCAGTTTGCTCGCCTATCTGCTGGGGTCGGTGCCGCCTACCCTGGCCGACAATCGCTTGAATATCCCGGCGGTGACCCTCTTCTTTCTGGGCCTCTTCCTGCTCAGCGGCGGCCTGGCCAGCCTCATCGCGCTGGCGCTCCACAGCCGCTGGCCTACCCTGGCGGGCGTCCGCCGCAGGCGCACCAGGCCGGCACCAGGAGTGGCGTTGCGCCAGGGCATGTTGCTGGCCGTGGCCGTTTTGACGCTGGCCCTCCTGGCCTTCTTCCAGTTTCTGGACGTGGTCTTCGTCCTGGTGACATTTCTCCTGGTGGGGCTCCTGGAAGCTTTCCTGCAGAGCCGGGGACGGTAGAAGATCCACAGAAGATCCACAGATTTACACAGGTTTTGCCAGATTTCCCCTGGAAATCCTTTGTACCCCTCCCCCCGTGCATCTTTGCGCTAACAATGCCCTTTTTGCAGTGGAGTCCCCTGTTGTTTCATAGGGGGTTCCCCAAGCAGGGCTCAGCCACTTCCGTGTAATTTCTGTGAAATCTGTGGATCTTCTTAATTCCTCTGGAATTCTTCCACCTGGATGGGGCCCAGCAGGAAGCGATCGGCCCCTTCGGCCCCCGGGCTGGCCAGCAAGGAAAGGCGATCCAGCTCTGGCCAGGTGTACAGGCCCAGCTCCAGCTGGTAGATGCCGGGCGGCGCCTGGGGAGAGACCATCAACTCATGGACATCCTCCACCACCTGGTCCGGTATCCATGCCTGGGTGGGGGGCACCGGGCGGCCGTCATGGCCGCCGTGCATCTGGCCGCTGGCGTCCAGCAGGTGGACGAAGGTGGTGTAGTCGCCCCGGATGGGACCCCGGCCCCGCCAGTACAGGGTCACGGTCAGGGGCTCGCCAGGGCTCAGGCGCCGTCGAGACAGGGTGTAGCCGGCCAGGGTGATGTTGTCATGGAAGTCAATCTCCAGGGGATTGGGCGTGAGGCCAGGCGGCGTGGCGATTTCCAGCCGGCCAAAACGGAGCGCATCGTCGGCGGCTGTCGCCTGCAGGTCGGGTGAAGCGGCCTCCACCTGCACCGGCAGACGATGGCCGGCTGCGGCGCCTGTGGCCGGATCCCCCGGAAGATACATGCCGATGGCCCAGTGGGCCTGGTTGGGCGTGTAGGCCGCAGGCGGAATCCGGACCGGATAGCGCTCCACCCGGAGTTCTCCTGGCTGCCACTGGCTGGTGGGGTAGAGGCCGCCGCCGGGCATGGTGTCATACTGGGCCACGATCAGGCCGTCCTCATCCACCAGATGAACAAAAATGGAATAGTTCTCGGCGGGAACCTGGCGGGCCTCCCACGCCACGGTCACCGTCGCAGTCTGGCCAGGCAGGAGCCGGTCGGGCTGGGCGGCCAGACCTCGCACGGTGAAGGCGTCCCCCAACCGTGCCGTGATGGGCGTCAGGGTGGCTGCCAGGTGTGCCTGGGCAGGGGGCGGACGGTAGGCCGGCGCGATGACCAGCGGCGGCGTGAGCAGGCTCAACCCGGCCAGAACAGCGGCCACCCCCCAGCCCAGCCCTGGCAGCGGCCAGCGCCCCAGGCCGATAACCATACCCAGGGCCAGGGTTGGCGCTGCGGGGAAGAAGTATCGCCCCTGGGCCGCAGGCGCGATGCGCATGAAGCGCAGCCAGGAGATCAGGAGTACCACCCCCCACAGCCCCAACAGGAGCATGGCCCAGTTTCGGCCCGCTGGCCTGATGCCTCGGCGCCAGCGGCGGACTGCGGCCCCCAGGAGTCCGCCAGCGATTAAGAGTTCCAGCCCTCGAAACAGGAGGTAGATGGGCTCCGGGTAGGGAACGTTGAACCAGCCGAACAGACCCCAGAAAGAGCGCTCCAGGCTCTCCATCTCCCCAAGGATGATGCGCCAGTCGGCCGGCTCCACCCGGAGCAGGATGTTGGCCTGCCAGATGTTCCAGGCCAGGGGATCTCCGTAGAGCTGCCAGTTGCGCACATACCACCAGCCACCGATGGCCAGGGCCGGGGCCCCAATCCACCAGGCTCCTTCCCAGAGAAGCCGCCAGGAACGGGCCCGCCAGCTCAGACCCGCCACGGCCAGGGCCGTCAGTCCCACCAGACCCAGCGCACTCAGCTTGCTGAGCACGGCCAGCCCCAGCAGGACGCCCAGGACGGCCAGCTCCCGACGGGGGATCCCCCCCCCTTCGCCCCGGGAAGGAGTCGTAAAGAGGGCGGTCAGCCGCCAGAGGACCAGGGCTGCCAGGGCGTTGACGGCCCCGTCGTTGCTGGCGGCGGCGCTGATAAAGATAAACTGGGGGATGAAAGCTATCAGGGCTGCGCCCAACAGGGCCTGCCGGACATCCAGCAGCAGGGCGAGGGTTCGATAGACGGCCCAGACGGTCACTGCGCCCAGGGCCACAGAGAAAAACCGGGCTAGATGGAGGGCCAGGATGGCCCCGCGCCAGGGCCATCCTTCGTCCCGGTGGTGAATCAGGTAGTTACGGTTGGCCTCTGCATCTGGCCGGCCAATGGCGGCGTGGGGATTGGCCCGCCGGTAGATGGCAGGAAAGTCGTTCTGGTCTATCCAGCCTGTCAGGGCTGCGGCCACCAGGTAATAGCCCGGTGCCTGGACGCCCTGTTGGCGCCAGAGGGCCTGGGTATTGGGCGCTGAGATGGGCAGCCCCTGGCCAGCGGCCAGATGGTGGATGAAGGCGAAATGCCAGATCTCATCCGGCGTCTCAAACGGGGGAACCACCACACTGGTCCAGCCGGCCAGCCACACAAAGAGCGCCAGGAGTACGCCGATCCCCCGGCCCGATCGGGGCGGCGTGGGCGGCATGGTGGAATGCGTGGAGTGGGGACCAGCCATGATGTGCTATGGCAGGGGGCGCGGGGAGGGTCCGCGTCCGTTGTACCTGGGCGGACGCCACAGGAAGAGGTAGTAGAACAGGCTGTAGAGATAGCGCTGCCACACGTCGATGACCCGGAAGTTGGATTCACCGTTGGCGCGCACGTACTCATGGGTGGCTACCTCCACCAGACGATAGCCCCGGCGCAGGGTCTTGATGATCATCTCCTGCTCGATGGTGGTGATGTCCTCCTGCAGATCCAGGTCTAGGGCGACTTCCCGGCGCAGGGCCCGGAAGCCATTCTGGCAGTCGGTCAGGCGCACGTTCTGGGTGTCGTTGATGCTCAGGGTGATGACCTGGCTGCCGAAGAGGCGAACGAACTGGTGGATGGTGGCGTGGAGCTCGTCGCTGCCGCCGAGCATGCGAGATCCGGAGACGTGATCGGCCCGGCCTTCGACAATGGGCTGGACCAGGGCCGGGATGTCGTCCGGGTTGTGGGAGCCGTCCGCGTCTATGAAGACCAGAATGTCCCCCTGGGCTTCCCGAATGCCACAGCGGATGGCCGCCCCTTTGCCCCGCCCGTCGTCCAGAATGACCCGAGCGCCGCAGGCGTGGGCGATTTCCCGGGTTCCGTCAGTGCTATGGCCGTCCACCACCAGCAGTTCATCGGCGTGAGGTGCTGCCCGTACCAGCACCGGCAGGAGGTTGGCTGCTTCGTTGCGGGTGGGCACAATGACAGAAATGGTGTAGTGTTTGCCGTCCGGCCCGATTCGTTGCACTTCTCGGGGCCGGGCGACCTGATGGTACCACTGGGGCAGCTGGGTTGTCACGTCAGTCCGTCACCCGTTCTTCTGTCCAGCTCCTATCAGGATACGTCCCGCGACAGTGTGTCGCTGCCGTAGTAGAGTACTGGCAATTGATGGAAAATCCAAATTCCACGCGGCCGGGCTGTCTCATATGACACAGATTTCACAGATAGAAGGATGGGCATCCTTTCGCGGCTGGTGACAATGGGCGGGCACGGCGGCCCGCCCCTACGGAAATCGGTACCCCGTCGTAGGCAAGGCGAATCATGATTCGCCCCTACATACTGCGCAGGCGTCGCCGTCCCTCACCTGTCCGGATTGGGTGCAACACGTGTGTAGGGCGGGTCTCTGGCCCGCCGTGGGTAGCTGGATCGACAGCGACAGCGGGTGGGCACGGCGGCCCGCCCCTACGAAAACCGGTACCCCGTCGTAGGCGCAGCTCGTAGCTGCGCAGGCGTTGCTGGGTATGGCACCATCGGGCGGCTGGGAGCCGCCCCTACCGCAAACCGGCAGCCTCTCGCGGCTGCGACGGCGGGCACGGAGATCCGCCGTGGAAGGCCGCGAAATCTGTGGCTCGGATCTGCAAAGATAGCAGAAGGGGAAAGTGGACCTGGCTGAGGCCGGAAATTGGCAAAGGCCTGGGGATGGGGTAAAAAGTTCAGGAGGATCCTGCTACAGGCGGAAAGGAGCAACCAATGGCGTCACCATTTCCATCTCCAACCGGCCCGGCGCTGCCGGAATTACCCCAGGCCGACATCACCGTCCTGGGGCTGGGCCCCGGCGATCCGGGTGACCTCACCCTGGCTGGATGGCAGGCGCTGCAGCAGGCCACCCGAATCCTGTTGCGGACCCGCCAGCACCCGTGCGTGGACTTCCTGGCGGCCCACTTTCCTCTGGAAAGCTGCGATGATCTCTACGAAGCCCACGAAAACTTCGCGGACGTCTACGCGGCCATCGTAGAGCGGGTGTTGGCCGCAGCCCGCCCCGGCGAGCGTGTGGTCTATGCGGTGCCGGGCCATCCCTGGGTGGGGGAAGCCACCACACCCCGCGTCCTGGCCGCGGCTCAGGAGCAGGGACGCGTGGTCCAGGTGCTGGGCGCGGCGAGTTTCGTCGCCCCTGCCCTGGCGGCCGTCGGCGTGGATATCATGGATGGCGGCCAGGTGGTGGACGCCATGTTGCTGGCCCGGCAGCACCATCCCCAAGTGGAGGTGGGCTTGCCGCTCCTGGTGGGACAGCTCTATGCCCGCTGGCTGGCTTCCGACGTGAAGCTGACCCTGATGAACGCCTACCCCGACGATCATCCGGTGACCCTGATCTACCGCGCCGGCACCCGGCAGCAGCGGACCACGACGATGCCCCTCCATGCCCTGGACCAGCACGAGGATTTCGACCATCTGACCAGCCTCTACCTGCCGCCCCTCCACCACGGGAGTTTTACCGCCCTGCAGGAGATCGTGGCCCATCTGCGGGCGCCGGAGGGCTGCCCCTGGGATCAGGAGCAGACCCTGGAGAGCCTGCGTCAGGACCTGCTGGGGGAATGTGCCGAGGTGTTGGAAGCTATCGATGCAGAGGCGGCAGGCGGCGAGAATGGCGCCCACATTGCCGAGGAGTTGGGCGATGTACTGTTGGTGGCCACCATGATGGTACAGATCGCCACGGAGGAGGGCCGTTTTAAGATGGCTGACGTGATCCGCCCCCTGTTGGAAAAGCTGATCCGCCGCCATCCCCACGTCTTCGGCGATATGGAGGTAGATGCAGTGGACCAGGTGTTGACCAACTGGGAGCAGATCAAGGCGGCGGAGCGGGCCGCCAAAGGTGAAACCCGCACCGGGCCCCTGGACGGTATCCCAGCCCACCTGCCCGCCCTGGAAAAGGCCCGCAAGCTCCAGTCTCGGGCCGAAGGGGCCGGGCTACTGACCTCGGACACGGTGGCATCGGGGGTGGCCGTCCTCTTCAGCCCCAACCCCGACGCCCAGGAGGTGGGCGAGCGGCTGTGGGCGCTGGTGGCCTTTGCCCGCCAACATGGCATCAATCCAGAGGATGCCCTGCGCACCTACCTGGTCCAGTTCCGCCAGCGCCATGGGAGCTGACGGAAGTGCACGGGCGCTGGAAATATCCAGCCGCCCATTTTTCTGGACGAAAAGAGCTAATGGTGCTACACTTGGGGCTGGTCACCCTGTGCGCCCGTAGCTCAGCGGATAGAGCACTGGTCTTCGGAACCAGGTGTCGGGGGTTCGAATCCCTCCGGGCGTGCTCATCCATGAGGCCGCTGCCTCATTCACTCCGCTGCCGAGGATCGAAGGCATCCCGCAGCCCATCTCCTAAAAAGTTAAAGGCCAGGACCGTCAGCGTCAGCGCCACCGCCGGCACAAAGGTGATGTGGGGTGACGAGCGGATGGACTGGTACCCCTCGTTGAGCATGATGCCCCAGCTGGGTGTGGGCGCGTCCACGCCCAGGCCGATGAAGCTTAGAAACGCCTCGGTCAGAATGTAGCCTGGGATCTGCAGGGTTTCCTGAACGATGCAGGGACCCAGGATGTTGGGCAGTAGATGGCGAAAGAGGATGTGGTGCGGCCGGTCGCCGATGGCCCGGGCTGCTTCCACAAATTCCTTTTCCTTGTAGGCCAGGGTCTGGCCCCGGGCGATCCGGGCCATGCCGATCCAGTTTAGCGCGCCGATGGCGATGAAGACGAAGAGCAACCCGCCCAGGGCCTGGTTGATGTCCAGGATGAAGCCCACGAAGCCCACGTCATCGCCGCGGCGGGCCACGGCCTTGAAGTAGACCTGCATCAAGATCACCACGATGATGATGGGCAGGCCGTAGAGAAAGTCTACGATGCGCATCATCAATTCGTCGATGCGTCCCCCTGCATAGCCGGAGATGAGGCCGTAGGTCAGGCCGATGACCAGGCTCACGGTGGCAGCCACCACGGCCACTGCCAGGGAGATACGGGTCCCGTACAAGGTGCGGGTCAGGAGATCCCGGCCCAGCTGGTCAGCCCCCAGGACGTAGACGAACCCTTCCAGGTTGGGGTTCTTGGAGAGCGCGCCCGGTGGCGCGTTGTTGTCTTGCAGGGTCTGTTTGGCGTAGGCGGGCTGGTTGGTGCGGGCCAGCTCGGCGCTGAAGCCCTGCACGGCGTAGGGGTTGATGTAGTCGGCCAGCAGGGCCAGCAGGGTCAACAGAATGATGAAGGCCCCTGCGATGGTGGCCGCCCGGTTATGGAGAAGGCTGCGCCAGGCATCGCTCCAGGGGCTGCGGGACTTGCCCTGCAGGGCAGCCACGTTCGGTTTTAAGTAGGTCACGGAAAGTTTTTGGAAAGCAGAAAGCGATCTGAATCGGCAG
>FWPU01007084.1_pt1 | contig 21211 bp, 16 predicted proteins | sample 2228361 | NCBI WGS metagenome assembly FWPU01 (sample SAMEA103939777, study PRJEB20133) | metagenome
GTCTTTTAAACATTTAGCACTTCTGGCGATGCCTCAACTCGTCCCGATGTGGGCTTGCGCAGGCCAGGTTCCGACACGGCTGCGCGCCTCGTCAGGCTCTTGCGCCGCCCTCCGGGGCCCTGGTATCATTTCGCGACTTTCCGCGCGGAGGACCCGGCGCTTGCCCAGAGACCCCGGGCTCGACAGCGTGCTCATCATCGGGTCTGGCCCGATCGTGATCGGGCAGGCCTGCGAGTTCGACTACTCCGGGACGCAGGCGTGCAAGGCGCTCCGGGAGGAGGGAATCCGGGTCGTCCTCGTCAACTCCAACCCGGCGACCATCATGACCGACCCGGAGGTCGCCGACCGCACCTACGTCGAGCCGATCACGGCGGAGGCGGTCGTCGCGATCCTCGAGCGCGAGCGCCCGCAGGCGCTCTTGCCGACGCTCGGCGGGCAGACCGCGCTCAACGTCGCGGTCGAACTCGCGGACGCAGGGGTCCTCGACCGGCTCGGGGTGCGCATGATCGGCGCCTCGCGCGAGGCGATCAAGAAGGCCGAGGATCGCGAGCTCTTCAAGGAGGCCATGCAGCGGATCGGGCTCGAGGTGCCGCGCTCGGGCGTGGCGCGGACGCTCGAGGGAGCCCGCCGCATCGTCGCGGACGTCGGCCTCCCCGCGATTATTCGCGCGAGCTTCACTCTCGGCGGGACGGGAAGCGGGATCGCGTACAACCTGGAGGAGTTCGAGCAGCTCGCCGCGCGCGGGCTCGAGGCGTCGCCCATTCACGAGATCCTCGTCGAGGAGTCCGTGATCGGGTGGAAGGAGTTCGAGCTCGAGGTCATGCGCGATCGCCGGGACAACGCGGTGATCGTGTGCTCGATCGAGAACGTCGACCCCATGGGGGTCCACACCGGCGACTCGATCACCGTGGCGCCCGCGATCACGCTCTCCGACCAGGAATACCAGCGCATGCGCGACGCCGCCTTCGCCGTGATCCGCGAGATCGGGGTCGAGACGGGCGGCTCCAACATCCAGTTTGCGGTGGACCCGGCGACCGGGCGGCAGCTCGTGATCGAGATGAACCCGCGCGTCTCGCGCAGCTCCGCGCTGGCGTCGAAGGCGACGGGGTTCCCGATCGCGAAGCTCGCCGCGAAGCTTGCGATCGGCTACACGCTCGACGAGGTGCCGAACGACATCACGCGCAAGACCCCGGCTTCCTTCGAGCCGTCGATCGACTATGTCGTCGTGAAGATCCCGCGCTTCAACTTCGAGAAGTTCCCCGAGGCGGACCCGACGCTCACGACGTCCATGAAGTCGGTGGGCGAGGTTATGGCGATCGGCCGCACCTTCCGCGAGGCGCTCCAGAAGGCGCTGCGCTCGCTGGAGACGGGCTGGGCGGGGCTCGGGCTCGACCGCGGGGATCTCGCGCGAAACCTCCCGCCGATCGAGCAGATCCGGAGGAAGCTCGCGATTCCGAACGCCGAGCGGATTCCGTATATTCGCTACGCGCTCAAGGCCGGGCTCGATATCGACGAGATCCACCGGCTCACCCACATCGACCCGTGGTTCTTGCGCGAGATCCGCGAGATCGTGCGCGCGGAGGAGAACGCGGCCGGCTGGCCGGTTGAAGCGCTCACGGCGAGCAAGCTCCGCGAGATCAAGCGCGAGGGGTTTTCGGACGCGCAGCTCGCGCGCCTCTGGGGGAAGACGGAGGCGGAGGTGCGGGAGCGGCGCCGGGCGCTCGGGGTGGCGCCGGTCTACAAGCTCGTGGACACGTGCGCCGCAGAGTTCGAGGCGTACACGCCGTATTTCTACTCCAGCTACGAGCGCGAGGACGAGGCCCGCGAGGGCGCGGGGCGCCCGAAAATCGTGATCCTCGGGAGCGGGCCGAACCGCATCGGCCAGGGGATCGAGTTCGACTACTGCTGCGTGCACGCGGCGCTCGCGCTCCGCGAGGAGGGGTTCGAGACCATCATGGTGAACTCGAACCCGGAGACCGTCTCGACGGACTACGACACGTCGGACCTCCTCTTCTTCGAGCCGCTCACGCTGGAGGACGTGCTGAATATCTGGGAGCGCGAGCGCCCCGCCGGCGCGATTGTGCAGTTCGGCGGGCAGACCCCGCTCAACCTCGCGCGCGGGCTCGAGCGCGCCGGGGTGAAGATCCTCGGGACGAGCCCAGACTCGATCGACATGGCCGAGGACCGCGAGCGGTTCGCAGGCGTGGCGCGCCGCCTCGGGCTGCTCGTGCCGCGCTACGGGCTCGCGGCCGACTTCGAGGGCGCGCGCAACGTCGCGCACTCGATCGGGTATCCCGTGCTCGTGCGCCCGAGCTACGTGCTCGGCGGGCGCGCCATGGAGATCGTCTACGACGATGAGCAGCTCGAGAAGTTCCTCGCGCTCGCGATCGGCGTCTCCCCCGACCACCCCGTGTTCATCGACAAGTTCCTCGAGGATGCGATCGAGGTCGACGTCGACGCTGTGGCCGACGGCACGGGGGCGGTGGCGATCGGCGGGATCATGGAGCACATCGAGGAGGCGGGCACGCACTCGGGCGACAGCTCCTGCACGATCCCGTGCTACACGCTCTCGGAGGCGCAGCTCGCGAAGATCCGCGAGCAGACAATCGCCCTCGCGCGCGAGCTGCGCGTGCGCGGGCTCATGAACGTGCAGTTCGCGGTGAAGGGGCAGCAGGTCTTCACGCTGGAGGTGAACCCGCGCGCGAGCCGCACGGTTCCGTTCGTCTCGAAGGCGACCGGCGTGCCGCTCGCCAAGGTGGCGGCGAAGGTGATGGTGGGGCGCACCCTCGCGGAGCTCGGGATCGCGCGCGAGCTGGAGATCGAGCACATCGGCGTGAAGAAGTCCGTCTTCCCCTGGAAGCGCTTCCCCGGCGTCGACATTATCAGCGGCCCCGAGATGAAGTCGACCGGCGAGGTGATGGGCATCGACGTGGACTTCGGGCGCGCGTTCGCCAAGGCCCAGGCGGCAGCCGGGCAGGCGGTGCCCACGAAGGGAACGGTGTTCATCTCGGTGAAGGATGCGGACAAGCGCGGCGTCATCTTCATCGCGAAGAAGCTGGCCGATCTCGGCTTCGACATCGTGGCGACGCGCGGGACCTACAAGGTGCTCAAACGCAACGGGGTCGAGCGGGTGCGCCCGATCTTCAAGATCGCGGAGGGCCGCCCGAACGTCATCGACGCGCTCAAGAACGGGGAGATCGACCTCGTCATCAACACGCCGAGCGGAAAGGACCCGCGCGCCGACGAGGCCCGGATCCGCGCTGCGACGGTGGCCGTGGACGTGCCGTGCATCACCACGCTCTCCGCGGCGCAGGCGGCCGTGAACGGGATCGAGGCGATGCTGCGCGCGGAGCGCATCTCCGTGCGCGCGCTCCAGGACTACCACGCCGCGCTCAAATGCGTCTCCTGATCACGGGCGGGGCGGGGTTCGTCGGGTCTCACCTCGCCGATTGGCTCGCCGCGGCCGGGCACGACGTGACGCTGCTCGACGACCTCTCCACCGGGTCGGTCGAGAACGTCCCGCGGCACCGGCTGGTGGTGGGCTCCGCCGGGGACGAATCGGTTCTCGCGCCGCTCGCCGCGCGCTGCGACGCGATCTTCCACCTCGCGGCGGCGGTCGGGGTCGAGCTCATCGCCGCGGACCCCGTGCGCACGATCGAGACGAACGTCCACGTCACGGAGGTCGTGTTGCGGCAGGGGAAGCCGACCGTCTTCGCGTCGACGAGCGAGGTCTACGGGAAATCGGAGAAGGTGCCCTTCCGGGAGGAGGACGACCTCGTGCTCGGGGCGCCCACGCACCCGCGGTGGGCGTACGCGTGCTCGAAGCTCGTCGGGGAGTTTCTCGGAATGGCGCGCGGGAACGTGGCGATCGCGCGCCTCTTCAACACGGTGGGCCCGCGCCAGACCGGCCGCTACGGGATGGTGCTGCCGCGATTCGTCGAGCAGGCGCTCGCGGGCGGGCCGATCACGGTGTACGGAGATGGGGAGCAGACGCGCTCCTTCACGTACGTGGGGGACGCGGTGCGGGCGCTGGCCGCGCTTCTCGACTTCCCCGGCGAGATCGTCAACGTGGGGTCGCGCGAGGAGATCTCGATTCGCGCCCTCGCCGAGCGCGTGCGCGCGCGCCTTGCGCCGGGGGCCGAGATCGTGCATGTTCCCCACAGGATCGAGGACATGCGGCGGCGGGCGGCGGACATCACGAAGGCGGAGCGGTTGCTCGGGTGGCGGCCCGTGACGCCCCTCGACGAAATTATCGACCGGGTGGCCGGGTGGGTGCGCGCGCGTGGCGGGCGATCCTGAGGCGAGGGGGGAGGGGGCGGGGATCTCGATGCGGAGGGCGGCCGCGCTCATCGCCGCGCACGCGGCGCTCTTTGCGGCGGCCTTCCACCACCCCTGGCTCTGGCCGCTCGCGTGGGTGTGCCTCGTCCCGGAGGTGTGGCTCATCCGCGACGGGACGGCGCGCCAGGCGGTGATGGGAACCGGGATCTCGCACTTCTTCCACGGGCTCCTCACGGTCTACTGGCTCGCGTACACGGGGTTCCCGCTCCGCGAGACCATGGGGGCGGGCCCCGCGCCCTGGCTCGGGACGGCCGCGGGGTTCGGGCTCTACGGGCTCTTCTACGGGGCGCTCGCGCGGCCGCTCGCGCGCAGCGCGATCCCCACCTGGATCTGGCTCCCGTTTCTCTGGACGGGCGTCGAATGCCTCCAAGGGAAGCTCTTCTTCTTCGCGTTCCCCTGGATGTGGCTCGGGCACAGCCAGCTCGCGGTGGCGCCGCTCGTGCAGGTGGCGGACCTCGGCGGGGCGCTCCTCGTCTCCTTCCTGGTCGCGGCGGGAAACGGCGGGATCGTGGACCGGCGGCCGTGGCCGTTCGCGCTGGTGCTCGCGGCGCTCGGCTACGGGGCGTGGAGGATGGCGGCGCTCGAGGTCGTCCCCGGGCCGCGGGTCCTGGCCGTGCAGCCCTGGTTTCCGCAGAGCGTGAAGAACGAGACCGAGTTCAACCCGCGGGCGCGGCTCACGAAGTTGCGCGAGCTCACCCTGCGGGCGCTGCGCGAGGCGGAGGCCGCGCGCGGCGCGCGGCCCGACCTCATCGTCTGGCCGGAGACGATCGTGCCGCTCGTGCGCGTCGATGACGGGGTGCTCCGGTACGCGGCGCTCGATCGCGTGCCGGAGCTGCGCGCGTGGCTCGCTGGCTTCGGCGCGCCCGTGCTCGCGGGGAGCGTGCACGTCGAGCCGCGCGAGGGGCGCATCGTCGAGCACAACTCGGCGTTCCTCGTCTCCGCGGCGGGCGAGGTCCTCGGCCGCTACGACAAGATTTTTCTCGCCCCGATGAGCGAGGAAACGCCGTTTTACGAGACGTGGCCCGCGCTCCACCGGCTGCTTCGCGAGACGTTCGTCCCGCCCGACTTCTCGCAGTTCGAGCGCGGCAAGGACGCCGCCGTCTTCTCGATCGACGGCCCGGGCGGCCCCTGGAAGATCGCTCCCTCGATCTGCTTCGACATCACATTTTCGGAGGCGACGAACCGCGCGGTGCGCAAGGGGGCGGACGCGATCGTGAACGTATCGAACTACGCGTGGTTCGCGGACTCGCTGGAGCTCGACCTCGCGCGGGCGCAGACGCTCTTTCGCGCCGTGGAGACGCGCCGCGGCATTGTCTCCGTCGTCAACGGCGGGATCACGCACTTCGTCGACCCGCGCGGGCGCATCGTCGATCTCACGGGGCCGGGCGGGAAGCGCAAGGAGGTCGAGGGGACGCTCTTGCGCGAGCTCGTCACGAGCCGCGCGCGCACCCTCTTCGTCGCGCTCCCCACCGACCTCTTCGGGTGGCTCTGCTTCGCCGCCGGCGCTGGGACGTCGATCGCAACAATCGCGCGGCGGCGGCGGCGCCGGCCGGGCGCTCCATGACCCACTGGCGTGTCATCGCCGCGTCATCGTTCTGTCACCGGAAGTGTAGACTCGCTTTGGACTTGACTCACACCCCGCCCGGGCTATAATCGACCGCCGGCTGGGAACCAAGCGCGTTCGCAGGGAGGGGGCCGTGAGCCTGCTCGCCAAGATCTTCGTGGTCGTCGTGACCGTGCTGAGCCTCGTGTTCCTGGGGGTCCAGGGGACGCTTTTCTACCACCAGACCGACTGGCGCGAGGCGTACACGCGGCTGCAATCGCGCATGCAGCTCATGGCGCAGGAAAAGCAGGCCGAGGCGGACGCGTTGAAGGCGCGGATCGCGGACCTGGAGAAGACGCGCGAGCGGCTGGAGGGCGAGCGCAGCGCCGTGCAGGCTGTGGCGAAGGCCGCCGACGAGGCGCTTCAGAACAAGGCCGCCGAGCTCAACCGCCTCCAGTCGCAGTACGCGCAGCTCGAGACGGCGCACAAGCAGATCGCGGGGACGATCGAGGAGAAGGACCGGACGCTCCGCGACCTCACGACACGCATCAGGGACCTCGAGGAGTCGCTCAAGACGGCGCAGTCGGATAAGGAGCTCGCGGAGGCGCAGGTCGCGCGGCTCACCTCGATCAAGACCACGCTGGAGAAGGACCTGGCCGAAGTCCGCAAGGACTACACGACCACGAAGCAGAAGCTTCTCGACAGCGAGCTCGTGCTGGAGGAGCTGCGGCGGATCGGCCTTCCCATCGAGACGCTCGTCATCAACCACAAGCCCGTTCCCCCGATCAACGGGAAGGTCGCGGGCGTGCGCACGGACGTGCAGCCGGCGCTCGTCTTGCTCACGGTCGGGCAGGACGAGGGCGTCGAGCGCGGGTTCACGTTCACCGTCTACCGCGGAAACGAGTTCATCGGGAAGGTCCTCGTCGAAAAGGTCATGGCGGATTCGGCCGGCTGCCGGGTGCTCTTCACGGCCGCCGGGAAGCAGATCAAGCCGGGCGACGACGTCGCCACCCGGCTGGACTGAGGGCGGGACGGGGAGGGCGAGCCCATGGTGACCGGCCGTCAGGCGGCTGTTCCGGCGCAGGACGCGGAAGACGAAATCCTGGAGAAGCCGCCGTCGCACCCGGTGGCGACGACGCTCCTCATCGTAAGCGCGGTGGCGCTGCTCGTGGCCATCGCGCTCTCCATGGACCAGCTCGGCCAGTACGTCAATCCCGAGACCCGGCGGCTCACCAACGGATTCACGAAGTCGGCCGTCGCCGTCGGGGACGAGGAAGCGCAAGAGTTCGCCGAGAAGTACGGGATCAAGAGCTGGAACCTCGACCAGGCGGCCGAGCGCGAGTAGCGGCGCGGAGCGACCAGGCCCGAGAGGGCGCTCGACCGTGGCGCGGGGATCGCGCGCCCGGCGCGGCTTGACGCGCACGCGCGCGCCGCGACTACCCTCGTGGCCATCGACCCGAGGCCGCCATGCCGCCCTTCGTGCGCCGCGTCACGATCAAGAACTACAAGAGCATCGCCGCCTGCACAGTCGACCTCTCGCCGCTCACCTTTCTCGTGGGGCCGAACGGAGCGGGAAAGAGCAATTTCGTCGATGCGCTGAGGTTCGGGGCGGACGCCCTGAACACCACGCTCGATCAGGCGCTCCGCGACCGCGGCGGGATTCAGTGGGTTCGCAGGCGATCGCGGGGACACCCCACGCATTTTGGAATAGGGCTGGAGCTGAGGCTTCCCGACGGGCGCGAGGCCGGGTTTGGCTTCAAGGTGGCGGCCGAACGCGACGGGGGCTTCGTCGTGCAGCAAGAGGAATGTTGGATCGGCGACGGCTCTCTGTTCGGCGGGTCCGGCACGCAGCCCGCGTACTACGTGGTCGCCGAGGGAACGCTGGTCAAAGCGAGCCCGAGCATCCGGGCGGCGTTCGAGCGCGACCGGCTGGCGCTCATCGCGGTCTCGGGCCTTTTCGAGTTTCGCCCCGTCTACGAGGCGCTCCGGCGCATGGCCTTCTACAACCTGAATCCGGATCGCATCCGGGACCTCCAGGATCCCGATCCAGGACAGATGCTCGCTCGCGATGGCCGCATCTCGCGGCGGTGATCCGGGAGCTGGGCCGGGCCGAGTCGGGCCGGGTGCTCGACGAGATCGTCGGGCACCTGCGCCGTGTGGTTCCTGGAATCGTCTCCGTCGCATACAAGTCGCTCGGTCCGAAGGAGACCCTGGAGTTCAAGCAGGAGGTGGAAGGCGACGAGCACCCCTGGGGGTTTCTCGCCGCGCCGTGTTCCAGGCGCGCACCGCGGCCCCGCAGCGGGTCACCCTCGTCGGGATCGAGGAGCCCGAGATCGCCCTTCACCCCGCCGCGGCCGCCGTCATCGCGTCAGCGCTCGTTCACGCGAGCCGGTTCGTGCAAGTGATCGTCACGACGCACAGCGCGGACATCCTCGACCACAAGGAGATCCGGGACGAGCACCTCCGCGCCGTGTCCGCCGAGCACGGGAGGACGCTCGTGGGGCCGGTCGACGAGGCCAGCCGTTCGGCCCTGCGGGACAAGCTTTACACGGTGGGCGAGCTCTTGCGCATCGATCAGCTCGAGGCCGATTCCGCTGCGGCGAAGGAGATGGCGCAGCAGTCCGTCTTCGGCTTCCTAAGGAATTGACGGATGCGCATCGCGTGCATCGTCGAAGGACACGGAGAAGTCGAAAGCGTGCGCGAGCTCGTCCGCCGGCTAGCGTGCGAGGCGCAGAGGTTCGACGTGAAGGTCCTCCGCCCGATCCGCATACCCAAGACCAAGCTCGTGCAATCCGAGGGGATCGAGCGGGCGGTCGAGCTTGCGGCCAGAAAGCTCGCGCAGGAAGGCGGCGTGCCGGACGGGGCGGTCGTCGTCGTTCTCGACGCCGACGACGACCCCGCGTGCCGGCTCGGCCCCGCGCTCCGGGAGCGGATGCGGAACGCTCGCCCGGACGTGCGCGCGGTCCTCGTGCTTGCCGTTCGCGAGATCGAGGGCCGGTTCCTCGCGGCGCTGGAGTCTCTTCGCGGGAAGCGGGACATACGGGAGGACGCCGTTGCGCCGCCCGATCCGGAGTCGATTCGCGGCGCCAAGGAGCGGCTGGAAAGCGCCATGGGGCGCCCCTACGACGAGACGACGGATCAGCCCGCGCTCGCGGCCGAATTCGATCTCGAGGTGGCAGCGATGCGCTTGCGATCGTTTCGAATTCGAAAGCCCCGCCGCGATCTCGGAGCGCTCTTTTCTGACGCGCGCTGACCTGGCCGCGGGGCGCCCGCGCGCGTCACTTCCCCATCGAGAGCGCGCAGATCCCCGTCATGACCCAGCCGAAGACGACCTGTCCGGCGAGGAGCGCGCGCCAGAATCTCCCGAAGCCGAACCCGAGGGCGCGCAGCGCGAGGTAGCAGGGCAGGGCGCCGGCGACGAAGGTGACCGCGAGCGCGGCGGCGAAGGTGGCGCGGCGCTCGAGCACGAAGGCGGCGCGGGTCGAGCCGCGCCGCGCGAGCCAGCGCGCGACGTGCGGGTGCCGCCGCAGCGATTCCCAGAGCGCGTGCACCACTTGTAAAAAGGAAACGGGCCCCGCCAGCGCCCCGACGCCGATCGGGGCGAGCCCGAGGATGCCAATCGCGAGCGGGATCGCGCCGAAGAGCCCCAGGACGGGATTCAACGCCTGGAGACAGCTCCACGGACGAGGATCCGCCGGGTTTCCGGGGGAGCGAGCCAGCGCGCAAACGCCGCGCCCCCGTGCCTGCGCCCGCCGGCGGGCGCCGCCTCGCACGGAACTTCCCTCGAAGAATAGTTGCGTTCGGGTATTTCTGCGTCCACGCGGGCGCCGCCGGGCTGAAAAGCTCACCCTGCCGCGGGGACCAGCTCCCGCAGCCGCTCGAAGCGCCTCGCGAACTCGCCGTACGCCTCGTCGTAGACGCGCGGGTCGCGGAGGTCGATCCCGGCCCGCCCGAGCAACTCCTCCGGGCTCCCGCTCGCCCCGGCCGCGAGAAGGTCGCGGTAGCCCGGCACGAAGTCGCGCCCGGTCTTCTTGTAGCGCGCGTAGAGCGCCAGCACGACGACGTGGGAGAGCGCGTAGGACACGCAATAGAAGGGGTTGAAGTAGAAGTGCGGGATCGCCGACCAGCCCACGCGCTCCCCCGGCATGAGGTCGACGTGGGGGCCGTAGTACTCCCGCGAGAGGCGCTCCCAGAGGTCGCAGAGCGTTTCCGCGCGCACCGGGCCGCGCGCCGCCTCGTCGTGCGCGGCGATCTCGAATTCAGTAAACATGAGCTGCCGGTTTACCGTTGCGAGAAAACTGTCGAGCTCGTCGCCGAGGAGGTAGCGCTCGAGCGCGGGGTCCTCGCTCGTCTCGATCAGGTGGTCGGCCAGCACCGCCTCGAAGAACTCGGACGCCGTCTCGGCGATCACCTTCGACATGCCGTAGGCCTGAATCGGCCGCTGCGCGCGCCGCGAGAACGCGAGGTGAACGGCGTGGCCGAGCTCGTGGGCGGTGGTCATCACGGACGGCACGTCGTCGGTGTAGTTGACGAGGATGTACGGGTCGTCTCCGTGCACGGGCGCGCAGAAGCCGCCCCCGCGCTTGCCCCGGTGCACCGCGGCGTCGATGCGGCGCTCCTCGAAAAAGGCGGCGGCCGCGCGCTCAAACTCCGCGTCGAAGCGGCCGAGCGCCTCCGCGATCCGCCGCCGCCCCTCCTCCCAGCGCATCGGGGCGGGCTTCTTCCCCGTGATCGGGGCGGCGCGGTCGCACGTGCGCATGCGCGGAAGCCCGAGCGCGCGCCCCTTCCAGCGATAGAACTCGTGCACGAGGGGGAGGTGGCGGCGCGCCGCCGCGATCGCGAGGTCCACGATCTCGCGGTCGATCTCGTTCGAAAGGCACTCCACGTCGATCGGCCGCTCGTATCCGCGCAGCTCGCGCTCGATCCCGTGGTCCTTCAAGACGTTCGCGTAGAGGAAGTGGAAGACCTCGCGCTCGCGCGCATACGTCTCGAAGATTCGCTCCACCGCGGCCGCGCGCGTCCCCGGGTCGGGGTGCTCGAGCAGCGCGCGCAGCTCGCTCTCGGTCATCTCGCGCTCCTCGCCGTCCACGACGAGCCGCCCGAAGTCCATCTTCGAGGCGAATTCCTCGCGGAACCGCACCATGGCGTCGCGCCCCGCGATGTTCTTCTTCAGAATGATTTGCTCTTCATTTTCGGATAGCGTGTGTAGTGCGAGTTTTTTCTGAAATCGCAAGAAGTGCCGGTAGGGCGCGAGCCGCGGGTCCTCCACGGCGCGCGCGAAGCGGTCGTCGGGGATTTTCTGAATTTCCAGGTTGATGAAGACGATCCGCGCCTGCCAGCGGCGCGAGAGCTCGTCGAACCGCTCGCGCAGCGCGACCTTGGCCTCGTCGGTCTCGTCGACGCACGCCGCAAGCTGCGCGAAGGTGGTCAGGCGGTCCCACACGACGGAGAGGTCCTCGTATTCTTCGAGGACGGACGCCACGGCGGCCGGGTCCCCGGCGGCGATCGCGCCGCGGCGCCGCTCCAGCGCGACCACGCGCCGCTCCACCTCCTCGCGGTCGCGCTCGATGCGTGGGTCGTCGATCCCGCGGTAGAGGCGCGAGAGGTCCCAGCGGACGTCGTGCGAGGAGAGCGTTGCGGGCATGGCGCGGACCTCCTTTCTTCCGGTCTTGGGGCCTCGTTTGGGCGTCGCGCTCGCGAGCCGCAAGTGTATGCGCCGCGCCGCCGCGGCGCAAGCCGTAAGGGGCGGCGGCGGGCCGGCGGGGCGGCGGGCCGCGGGCGGGGCGCGCTCCTGCACGAAGCGGGGCGAGCGGCGGCTACACGCTTGACCAGATGGTCAACGCAAGGAGGGATCGGGAGATGAGCCCCACGTTCCGGATGTTCGTCGCGGCCGCCTTTGCGGCGGCCCTCGCCGCCGGCGCCGCCGCCGCGCCCGCGCAGGCGAGCCACAACAACGCCACGCGCTGGTTCCCGCTCGAGGCCGGGAACGAATGGCGCTTCGAGTCGGCGAGCGGCGAGACGCACGCGATCACGTGCGACTACGAGTACGGGCCCTACCGGTACATGTCCGGGCTGGCGCCCTTCCGGGAGGTCTGGCTGGCGTATAGCGGCGCGTGGCCGACGAACCTGTACATCTGGAACCCCGACTCATACACGTGGTCGCGGTGGGCGCGCTTCGGCGCGTACTATTCGCCCTGGACGTGGCGGCTCGACGACGGCGGGTGCGGGCTCTTCTTCGCGCGCTGGGTCGGGAGCGGCCTCGCCGTCTCGACCCCTGCGGGCGATTTCCGCAACTGCCGCAAGGTCTCCTTCGCGCTCCAGCCTGCCCCCAACGTGCGGTGCGCGGGCGGGCACCTCCAATCGGTAACGTTCGCGCCAGGGGTCGGGCCGGTCGAGATCGAAAAGAACGGCGTGACCTATCGCCTCGTGTCCGCCACCGTGGGAGGCGTCTCCTACCCGAGCGCGCCGCCGCCCGGGCCCATCGCGTCGCAGGCGTTCGCGGCCGCGATCGCGAGCGATCGCGCGCGGTACGCGCACGGCGCGAGCACGGCAATCGCGCGGTTCACGCTCACGGTGCGCAACACGTCGGGCCAGCCGCAGACGCTCACCTTCCGGAGCGGCCAGCAGTTCGACTTCGAGATCCTCGATGCGCAGGGAAACGTCGTGCGCGCGTGGTCGGACGGCAGGTACTTCACGATGGCGCTCGGCTCGCTCACCTTCGCCCCGGGCGAGACGAAGACGTTTTCGGGCGACGTTGCGCTCGAAGATCGCAGCGGACGGCCGCTCGACGGAACGTATTCGGTGCGGGGCCGGCTCACGAACTCCGATGGCTCCGCGGTGCACCGGATCGAGGCGACCGCGCAGATCGAGGTCGCCATCCGGTAAGCGCGCGCGGCATGCGGCATGTGGGGGATCATCCGCGGTGGGACTTTCCCCCACGCGCGCCCGCGGGGGCGTGCGGCGCCTGCAACTTGCGTCCCCGCCAACGTTTGGGTGCGCGGGTGCACGGGTGCGCGGCCGCGGTTGACGATTCGCGCGCGCCAGGTAGCATCCTTGAGGCGCCATGACCGCCGAGCCCACCGCCACGCGACCGATCTACCTCAAGCTCCTCGGGGCGCGTCCGGTGCGGTTGCGGGTCGATCCCGGCCGGACGTTCGTGATCGGACGCTCCGCCGAGGCCGACTTCTGCCTCGAGGACAAGCTGATCTCGCGCCGCCACTGTGAGATCGAGCTGCGCGAGGGGGCGCTTGAGGTGCGCGACCTCGGAAGCCGCAACGGGACGATCCTCAACGGGGAGCGGATCGCCGGCCGCGCCACCGCGCGCGGCGGCGACCAGATCAAGATCGGGTCGAGCTTCCTCGTCGTCGAGACAGACCACGAGACCGGCGAGTACGAGCGCGCCGCGCAGTCCGTCCCCACTCCCTCGCCCCGCATGCCGCCGATTGCGGCGCCGGAGGCGCCTCGAAGGGCGGCGGCTCGCGCGTTGGTTCCCTCGCTGCCGGGGTACGAGTTCTTCGAGCAGGTCGGGCGCGGGCGCACGGGGCGGATCTTCCGCGCGCGGCGGCTCACCGACATGCGCGAGGTCGCGGTGAAGATCCTCGACGTAGGGAATGCCGCGAGCGAGACGGCCGTGCGCCGCTTCTACCGCGAGGCGCGCGCGCTCCAGAAGCTCGACCACCCCAACATCGTGAGGATCGAGGACGTCGACCGCACGGGCGGCGTCCACTACTACGTCATGGAATGGGTGGACGGGCGCACCGTCGCGCAGAGGCTTCGCGGCGGGCCCTTCGGGGCGCGCGAGGCGCTTTCCGTGGCGACGCAAATGGCGCGCGCGCTCGCGCAGGCGCACGCGGAGGGCGTGATCCACCGGGACGTGTCCCCCGACAACATCCTGATCACGCCGGGCGGGATCGCCAAACTCTTCGACTTCGGCTTCGTCAAGTCCGGAGACGAGGAGGGGCGCTCGCTCACCGGGCTCGGCGAGATCGTGGGCGATCTCCTCTACAACTCCCCCGAGCAGATCCGTGATCCGCGCGAGGTGGACGCGCGCACGGACCTCTATGCGCTCGGGGCGACGCTCTTCCACATGCTGGCTGGCCGGCCGCCGTTCGAGGGCGCCAACTACCTGGAGACGCTGCGGAAGATCCTCTCGCAGCCGGCGCCGCGGCTGCGCGACTTCGTGCGCGAGGTGCCGCCCAAGGTCGACGACGCCGTGGCGCGGCTCCTCGTGAAGGACCCCGCGGGGCGCTTCCAGAGCGCGACCGACCTTGTGCGCGCGCTGGAGGACGCGCTGCTCGACGCCTGCGCGCCGCCCTCGGGGCCGGAGCGCGGCGCGCTCGAAGGCGCCGGGGCGGAGGCGACGTTCGGCGGCGGGTTCTCGGGGACGGAGCTCGTCGAGATCATCCAGTTCCTCGAGTTCACGCGCAAAAACGGCACTCTGATCGTGTCTGCCCCGCCGCTCGAAGGCGAAATGCGCTTCCGCGAGGGCGAGATCGTGTCGGCCGCCGCCGGGCGACTGGAGGGGGAGAGCGCGGTCGTGGCGCTCCTCGAAGCCCCGGGCGGGACGTTCCGCTTCCGCGGCCTCACCGCGGGCGAGAAGCCCCCCACCCACGGCGGGCTCTCGATCAAGCCGAGCGTCATCGCGCTCGCGGCCATGCGAGACCTGGACGAGCGCTCGCGGAGCCGCCGCATCTCGTGCCGCGCGCCCGCCCCTTGATGGCGCGCGCGCGCTGGCCCGCCACGACGCCGCGCGCCGCCCCCGAAGGCGAGGCCGTGCGGCCGCCGCGCGCAAACCCCGCGCGCCTGGGCGGCGTCGAGCGTAAATAATTGGGTCACAGCTGCGCGGTAGCACGGACGCTGGCGGAAGTGCGACCCGACTCCACGAGGAGAGGCGCTCGCCCGGGGGGAGAGACCCGATCGAGGCGCGGCTGCCGGCGAATTGCGCCACCTCGCGGCGCTCGCCTCTGGCCGGCAGGGGAACGCGGCGCCGGGACGGCGGGAAGGCAGGGGCGCGCGCGGCCTTCGTCAACCATGCGCAAGATTCGCTCTCGGCGACTGTGCGCGACACGCGCGCGCCCCTGCTCCCGGGGCATGCGACGCGCGCACGTGTCGCTCCTGGAGGGCGCCCCGCGCGCCCCGCCCCGCCGCATGCGACACGGTCGCTCCTGGAGCGAGGTCTCACCCGCCTGCCGTGTGCGACACGTGTCGCTCGTGGAACGCGGCCTTCCTGCGACGCGGGGACGCCGCGGCGGGTCGAAGAGTACGGGCGCTCGCGGGTCGCTTCGCGGCCTGCTGGCCCGAGCTGCGCCTCCGCGCTCGTCAAGATAAAAATCAGCCTCCTTGTCGGACTCCGTTGTATGATTGATCGGTCCGATAAAGAGAGGAGGATCGTCATGACGGTGGTCGCGAACCTGGAAGACGAGCTTGTCTGCGTCAAGATTTCGAGCGCGTCATGGGAGACGCCGCGGAGCCGCGCCGCACGCAACGCGAGGCGGGCTCGAGGAGGGGCCGACCGAGGGCTCTACCGTTGCCTCGGATATCCCCGAGTCCAGGCGTATAAGGAGGCGGCGCGAGAGACGCGGGAGGACCCGACCCCGGTCTCGCCCGAGGAGCTTTCGGCCGACTCTGCGGCTCGACAACGTGGAAGGAGAATCCACCGCCTCGACCCGGGCCGCAACGACCCTGACGCGCTGATTCTGGTCTGCTGGACGCGCCACCACAAGAAGATTCACGCGGAGTACGTGTTCGTCCGCGGGAGCGGGGGCGACTTCACGTTCGAGCTTGCGGACAGCTCGCTCCTCGTGCCGCCCGCGGCCGCGGGTTCGCGCGCCCCGCCGCCGCGGTCGGGGAGGGGGAGCGGCTCGGGGCGGAGGGCGCGTGGCGGCGCCGTCGCGGCGGCGACACGTGTCGCTTCGGGAAGGAGGAAGGGGCTTGTTCGCGGGGCGGCACGGGCGAGGCGATTTTCTCTCTTGACTCGTCAGAGCTTGCGATTATAGTGACGTGTCCGCATTTGCGCCCGCGACGCCTCCCCGGCGAGCGGCAGGGGGGAAACCGGAGGGGGAAGAAGGGGGACCATGGCCAGGGAGATCGCCGACCTGCGCGAGTTGCTCGGACGCCCGCGCCCGCGGCCGGCCGCGCACATTCCGACCGAAATCCTTCTCGACCGCGACATCGTTCCCGACCCGCTCCCGTGGCGTCCCGCAGCCGTCGAGGGGGTGGATCCGGCTCGCCTTTCCGACGCGATCGCGCGCGCCGCCGGACACCTCTTGTCGCTGCGGCGCCCCGGAGGGTTCTGGTGGGCGGAGCTGGAGTCCAACATCCAGATCGAGGCGCAGTGGATTCTGTGCCGCCGCTACATTGGCGCGGTGGACGAGGCTCTGGAGCGGCGGCTCGTCGCGCGCATGCGGGAGACGCAGCAGCCGGACGGAGGCTGGCGCCTCTACCACGGCGCGCCCTCGTCCTACGCGTCGATTTCCATCCAGGCGTACTTCGCGGCGAAGCTCGCGGGGGTGTCCCCGGACGAGCCGTGGATGCGGCGGGCTCGCGAGTTCATTCTCCGCGAGGGCGGCGTCGAGAAGGCGAACGTCATCACGAAGTTCTACCTCGCGCTCTTCGGACAGGTCCCCTGGGAGTGGCTGCCGGCCATGCCGATCGCGGTCATGCTGCTCCCGCGCGGCACCGTCTTCAACATTTACGAGATGTCCTACTGGGCGCGCACCTGCGTGGTTCCGCTCTTGATTCTCTACCACAAGAAGCGGGAGTACCCGACCCCGGCGCACGCCGCGATCCCCGAGCTCTTCCGAGAGCCCGTCGGGGGCGTGCCGCGGCGGCGGCGCAAGGCGCCGTGGCGCGACGTGCCGACCCTCTCGTGGCAGAATTTCTTTCGGTACGCGGACGGGATTTTGAAGCTGATTGGAAAACTGAATTTGAATCTTCGCTACCGGCGGCGCGCGCTGGAGCTGGCGGAGCGCTGGGTGCTGGAGCACCAGGACGAGGACGGCGGCTGGGGCGGGATCTTCCCGGCGATGACCCATTCCGTCATGGCGCTCCACGCGCTCGGGTACTCGAACGACTCGCGCCCCGTACGCAAGGGGCTCGAAGCGATCTCCGCGCTCGAGATCTCGGAGGGCGAAAGCACCCGCGTCCAGCCTTGCCTTTCGCCCGTCTGGGACACGGCATGGTCGGTGATCGCGCTCGCGAAGGCTGGTTGCGGCCGCGACCACCCCGCGATTCGCGCCGCGACGGACTGGCTTTATTCACGCCAGATCCGCCGGCGCGGGGACTGGGCGGTCAAGTGCCCGCACGTGCCGGCGGGCGGGTGGGCGTTTCAGTTTTGCAACGATTTCTACCCTGACACCGACGATACGGCCACCGTGCTGATGGCTTTGCTGAATTCGCGCTACCGGGAGGACGAGCGCAAGAAGGAATCGTTCGACCTGGGAGTGAAGTGGCTGCTCGGGCTCCAGAACGACGACGGCGGCTGGGGCGCCTTCGAGCGCAAGGTCGAGAACACGATCTGGAACGACATCCCCTTCAACGACGCGAAGAACATGCTCGATCCCTCCACGGCCGACGTGACCGGGCGCTGCCTGGAGGTGCTCGCGAAGCTCGGCTATCCGCGCAGCCACCCCGCGGTGGCGCGGGCGATCCGCTACCTCAAGAAGGAGCAGGAGCCGGACGGGAAGTGGTGGGGCCGCTGGGGCGTGAACTACATCTACGGCACGTGGTCGGCGCTCGCGGCGCTCGGGGCGGCGAAGGAGCCGCCCGACTCGCGCTGCATGATGCGCGGCGCGAACTGGCTGGAGTCGGTCCAGAACCCGGACGGGGGCTGGGGAGAGAGCTGTCGGAGCTACGAGGGGGGACCGCCCGGGCGGGGCCCGTCGTGCGCGAGCCAGACGGCATGGGCCGTGATGGGGCTCCTCGCGGCCGGCGCGGGCGCCCGCGACTCTTGCCGCCGCGGCGTCGAGTGGCTCCTCGAGCACCAGCGCGAGGACGGCGGTTGGTCGGAGGAGGAATTCACGGGGACCGGCTTCCCCGGCGTCTTTTACCTCCGCTACCACTACTACCCGCTCTACTTCCCGCTCCTCGCTCTCGCGCGCTACCGCGAGATCGTGTGAGTCGCCATGCCCGGGGAGCGCCCGCACAGAGGAAGCGCTGCCCGAGCAGACCCCGTCCACTTCTTGGGAGTTGCCGTGCCCGGGGGGGGACCCGCACGGACGACTGCCCCGTCCGCTTCAAGGGGGGCCGCGCCGCGGCGTCCGCTCCTCCTACCGGCCCGCCGGACGCGCGATTCGGGCGAGGTTCCCGGCGTTGACGATCACGTGGAGGAGGAGCGAAGGCAGGAGGTTCTCCGTCGCCCAGAAGAGGAGGCCGAGCGCGGCTCCCAGCGCGAGCGCAAAGGCCGGCCACGTCCAGATGGGCTCGCCGTCGCGGCCCGCCGTGGTGTGGAGGAGCGCGAAGAGCGCGGTCGCGAGGAGAAAACCCGCCGCCTCCGATCCGAGCCCGCGCCCGAGCGCAGGCTGGAGCATTCCGCGGAAGAAGAGTTCTTCTCCGAGCGGGCCGATCGTGGCGAGGGCGGCGATTTCGCGCCGCGAGAGAGGTCCGAGCAGGCGGCGGATGTGCGCCTCGAGCTCGGTCACCCAGGCGACGCGCGCCGCCGCGAGGACCCGAGTGAGGGCGATCGTGGCTGCCCCGAGCCCGACCGCGGCGCCGCACGCGGGAAGCAGCCGCTCGCTCGGGGCGAGCGGGACGAGCGGCGCCCCGCGCACCCAGTTGAGCGCGAGCGCGAGGGCGGAGAGGATGACCGCCTGAATGACGACGAGCCGTACCATCGCGGGAGGATTCTACCTCACGCCTCCGACGCAGGCTTTCTTTCGGCGACACGCTCGCGCACGCACGGGCGGACGCGCGGACATGCGCTCGCGGTTTCCTCGTCGATCCCTTGTGCCGCTGCCGCCCGCGCGTGCGCTCGCGCGCGCGGAAGAGCCCGGCCACGGCGCGGGCGCGAGCCCGACCGTCCTTGTCGCGCCCGGAGCGGCACGGGCGGGGTGCCTTTCCGGGCGTTGGCGATGTGCGGAAATATGAGCGTGTCAATGAATTGAGGCGGTACTCCGAGGGGCTGGGCGCGCGGGTGCCCACGGAGTGGGCGGCGCGCCGCAAGATCCGCTATGGGCGTGTATTACATACGCGCCTGCGCCCGCGCCGCCCCTCGCCGCCCACGGCGTTGGCGCCCGGAGCGGCGCCCCCGCTGGAAACGAATCCCCCGAGACTCGCGCGCCCGCGGGTGGCAGCCTCGCCCGCGGATGTTACAGTGAAGGAGCACCGCCCGGCCCCGCGATTGCTTTCGACCGCCGTTCGGTGGGTGGGAGCGAGCGAGGCCGCGGCAGCGCGGCGAAGGGAGAGCAGGTCATGGCGAGGTCCCCGAAGGCGATCCGCACCATAGTCAAGAACGCGCGGCGCAAGGGCTATGTCACGTGCAACGACATCGCCGAGAGCTACCCGGAGGTCTTCAGCGAGTCCTCCGAGGACCTCGACCGGGTGATCGACGCGCTCGAGCGCGAGGGGATCGACCTCATCGCGGAGGCCGACGGCCCCGCGTTCGACGAGGCGTCCGAGGGCGGGGCCGAGGCGCGCGCCCGCGCCCGCGAATCCGAGATCGAGGACCCGATTCACGTCTACTTCTCGCAGATGAGCGAGATCCCGCTCCTCTCGAAGGAGGAGGAGCACGCGCTCGCCGTCGAGTGCGCCGAGCGCAAGGCGCAGCTCCGCGCGCTCGTGTTCGGGACGCGCTATGGGTTCCGCGAGGCCGAGCGACTGCTCGAAAAGGCGCGCACGGGCAAGCTCTACTACGACCGCGTGATCAAGGAGGAGCGGAAGCCCCGCCGCAAGGAGACGCTCGCGCGGCTCGACGAGCACCTGCGCGAGCTCGGCCAGATCCGGGAGCGCAACGACCGCGATGCCGCGATCGCGCTCGGGCGCGGGCGCGATCGGCTGGAGGCGAAGCGCCGCGTGGAAGCGCGGCTCGCCCGCGCGCGCGCGATCCTCGACGAGTACGAGTTCGACGTCGCGCTGCTCCTCAAGTGGCGGGAGCGAATCGAGGAGCACCTCCACCAGATCCTGCGCGCCAAGATCAACCTGAAGATGCTGGCGCGCCAGCCCGGCTCCGACGAGTGGGTCGCGGCCGAGCGCGAGCGGCTGGAAAAGCTGCTCCAGAAGAGCTGGGAGACGCCCGGCGACCTCTGGCGGCGCGTAAAGGAGCTGCGCGAGGCGGCGGGGCGGTTCGACGCCGCGAAAAAGCAACTTTCGCTCGGGAACCTGCGCCTCGTTGTCTCGATCGCGAAGCGCTACCGCAACCGCGGGCTCGCGTTCCTCGACCTCATCCAGGAGGGAAACACGGGCCTCATGCGCGCGGTGGAGAAGTTCGACCACACGAAGGGGTTCAAGTTCTCCACGTATGCGACCTGGTGGATCCGCCAGTCGATCACGCGCGCGATCGCGGAGAAGTCGCGGCTCATCCGCCTCCCCGTCTACATGACGGAGACCATGGCGCGCATGCGGCAGGCGACGCGCGACATCTACCAGCACACCGGCCGCCGCCCCTCCATGCTGGAGGTGGCGCGGGAGCTGCGCCTCGATCTCGACGAGACGCAGAAAGTGTTGAAGATGGCGCGCCGCCCGATCTCGCTCAACGTGCCGCTCGGAGAAGGGCGCGACGGCAGCATCTCCGACTTCCTGGAGGACAAGACCGCGGACTCTCCCACCCGCGGCGTCACCCACGACCTCCTGAAGGAGCGGCTCGAGCTGGTGCTCGACACGCTCACCGAGCGCGAGAAGGCCGTCATCAAGATGCGCTTCGGGATCGGCGGGAGCACGTACACGCTCGAAGAGCTGGGAAAGAAGTTCAACGTCACGCGCGAGCGCATTCGCCAGATCGAGATCCGCGCGCTCCGGAAGCTCCAGCACCCCGTCCGGGCCAAGCGGCTGGAGGCGTTCCTGAGCGAGCTCGATCGGGGCTGAACGCCAGGCGGACACCAAGGGGCGCCGGGGCTCTCTCCCACCCTCACCTCTCTCTCCCCCCGGCGCCCGCTCTCTTTTCCCGCGCGCGCGACGCGCGCTTCGAGGAGGGCGCGCTCGTCCCCGCCGCGCGCTTGCCGAGCCGCGAGGGCGAACCGCTTGCGCAGGATCGTCGCATCGCGCGCCGGCAGCGTGTCGAGTAGCGAGATCAAGCACCTCCATGCCGGGTCGCGCGTTCGCCCGCCCGCGCGCGAGCGCCGCGCGGTTCCCTGGCGCGCGCTCTCGGCCCGCGCGGGGGCGCGGCCGCCGCGCGCTTCG
>FWPU01005295.1_pt1 | contig 21210 bp, 29 predicted proteins | sample 2228361 | NCBI WGS metagenome assembly FWPU01 (sample SAMEA103939777, study PRJEB20133) | metagenome
CCGAGCCTGTTCTGCCGAGACGCAAGACCTCACTGGAGCATCCCCGGCTCGTCCTGGTCCTCCCACTCCTGTCACCGAGCCCCTGGCGACCGCTCGAACCCGGTTGTCCTCTTGCGGCTGGCGGAGTAAAGTAAAAAGTTTGCCAAACCCTTTTCTTGGGTTGCCCGCTGCCCCTATGAGCACCCCGAGGAGTGAAAGCGCCCCTCACCCGCCGGCCGACCAGCACGAGGTCATCCGCATCCGCGGGGCCCGGATGCACAACCTCCGCAACCTGGACCTGGACATTCCCCGCAACCGGCTGGTGGTCATCACGGGGCCAAGCGGTTCGGGCAAGAGTTCCCTCGCCTTCGACACCCTGTACGCCGAGGGGCAGCGCCAGTACATCGAAAGCCTCTCGGTTTACGCCCGCCAGTTCCTGCACCAGTTGGAGCGGCCGGAGGTCGAACTGATCGAGGGCCTCCAGCCCACCGTGTCGATCGACCAGCGGGCCGGCAGCCACAACCCGCGGAGCACCGTGGCCACCGTTACCGAAATCTATGACTATCTCCGGGTGCTTTACGCGCGGCTGGGCGAGCCGCGATGCTACCGGTGCGGCACGCCCATCCGCCAGCAAACGCCCGAGCAGATCGTCGAAGACCTCCTGGCCCTTCCGGAAGGGACGCGGCTGATGATCCTCGCTCCCTTGGTGCGGGGACGCAAGGGCGAGCATCGCGATGTCTTTGCCGCGATCCGCAAAGCCGGCTTCCTGCGTGCACGGGTCGATGGCCAGGTGGTTGACGTGGACTCGCCGCCATGGCTGGCCCCCCAGCGCAAACATCATATCGAGGCGATCATCGACCGCCTCGTTCTGCGCGATGGCGTGCGGCCACGCCTGGCCGAGTCGATCCACATCGCCATCAAGCTCGGCGACGGCCTGGTGTTGGCGGCTTTCGAGACCCAGCGTCGAGCCGCTTCGCCCCCCGGCGACAATGGGGCCTGGCGCGACCGGCTGTTCAGCACTCAGTATGCATGTCCCGACTGCAAAATCAGTTACGAAGAACTCGAGCCGCGGACCTTCAGCTTCAACAGCCCGTATGGGGCCTGCCCCACGTGCGAAGGGCTCGGTTTCCGCGAGGAGTTCGACCCCGAGCTGGCCATCCCCGACTGGTCCCTCTCGCCAGCGGCCGGGGCGTTTGCCCCGTGGCGTGGCAGCAGTGCATTGCGGCGTGTTCGCTCGGTGATCGAGCCCTTTCTGGATTCCTGCGGTGCCGGGTGGGATACGCCCTTGGAGCACCTGAGCCCGGCCCAGCGCACGGCGCTGTGGCATGGCGACGGCAAGCAGTTTGCCGGCCTCGTGAGCCTGCTAGAAGCCGACTGGCACCGGTGCGGCGAGGCCGGCCGGCAACGCTGGGAAGCCTTCCGGGGACCGGTGGCCTGCCCGGATTGCGGGGGGAGCCGTCTGCGGCCCGAAGCCCGCTCCGTCCGCCTGGGGCGCAAGGCCATCCACGAGGTGACCGCCCTCTCCGTGGGCCAGGCACGGGATTTCTTCCGCCGGTTGCAATTCCCCGCGGACCAACGCCCCATCGCCGAGCCGCTTGTGACCGATCTGCTAAGCCGTCTGGCTTTCCTGGAACGCCTGGGCCTGGAATATCTCACGCTGGACCGGCCGGCCGATAGCCTCAGCGGCGGCGAACTCCAGCGGGTGCGCCTGGCCAGCGGGTTGGGATCCGGCCTGGTCGGGGTATGCTACGTGCTGGATGAGCCCTCCATCGGCCTCCACCCCCGCGATACCCAGCGTCTCATCGAGGCGATGCGCCAACTTCAGCGCCGCGGGAACACCGTGGTCGTCGTCGAGCACGACGAAGCCATCATGCGCCACGCCGACTGGTTAGTCGATCTGGGGCCGGGGGCCGGGGAACACGGGGGGCGGATCGTGGCCCAGGGCCCCCCCCAACAGGTGGCCGACCAGCCCGACTCGTTGACCGGCCGGTATTTGGCCGGCATCGAGCGCATCCCGGTTCCCGCCCGCCGTCGCCGCGTGGCCAAAAGCCGCATGATCACCCTCGAAGGCGTCACCACCCATAACCTGAAAAACATCACCGTCAGCTTTCCACTGTCGGTTTTGACGTGCGTCACCGGGGTCAGCGGCTCGGGCAAGAGTTCGCTGTTGAACGAGACGCTAGCCCCAGCGCTGGTCCGCCGCCTGGGAGGAATCGCCCCCAAGCCCGGTCCGTTCAAGGGCCTCCGCGGCGCCAACCGCATCGATAAAGTCGTGCAGATCGACCAGTCGCCCCTCGGCCGAACCCCCCGTTCCAACCCCGCCACCTACATCGGAGCGTTCGACGAAATCCGCAAGATCTTTGCTAGCACCCGCGACGCCCGGCAATGGGGCTTCCGAGCAGGTCGGTTCAGCTTCAATGTCAAGGGCGGACGGTGCGAAGCCTGCCAGGGCCAAGGGGTCCAGCGGATCGAAATGCACTTCTTGCCCGACCTGTTTGTAACCTGCCCCGAGTGCGAGGGCCGGCGCTTCAACCGCCAAACGCTCGAAGTCCGCTACCGTGATCGCACCATCGCCGACGTGCTCCAAATGTGCGTCGATGAGGCCCTGGCCTTTTTCGAGAACTTCCCCACGCTCGTCCGCCTCCTCGGCACCCTCCGAGAGGTTGGCCTGGGATATCTGACCCTGGGCCAGCCTTCCACGACCCTCTCGGGGGGCGAGGCCCAGCGCGTCAAGCTGGCCACCGAGCTGGCCCGCGTCGATAGCGGCAATACCCTTTACATCCTCGATGAACCCACCACCGGCCTCCATCTCCACGACGTCCGCAAGCTGCTGGAAGTACTCCACCGCCTGGTCGATCGCGGCAACACGGTCATTGTCATCGAGCATCATCTGGACGTGCTCAAGTCGGCCGACTGGATCATCGACCTCGGCCCCGAAGGAGGCGATCAGGGGGGATACCTGCTGGCCGCCGGCACCCCCGAACAAGTCGCCAGTCTGCCGGACAACGCCACAGGACGCTTCCTGCGAAGCGTTCTCGGCCAGGCCCCGCAATGCGAACCGGCTTTCGCAGCACCTTGATCCGAATGATTCGGCTGCGACGTCCGGACCGAAGCTTCTCGCGGCGAGATGGGAGTTTCCATCCCCCCACCCTTTCCCTGACCGCCGCGAGCACCGGCCTTGCCCCAAGCAGGATTCCCGGCCGCCGGCAAAAAGAAAGCCTTGCGTAACTCATTGCCACGCAAGGCTTTAGGTGTATGCCCCCTGAAGGACTCGAACCTTCAACCCTCTGATTAAGAGTCAGATGCTCTGACCAATTGAGCTAAGGGGGCCGTTTGCACGCCAGGGGCAGGCGCGGCCAAGCCGCACCTTTCCTATCGTTGCGGTATCTTGGCTATTGGCGAGTCAGCCACCGGGGGTCAAGGGGCAAAGTGGTTGCAGGCCAAGCCGGGGGAAATTGGCTCTGCTAAGCCCACCGCATTGTCCGCGGTGGCCGGGGGTTTGTCGCCCGGTTTTCCGGTCGCCGGATTTTCCGTCCGGCAAGTAAGCCTATCACATCACGGAGGCCGTGCCAAGCCCCACCTAAGGGCGGTACGACGGTCTGGCAACTGGATTTTGGCGGGTTTGGAAAAGGGGGACCGGTTGGGTTGCTTTTTGGGTGTGCCGGCCCAGGGGTTTTGGCGCACGGCGCGCCGGCTGGGCTTGGCCAAGGGAAAAACGCTGTTAGTACCTTCGCACAGTCGCGCAAAGTTTTGGCGCACGGCGCGCCGGCTGGCCTTGGCCAAGGGGCATGCTTCGGGAAGGTGTCGAGGCCGAAAGGCTTGACACCATGCCACGGGGGAAGGTAGCCGAGGCGGTTGCAGCGGGTGGCGTTGCCGCTGCGGTTGGCGGACTTTTGGGCGGGCTACCGCCTGGGCCGTAGCGCGAAGCCACCAGGCTTCTAACTTCGTCTTACGTGGATTTTTTGGGGGGCGTTGACATGTTTCCAGGCAGCCGGTAGGTTATGATGTTTCCCCACTTGGGGACGGCTTTTATTGGCAAGTTGCTTTCCGTGTGAAGCGGGAGGAGGTTTGTGGCCGGCCAAACGAACGAGGTGATCCGCATCCGGATGGAGGCCTACGACCACGCGGTCCTGGACCAAAGCGCGGCGGAGATTGTGGATACGGCCAAGCGGACTGGCTCGGAGGTGCATGGTCCGATCCCGCTGCCGACGCGGATCGAGCGCTATACCGTGTTGTCGAGCCCGCATATCGACAAGAAGGCTCGGCAGCAGTTCGAGATCCGCACACACAAGCGGTTGATCGACATCATGCAGGCGACGGCCAAAACGATCGAAGCGCTGAACAAGTTGAGTCTGCCGGCTGGCGTGGATATCAAGATCAAGGCTTCCACCCGGCGGTAGATGCGGTAGAATTTGGGTTTTGGCCTTTCCGGGTGGTGGCGCCCGGAGGGACCAGAAGCGAGGACACGCCAGGGCGGCGAAAGGTTCGGCATCGGGAAACCGGATAGCGGAATCGGTATGGACCGGAAGCTGCGTGGGTAATCCCGGCCGACGCGGCAAAGGGGGATGAGTTCGCCCCCCGTGCCAAGGCTGGTCGTTCCCACGGGCGACGTGTGTGAAGGCAAGCACGATGGCTGTTGGATTACTCGGCCGAAAGGTCGCGATGACTCAGATTTTCGACCCTGCCGGGGACGTGATTCCGGTCACGATCATCCAGGCGGGGCCGTGCCACGTCCTCCAGCTTCGCACGCGGGAGCGGGATGGGTACGAGGCGGTGCAAGTGGGGTATCTGGATAAGCCACGTCGGTTGGCATCGCGGAGCGAACGGGGGCATGTGGCCAGGCTCGACAGCAAGCGTCAGCGGGCGCGGGCGGCGGCCGGGGTCGCTGCGGTACCCAAGGCGGGGTGCGAGCCCAAGCGGTTGATTCGCGAGTTTCGAGGGCCCATCGAAGGCTTTCAGGTGGGCCAGGTGCTGGACGTCGGCCTGTTCGAGGGGGTGCAGGCGGTTGATGTCGTGGGCACTTCCAAAGGGCGCGGGTTTGCCGGGGCGATGAAGCGGCACAACTTCCGGGGGCAACGGGCGTCGCACGGCGTCAAGAAGGTGCATCGCCGTGTGGGGTCCATCGGCATGAATACGTTTCCCGCCAGGGTGTTCAAGGGCAAGCGGATGGCCGGGCACATGGGGCACGCCCGGGTGACCGTCCGCAATCTGAAGCTCGTTCAGATCGATAAGGAGAACCATCTTTTGCTGGTTCGGGGGGCGGTTCCTGGTCCAAATGGGGGGTTTGTGATGGTTCGGCCGACCAATAAGCTGCCGGCCCCCGCGTCCCCTTCGACCCGGTAGTTGTCTGTGGGAGAAGACCATGGTCAGCCTGCCCGTTTACGACCGAACCGGCCAGCAGGTCGGCGCCTACGAGATCGATCCGGCGGAGTTGGCACCGCGGATCAGCAAGCAGCTTTTGCACGACGTGGTGGTCATGTACCAGTCGAACCAGCGCCAGGGGACGGCCCAGTCCAAGGGGCGGGGGGATGTGGCTGGGAGTACCCGGAAGCTGTACCGGCAGAAGGGGACGGGCAACGCCCGGGCGGGACAGCGGCGCACGCCGATTCGCCGTGGGGGGGGCCATGCGTTCGCCAAGCGCCCCCGGGACTGGCACTACCGGTTGCCACGCCGGGCGGTGCAGTTGGCCACACGCATGGCATTGGCCTCGCGGATTGCCGACCAGCAGGTCAAACTCATTGACGAGCTGAGTTTTCCGGAGCCGAAGACCCGCGAGATGGCCCGGATCCTCAAGGCTTTGGGCATCACGGGCCAGAGCCTGTTGGTGGCGGTCGAGAGATACGACGCGCACGTGTACAAGAGCGTGCGGAACATCCCCGAGGTCTCGGTGCTGCCCGTGGCCGAGCTGAACGCTTTGGAGGTCCTCCGGCCGCGGACGGTGTTGATGACGCGGCAGGCGCTTGATGCGTTCCGGGCCAAGGTGGCGGCGGAAGGGGGCCAGGTGCGGGCGCCAGCGGAGGTCTCGAAGGACCAGCCGGCGCCAGCGGAGGTCTCGAAGGACCAGCCAGCACCAGCGGAGGCCTCGAAGGACCAGCCAGTACCAGCGGAGGCCTCGCAGGACCAGCCAGCACTAGCGGAGGCCTCGCAGGACCAGCCAGCACTAGCGGAGGCCTCGAAGCACCAGCCAGTACCAGCGGAGGCCTCGAAGGACCAGCCGGCGCCGCGCCAAGGGGCGGGGCCTGCCGAGCCGGCCGCGCCGGCCTCGGCTCCTGGCCCGCAGGAAGCGGCTGCCGGGACTTGATCGCCGTAGGCCCAGGCTGTACTTCACCGAGGGGTCGATCCCATGAGTCGAGCAAACGCCAGCCAACCCGGTCCCCAATTAGAGCCGTACCAGATCATTCTCCGTCCGCTGGTCACCGAGAAGGGGCTCCACAAAGCCGAGCGGCTCAACCAGTATGCATTCGAGGTGAATCCGCTGGCCACCAAGGAGGAGATTCGCCGGGCGGTGGAGGACCTGTTTGACGTGCGGGTGGTCAAGGTGCGGACGCAGAACCGCAAGGGGAAGCCGCGGCGTGTGCGGTTTCGCTATGGGGTGACCAAAGCGTGGAAGAAAGCGGTGGTGACGTTGCACGAGGACGATCGGATCAACTTCTTCTGAGGGATTTTGCCGGGGATGGGCTGGGAGGGGAGCCGGGATGGGCTCCCTGTGGGCCGCTGCCCCCGGCTGCCTGCCGCATGGGAAGTGAGTCAGCATGGGAATACGCCATTACAAGCCGACCAGTCCCGGCCGCCGCGGGGCCAGCGTGAGCGACTTCGCCGAGCTGACGCCTGGCGCCAAGCCGGAGAAATCGCTTTTGCGGCCCAAGCGCAAGCGTGGGGGGCGGAACAACCAGGGGGTCATAACCGCGCGGCATCGCGGAGGAGGGCACAAACGGGCTTACCGTCTGATCGACTTCCGCCGCAACAAGGATGGGGTACCGGCGGTGGTGCATTCCATCCAGTATGACCCGAACCGCAGCGCCCGGATCGCGTTGTTGCACTATGCGGACGGAGAGAAGCGGTACATCCTGGCGCCGGAAGGGCTGAAGCCTGGGGACCAGGTGATGAGCGGCCCGGACGCCCCGCCGACGGTAGGCAACTGCTTGCCCTTGTCGGCGATCCCTTTGGGGTTGACGATTCACGCGATCGAGATGCAGCCGGGGCGTGGGGCGGCGTTGTGCCGGGCGGCGGGGACGAGCGCCGTGTTGGCGGCCCGCGATGCCAACTGGGCCCAAATCAACCTCCCCAGCGGGGAGGTTCGCCGCGTGCCGGCGCAGTGTCGGGCGGTGGTGGGAGCGGTGGGCAATGCCGACCATATGAACATCGTGATTGGGAAGGCGGGACGGAACCGCTGGTTGGGCTGGCGTCCCCATGTCCGGGGCACAGCCATGAACCCGATCGACCATCCGCACGGGGGCGGCGAAGGGAGGACCAAAGGGGGCCGGCACCCGGTCAGCCCGACGGGCAAGTCGGCCAAGGGGGGCCGGACCCGCAAGCGCCATAAGCCTTCCAACAAGGCCATCATTCGTCGGCGGCGGTCGCGGCGGTACGGGTTGTTGAAGGTGTAAACCAGGCGGACGAGGCGACGATGAGCAGATCCCTCAAGAAAGGCCCCTACGTGGACCGGAAGCTGTTCCTGAAGGTGGAGCGGCTCAACGAGGCGGGCAAGAAGGAGCCCATCAAGACTTGGGCCCGCGCCTGCACCATCGTACCGGAGTTCGTCGGCCACACCTTCCTGGTGCATAACGGCAAGCAGCACATCAAGGTGTTTGTGACCGAGGAGATGGTGGGGCACCGGCTGGGCGAGTTTGCACCGACGCGAACGTTCCGAGGCCACGGCGGCAAGGGCAAGAAGTGAGGGGAAATGCCATGGGATACAAGGCCGTGCACCGCTTTGCGCGGATCAGCGCCCGCAAGGTCCGCCCCCTGGCCGACCTGGTGCGGGGCAAACGGGCCGACGAAGCGCTGAGCATCCTCCGCTACCAGCCGCACCGCGGGGCGCGGATGCTGGAAAAGGTGATCCGCAGCGCGTTGGCCAATGCGGAGGACCTCCGGGCGCCCAACCTTCCCGCGCTGCGCGTGGTCGATGTGCGCGTCGATGGCGGCCCGATGTTCAAGCGGCTGCAGCCCCGGGCGCGCGGCATGGCGTCGATCATCAAGCGGCGGTTGTCTCACATCCGCGTGGAGCTGGAATAGACCTATGGGCCAGAAAGTCAACCCCATCGGGTTTCGCACCGGGGTGATGACCGGCTGGCAAAGCCGGTGGTATGCCCCCAAACAGGAGTTCGCCGAACTTTTGGTCGAGGACCAGAAGATCCGGGAATTCATCAAGAAGCGCAAGGATTCGTCGGGCAAGCCCATGTACCCGATGATCGCCCGGATCGAAATCGAGCGCACGCGGGACGAGGTGAAGGTGATTTTGCACTCGGCCCGGCCGGGGGTCCTCATCGGGCGCAAAGGGGAGCGGGTCGAGGTGAAGGTGATTTTGCACTCGGCCCGGCCGGGGGTCCTCATCGGGCGCAAAGGGGAGCGGGTCGAGGAACTCCAGAACGACTTGCAGAACCTCATTGGGCGGCGGGTGAACATCAAGATCGAGGAGATCAACCGGCCGGAACTGGTGGCGCAACTGGTGGCCGAGGACATCGCCGAACAGCTCAGCAAGCGCGCCAGTTTCCGGCGGACGATGAAGCGGGCGATTGACCAGACGATGGAGGCGGGGGCCAAGGGGATCAAGGTGCAGTTGTCGGGCCGGCTGGGTGGGGCGGAGATGTCCCGCCGCGAAAAGGCGATTGCCGGCAGCATGCCCCTGAGCACCCTGCGGGCGAAGATCGACTACGGCTTCGCCGAGGCCTGGATCGCCCAGGGGCATATCGGGGTCCAGGTGTGGATCAACTTGGGTACGTACGAGGAGCCGTCCGATGGCGCTGATGCCCAAACGGGTCAAGCACCGAAAAAGCCAAAGAGGGCGTATAAGAGGTAAGGCCACGCGCGGCAACCGGGTGGTGTTCGGCGATTATGGCCTCCAGGCCGTCCAGGGCGGGTGGATCAGCGCCCAGACGATCGAGGCCGGCCGCATCGCCGCCCAGCAATACCTCCGTAACGAGGGCCGGCTGTACATCCGCATTTTTCCCCACAAGCCCATCACCTCCATTCCCCTGGAGACCCGGATGGGCAAGGGGAAGGGGGAGCCGGAATACTGGGCCGCGGTGGTCAAACCCGGCACCGTGCTGTTTGAGATTGGCGGGGTGTCGGAAGAGGCGGCGCGGCTGTGCTTTACGCGCCTGGCCCACAAGATGCCGGTGAAGGTCCGTTTCCTCCGGCGGCGCCCGGGGTAGTTGTGGCCGGGGCGAGCCTTGGGCCCGCCCGGCGCTGGTGGGAGTATCGCGATGGCAAAACTCAAACCTTCGGAACTGCGGGAGATGAGCGACGAGCAGTTGGCGCTGGTGCTCAAGGAGACGCGGGAGAACCTGTTCCGCCTCCGGTTGCAGGCGGAGACGGAACGGCTTGATGCCCCGAGCGAGTTGATGCGCCACCGCCGCCTGATCGCGCGGATTTTGACCATCCAGCGCCAACGGGAGTTGCAAGCGGCTCGGAACGCGGCCGCTTCCCCCACACCCACCCAGTGATCCAGGAAACCGCCTGCCATGTCCAAACGAGTCCTTGTGGGAATCGTCACCGGCGACAAGACGCCCAAGACGCGGCGCGTGGAGGTGATGCGGCTCGCGCAGCACCCCAAGTATGGCAAGACGCTCCGCCGGCGGACTATTTGTTACGTCCACGACGAAAACAACGAGTCCCACCTCGGCGACACGGTGGAGATCGTAGAGAGCCGGCCGCTGTCGCGCACCAAGCGTTGGCGCCTGGTGCGGGTGGTGGGCAAGAGCCGGCTGGTAGATCTGAGCGAGTTGCGGAGTGCGGCCCGCGGCCGGCCCCGTGGCGAACTCGAACAGCCCGATACCGGATTGCCTTTGGAAGGATGATGCCGCCTGGCCCGCCAGACCGGGTGGAAGAGAGGATAGCACCATGATCCAGATGCAGACCCGACTCGCCGTGGCCGACAACACGGGAGCCAAGGAACTGATGTGTATCAAGGTTCTGGGGGGCTCGCGGCGGAGGTTCGCCGGCCTGGGCGACATCGTCGTATGCAGCATCAAGAGCGTGATCGCCGGCAGCGAGTTCAAGAAGGGGGCGGTGGTCAAGGCCGTCATCGTGCGGGCCAAGAAACCCACGCGCCGCAGCGACGGCAGCTATGTCCGCTTCGACAGCAATGCGGCGGTGATCATCGATAACGAGAAAAACCCCAAGGGGACGCGGATTTTTGGGGCCGTGGCCCGGGAACTCCGCGAGCGGAACTTCATGAAGATCGTCAGCCTGGCCAGCGAGGTAGTCTGATGCGGATCAAGACGAACGACACGGTGGAAGTGATCGCCGGCAACGACCGGGGGAAGCGGGGACGGGTCCTCCGCGTGGACCGCCAGCGCGGCCGGGTGGTGGTCGAAGGCGTCCACACGGTCTGGAAACACGTGCGCCCCAGCCAGAAGAACCGGCAGGGGGGACGGCTGTCCCGCGAGATGCCCATCGATGTCTCCAACGTGCTTCTGGTGTGTCCGGCGTGCAACCGGGCGACGCGCGCCGGTGCCCGCTTCACCCCCGACGGCAGCAAAGAGCGGTACTGCAAGAAGTGCGGGGCGTCGATGGGGACGATCTCGCCCCCTAAGGCCCGCCGCCCCACTCCCCAGAACTGAACGTGCGTGAAACCCGATGACTCCGCGATTGCTGGAACGCTACGAAAAAACGGTCCTCCCAGCGCTCAAGAAACGCTTGGGGCGCTCCAATCGCCTCGCGCTGCCGCGGCTGGAGAAGATCGTGATCAACATGGGCGTCGGCGCGGCCATCAGCGAGAAGAAGTATCTGGAAGAGGCGGCCGATGCCCTGGCCCTGATCTCCGGCCAGAAGCCCGTGATCACCCGGGCGCGGAAGTCGATCGCCGGGTTCAAGGTCCGCCAGGGGATGGCCATCGGCTGCATGGTCACCCTGCGGGGGCGGCGGATGTACGAGTTTTTGGACCGGCTGATTTCGCTGGCGTTGCCCCGGGTGCGGGATTTCCGCGGCCTGAACCCCAAGGCCTTCGACGGGCATGGCAACTACACGCTGGGGCTTTCCGAGCAACTGGTGTTTCCCGAGTTGAACCCAGACCGGTATTCCCGCCCCCAGGGGATGAACATCACCATCGTCACCACCACGGACAGCGACGATGAGGCGCGGGAACTGCTCCGCGGCCTGGGCATGCCCTTCCGATCCGAATAGACGAGAGACCGGAACCGTATGGCTAGCAAAGCAAAGATGGTCAAGGCCACCCGGCCGCCCAAGTTCTCCACCCGGCGGCGCAATCGTTGCCGGCTGTGCGGCCGGCCGCGGGGCGTGTATCGCAAGTTCGGGATCTGCCGCATCTGTTTCCGCAAGCTGGCAGATCAAGGGATGATCCCCGGGGTGAGAAAGGCGAGTTGGTAAAGGGACCCGTATTGGCTATGATGACCGATCCCATCGCCGACATGTTGACCCGAATCCGTAATGCGGTCCGCGTGGAGCGGCCCAGCGTCGAGATGCCGCTGTCGAAGGTCAAGCGGGGCCTGGCCGAGGTGCTCAAACGCGAAGGCTATATCTGGGACTGGGAAGAGGTCCCCGCCAAGCCGGTCCATCGCATCCGCCTGTACTTGAAATACGGGCCCAACGGCGAACGGGTGATCCGCCACATCCGGCGGATCAGCACCCCCGGACGGCGGGTCTATGCGGGGGCGGCGGATCTCAAGCCCGTGCTAAACGGGTTGGGAATCTCGATTATCAGCACCAGCCGCGGCGTGATCAGCGACCGCGAGGCCCGCCAGCGCAACCTCGGCGGGGAGGTGTTGTGCGAGGTGTGGTAAACTGCAAACCGAGGGCCAACGCCATGTCACGACTGGGAAAAAAGCCTGTTCCCGTACCCGACAAGGTGCAGGTCCGCATCGCCGATCGCACCGTGTGGGTGGAAGGTCCGCTGGGAAAACTGGACCTGAAACTCCCGGACCCCATCGAGGTCCGCTTCGACGAGGCCTCGCGCACCGTGCACGTCACCCGCCGCGACGACCAGCGGCAGTCCAAGGCGCTGCACGGCCTGGTCCGCGCCCTGATCCAGAACATGATCATCGGCGTGACCCAGGGGTACGAGAAGCGGCTGGAGGTGGTGGGCGTCGGTTATCTGGCGGCCGTACAGAACGGCGTGCTCCAGTTGCGCGTGGGCCTGGCCAACGAGCTGCAAAAGCCGATTCCGCCCGATCTGAAGGTCACTTGTCCCGACCAGCAGCACATTGTCATTCGGGGAATCGACAAGCAGCGGGTGGGCGAGTTTGCGGCAGAAGTCCGCGCGCTGCGCAAACCGGAACCGTACAAAGGCAAGGGCATTCGTTACGAGGGCGAGGTGGTCCGCCGCAAGCAGGGCAAGGTGACGGCCAAGTAGCCGGCGCCGCCAGCCGCCCCGCACGAGTTTTCTCGGAGTTGTGTCCAGCGAGATCGAAACGTGAAACACGCCAAACGCATTGGGCGCCAGCGATTGCGGCGGCGGTTGCGGGTCCGCAACGCTTTGAAGCGGCACGCCAGTCGGCCGCGGCTGAGCGTTTTCCGCAGCCTTAAGCACATATACGCCCAGGTGATCGACGATGAGGCAGGCCGCACCCTGGCCGCCGCCAGCACCCTCGATAAAGAGCTGCGCGGGCAACTGCCGTATGGGGGCAATGTAGCGGCCGCCGCCGCCGTGGGCCGCCTGATCGCCCAGCGGGCCTTGGCCGCCGGCGTCACAAAAGCTTATCTCGACCGACGCGAATACAAGTACCACGGTCGGGTGGCTGCCCTGGCCGACGCCGCGCGCGAGGCGGGCCTGGACCTCGGTCCCATGCGCCAGCCGCCCGCCGAAGAAGCCCCCAAGGCCGCCAAGACCGGCCCCCAGAAAGAAAAGGCGGCAGCCAAAGAACAGAAGTCCCCCACCCCGAAGGAGGCACGCAAAAAGTCCCCGGCGCAGCCCAAGTGATTGGAGCGCCCACCGGTTGGCTCGCTTCCAGCGGTAGTCTGGCAGACCAGCTCCCTCGTACCCAGCCCAGGAGCCCGTCGGTATCGAGAATCGAGGAACCCGGCGAACCGGGCTTCCGGCCCGTCGGCTCGGGCGATGTGGCGGCGGTCGCCAGGCCGTGGGGAGCGCCCCGCGCGGTGTTGGCCAGGTCGCTCGCACGGCCAGCGAGATGGGGACATGGGGTGGGGCCAGGCTGGCGGGCGCCCACGTCGCCTCGCCAGGGCCGGCCGGTGTTGTACGGCAAACTAGTTTCGCAACCGCAGACCGCCGGGAGCGACTCCGGCGGTCACCTAACGCATGGCAAAGGAACTTATGGCAAGCGATGCAGCACGGGAATCGACCCGAGGCGAACTGATCGATAAGGTCGTCAAGATCCGGCGGTGCGCCGCCGTGGTCAAGGGAGGCCGCCGTTTCAGCTTCACGGCCATGGTGGTGGTGGGGGACGGCAAAGGTCGGGTCGGCTGGGGCTACGGCAAGGCCAACGAGGTCCCCCCGGCCGTCGAAAAGGCCATCAAGGACGGGGCCCGCAGCATGATCGAGGTTCCCCTGGCCGGCAGTACCATTCCCCATCCAGTCAAGGGGCATTTCGGGGCGGCCCGGGTGATCATGGTGCCAGCCATGCCCGGAACCGGGGTGATCGCCGGGGCGGCGGTCCGTGCTGTCTGTGAGGCCTGCGGCATCCGCGACATCCTGACCAAGAGCTTCGGTTCGACCAATCCCCACAACCTGGTCAAAGCCGCTATCGAGGCCCTGAAACAATTGTGCTCGCAAAACGAGGTCGAGCGGCTGCGCGGAGTGATCCTCTCATGAATCTCAATGATGTCCATCGCGGTATTACCCGGCATCGCAAGCCCAAACGCCTGGGAAGGGGCAAGGGGTCGGGACATGGCAAGACCGCAGGTCGTGGTCACAAGGGCCAGAAGGCCCGCACCGGCTGGTCGGCCCCGCCAACCTTCGAGGGGGGGCAGATGCCCTTGGCCCGCCGCATCCCCAAACGCGGCTTCCATAACCCCTTTGCTCCCGAGGTGGCAACCATCAATCTCGGCGACCTCGAAGCCGCCTTCCAACCCGGCGAAGAGGTCACCCCGGAGACCCTGCGGGCCAGGCGGCTCGTCCGTCGCCGCTACGACCTGTTGAAAGTCTTGGGCGACGGCGAGTTGACCAAGCCCCTGCGGATCTCAGCCCATCGCTTTAGCCGATCGGCGTTGGAAAAAATCCAGAAGGCCGGCGGCCAGGCCGTGGTCCTGCCCGGCAAGAAACCGGTCGTCAAGAACAAGCAGCGCTCGGCTCGTCCGAGCGGTTCATAAACCAGCCCTCCCGGGGTGCTCTGCCGGCCGGGCCCGCCCCGTGCGCCCCGGAGCCCAACAAGGACGGATCGACCCATGTGGGAAAAAATCCGTGTGGTCTTCACCATCCCCGAACTCCGCCGGAAGATCGCCCTGACAATGTTGCTTCTGGCCATCTACCGGGTGGGCTACCACGTGACCCTGCCCATCGTGGACTACACCCGGATGACCGCCTTTTTCAGCCAGGCCGCCTCCGGATGGCTGGATCTCATCGAACAAGCGACCCTGTTCAGCGCCAGCCAGCTCAGCCAGGCGACCATCTTCGGGCTGGGAATCATGCCGTACATTTCGGCCTCGATCATCTTCCAGTTGCTGGCCAGTGTCTATCCGCCTCTGGAACGACTGCAAAAAGAGGGGGAAACCGGCCGCAAGAAGATCAACGAATACACCCGCTACGCCACGGTGTTGTTGTGCGTTTTTCAAAGCCTGTTTTACGTGCGGTATCTGGCGGGGTTGCAAACCAGCGAAGGGCCGCTGCTGCGCGAGGGGTTCGACACCTTCGGCTGGCAGCTTACCGCCGTGCTGACCATGACGGCCGGCACCACCTTCCTCATGTGGCTGGGCGAACAGATCGACGAGTTTGGGATCGGCAACGGCATCAGCTTGTTGATCATGGCGGGGATTCTGGCCCGAATGCCCGCGGCGGGGATCGAACTCATGCGCCAGACCGGAGCGGAACTGGGCGGCAGCGGCGGCAAGCTGGGGATCGAGAACCTGCTAGTGCTGGCCGTGCTGTTTGTGGCGGTCGTGGCCGGCGTGGTGTTCATCACCCAGGGGCAGCGCCGCATTCCGACCCAAAGCGCCAAGCACGTGCGTGGCCGGCGGGTCTACGGGGGCACCCGGCAGTACCTCCCCCTGCGGGTGAACCAGGCCGGCGTGATGCCCATCATCTTCGCCAGCAGCTTGCTGTTGTTTCCCCAGGTGCTGTTCCAGTGGCTGGCGCACCACTACCCCAACTCGATCTGGATCAACGTGGCTGAGGTCTTCCGCCGCGGCGAGTCCTACACCTACAACCTGGCGTATATCGCCTTGATCTACTTCTTTTGCTACTTCTGGACGGCCATCACGTTCAACCCGAAGGACATGGCCGACAACCTGAAAAACCACGGCACCTTCATTCCGGGTTACCGGCCTGGGCGGCGGACCGCCGACTATTTAGAGAAGGTCATGGGGCGGATCACGTACGTGGGTGCGGCTTTTCTGGCGGTGGTGGCCATCGCGCCCAGCATCGTGGCCAGTTCGATGGGCATCAGCTACACGGTGGCCAGCTTCTATGGGGGGACGGGCCTGTTGATCGCGGTGAGCGTGGCCTTTGATCTGGTCCAGAAGATCGACAGCCACCTGGTGATGCGCAACTACCGAGGATTGCTGGAGACGTAGGCCATGCGGTTGGTGTTCATCGGGCCTCCGGGTGCCGGCAAGGGGACGCAGGCCGAGCGGATTGTGGCCCGCTACGGGCTGGCCCACCTCTCCACCGGCGACATGCTGCGTGCGGCGCGGGCGGCCGGAACCGAGCTGGGCCGGCGGGCCGACCAGTATATGTCCGCCGGCCAACTGGTGCCCGACGAGCTGATCATCGACCTCATCCGCCAGCGCCTGGCCCAGCCCGACTGCCGCGCCGGCTACTTGCTGGACGGTTTCCCGCGGACGCTGGCGCAGGCCGAGGCCCTCGATCGCCTCCTGGCCGCCCGGGGCACTCCCCTGAACGTGGTTTTGGAACTCCAGGTGGACGACGAGGTGATCAAGGCCCGGTTGGCTGGCCGGGGCCGCGCCGACGATAAACCCGAAGTCATCGCCCAGCGCCTGGTGGCGTATCACGAGCAGACGGCACCGCTGGTGGACTATTATCGCCGGGCGGGCCTGCTGCAATCGGTCGACGGGGTGGGAACGATCGACGAGGTGTTCGCCCGGGTATGCCGTATCCTGGACCCGCTGGCGGGCTGAGGACCCCTACACGTGCGCAGCCGACGACCCCCCCTCCGCGAGACCAAATCGCCGCAGAACCTGGAGGCGATGCGCCGGGCCGGGCTGCTCGTGTGGGAGACGCTCCACCAGGTCATCGCGCCGATGATCCGCCCTGGGGTGGCCACGCGGGACCTCGATGCGGCGGCCGAGGAATACTTCCGCCGCCACGACGCGGTATCGTTGTTCAAGAACTACGTGCCCGAAGGGGCCCATTGCCCCCCCTTCCCGGCCGTCACCTGCATCTCGGTCAACGAGGAGGTCGTGCACGGGATTCCCGGCCCCCGCCAGCTCCAGGAGGGCGACATTGTAAGCATCGATACCGGGTGCAAGCTGGACGGCTGGTGCGGGGACTCGGCGTACACCTTTCCGGTGGGCGAGGTGGCCCCCGAAGTCCAGCGCCTCCTTGATGTCACGCGGGGCGTCCTCGACCTGGCCATTCGCCTTATGGCTACCGCCTCGCGATGGAGCCAGGTGGCCGCCGAAATGGAACGGTTTGTCCGGGACCACGGCTTTTACGTGGTAGAGGCGTTCGTCGGACATGGCATCGGGCGGCAAATGCATGAAGACCCTCAAGTTCCCAACTTTGTAAGCGAACAACTGCGGCGGGGGGGTGATTTCCCGCTGGAACCCGGTCTGGTCATCGCGGTCGAGCCGATGGTCAACATGGGGACCAAACGGGTGCGGACCCGGCCGGACCGGTGGACCCAAGTCACGGCGGATCACCGCCCCAGTGCGCATTTCGAGCATACGGTGGCGATCACCCCGGCCGGCCCGCGCGTCCTCACCGCCGCCCCGGGCGAAGAGTATCCGACGCACAAGGCATCGGCCGATAGGGGAGCTACGCCAACGAGGGAGAACCGGAGCACCCGCAGAACGGATTGACCGGAACCTAAAGGGTGGCCAGGCCGACAAGCCAGTGGTTTGCCCGCTTCGGGGGGCGTCGGCCGATGCGGTTCCGGGCTGCGGGCACCGGCGCGCCAGCCGCAAATGGTATTTGGCCGGGGGTACCCTTGAGGACCGTGGGGAGGAATCCTTATACTTACATGTTTTGCCCCCTTAAGCCGCGTTGACGATTGGCAGGGTGGAGCCATGAAAGTCCGTGCCAGCGTAAAGAGGATTTGCGAGCACTGTAAAATCGTCCGGCGTCGGGGGAGGGTGTACGTCGTGTGCACCAACCCCCGGCACAAGCAGCGCCAAGGCTAGCCGTGGCCAAGCCGCTTTGGGCCACCCGTTAGATGGGTCCGAGCGATTGGCCCATGCTTTGAGGGCTTGGCGGTTGGCGTGCAAAAGGGGATAACGTGGGACGGTGATTCGCAAACAGGGCGAAAGCGTATCGAAACCAGAAGCAGGGTAATTCAATATGCCTCGATTGTTGGGTGTCGATATCCCGGGCAACAAGCCGACCCACATCTCCCTCCGGTACCTCTATGGAGTGGGGCCGACGATTGCTTTGGAGCTTTGCCACAAGGCGGGGATCAATCCGCAGGTGCGGGCCAAGGACCTCCGCGAGGATGAGCTGGCCCGCCTGGCGGTGCTGTTGGACAAGGACTACGTGGTCGAGGGGCAGTTGCGGCGGCAGGTGAATCAGAATATCCAGCGGTTGAAGGACATCGGATGCTACCGCGGTATCCGGCATCGCCGCGGGTTGCCGGTGCGGGGGCAGCGCACCCGAACCAATGCCCGGACCCGCAAGGGGCCCAAGAAGACCGTCGCGGGCAAGAAGGGCGTCAAGGACCTCCGCTGATCGAGAACGTGCAATTCGACAGTTTCGCATGGAGCAGGACCAACCGTGGCCAAAGCAGCTCGACGCAGAACGCGGCGCAACGTGACGGTGGCCATCGCCCATATCAAGGCGACGTTCAACAACACCACCGTGACCATTACCGATACCCGGGGCGACACCCTGTGCTGGGCCAGCTCGGGGACGGCGGGCTTCAAGGGGAGCCGCAAGAGCACGCCGTTTGCGGGCCAGATGGCGGCCCAGCAGGCGGCCGAAAAGGCCATGAAGTTCGGCGTCAAGGAGGTCGAGGTGCGGGTCAAGGGGCCCGGCAGCGGCCGCGAAAGCGCGATTACGGCCTTGCAGGCGGCCGGCTTGACCATCAAGTCGATCGAGGACGTGACCCCGTTGCCCCACAACGGGTGCCGTCCCAAGAAGCGCCGCCGCGTGTAAGGGTTCCAGGAAACCGATTTCTGTTGCATGGGGAGCGGAACGTCCGATGGCACGAATGACCGGCCCTGTATGTCGCCTCTGCCGGCGCGAGGGCGTCAAACTGTTCCTGAAAGGGAGCCGCTGCGATACCGACAAGTGTGCGGTCACCCGGCGCCAGACCCCGCCGGGCATGCACAATTACCGGCGCGGGAAACTGACCGACTACGGCTTGCACCTCCGCGAAAAGCAGAAGGTCAAGCACTATTACGGCCTCATGGAACGGCAGTTTCGCCAGTTGTTCCGCGAGGCCCAGCGGAGCAAGGGGAATACGGGCGAGGCCCTGTTGAGCCTCCTGGAGCGCCGCCTGGATAACGTGGTCCATCGGCTGGGGTTTGCCGTCTCCCGGGCCCAGGCGCGGCAGATCGTGCGGCATGGCCACATCCTGGTCAATGGCCGCCGCGTCGATATCCCCAGCTACCTGGTACGGCCGGGCGACGTGGTCGGAGTCAAGCCCCGCCCGAAGATCCTGGAACTCATCCAGGCCAATCTGGAGGAGAACAAGCGGGCGGTGCCCGATTTCCTCCAGTTGAACGCCGGCCCGCAGCCGGAAGGCCATGTGCTCCGTATGCCCGGGGTGGAGGATGTCTCCATCCCCGTCCAGGTGCAGTTGATCCTCGAGCTGCTGTCGCGATAGCTCCCCCAGGCATTGTTCGGAGGCTTTCTATGCGAATTCGATGGCGCGGATTGGAACTGCCCAGCCAGGTCATCTGCGACCGAGCCTCGCTCACCTCCACCTATGGCAAGTTCGTGGCCGAGCCCTTCGAACGTGGTTTCGGCGTGACCATCGGCAACAGCTTGCGCCGGATCTTGCTTTCGAGCCTGGAAGGAGCGGCCGTCACCCGCATCAAAATCCACGGCGCGCTGCACGAGTTCACCACCCTGCCCGGCGTGGTCGAGGACGTCACCGACATCGTCCTCAACGTCAAGTCGCTGGTCGTCAAGAGCTATAGCTCGCAGCCCCGGGTCCTGCGGGTCGAGAAGAACACCCGCGGCGTGGTCACCGGCGCCGACGTGATGGGCGACGACCAGGTCGAGGTCATCAACAAAGACCTCGTCCTGGCCACGCTCACCGAGGATGTCCCCTTCCAGATGGAACTGGTTGTGGAGACGGGCCGGGGATACGTCCCCGCCACCGAGCACACCCCCCAGATCCAGGAAATCGGCGTTATTCCAGTCGATGCGGCCTTCAGCCCCGTGGTCCGCGTACGCTACGAGGTCGAGGAGACCCGCGTCGGCCAGAAGACCAACTACGACCGCCTGACCCTGGAGATCTGGACCAACGGGTCGGTGCACCCCGAGATGGCCCTCGTCGAGGCCGCCAAGATCCTCCGCAAGCACCTGAATCCCTTCGTCCAGTACAACGAATTGGGCTTGCAGGTCCACGCCGAACCCCGTTCCACCGCCACCGTGACCCTGGACCCCGCGACCGAAGCCAAATTGAACCTTCCGCTTTCGGAACTCAAGCTGTCGGTGCGGGCCTCCAACTGTCTGGAGTCGGAGAATATCCACACGCTCCGCGACCTGGTGGTCCGGACCGAGGAACAATTGCTGGAAGTCCGCAACTTCGGCGAGACGACCCTCAGCGAAGTCAAGGAAAAACTCGCCGACCTGGGGCTCCGCCTGGGAATGCGCTTGCCGCCCCCCACCCTGAGCCCCTTCTAGCCTGAACTCTGAAAGCCCCCTCCCATCGCCATGCGACACCGTAGAAAAGGCCGCAAACTCGGGCGAAATCCCAGCCATCAGCGGGCGCTGCTCCGGAACCTGGCCACGGCCCTGTTCCTGACCGAGAGCGACGCTTACCTCGAAGAGAGGCTCAAGCCGAAGGTCCGTGGGCGGATCATCACGACGCTGGCCAAGGCCAAGGAGGTCCGGCCCCTGGTGGAGAAGTGCATTAGCATCGCGCGGCGGGTCTTGCCCGACCAGCGCCGGGCCGACAAGCTCCGCCCCAGCGTCCAACGGTACACCGAGGCCTGGCGGGCCTGGCGGCACAGTCCCGACTGGTTGGCCTGGACCCAGGCCATCGCCCCGGTGGTCGCAGCCCGCCGCCGCGTGCTCCGACTGCTCGGAAACAAGCAGGCCGTACGCGTCCTGTTCGACGAACTGGCCGAACGCTTCGAGGAACGTCGGGGTGGGTACACGCGCATCGTCCGGCTGGCCAAGCCGCGTTTGGGCGACTCGGCACCCCGGGCCATTCTGGAGTTTGTAGGTGTCCGGGACCGGGTGCGTACCGCCGCGCCCCGCCCCATCGTCGTTCCCGAGGCCGAACCGCCGGCGTCCCCCAGCACCCCCGCGGCGGCTTCGCCCCCGGAAGCAGCGCCCGCGGAACCGCCTGCCACCCCGGCCGCCAGCCCGCCTCAGCCTCAAGGGTAGTAAAGCCGCGATACGGCTGGTGGCCCCGGCGGTGCGGTCTTTTTGTGCGTTGTGTTGGCCCATTGGACCCAAATGACCCCTCGGCCCTGCCCTGGAATCCCGCCGGGGCACCCCGCCAGCGGCCTGGCCCAACCGGCCAGCCACCGCCAGCACGGCGAGGGGACCGGCCGGAGACCGGCCGCTCCAGACCGTGCCTTGCCAGA
>FWPU01006802.1_pt1 | contig 21208 bp, 12 predicted proteins | sample 2228361 | NCBI WGS metagenome assembly FWPU01 (sample SAMEA103939777, study PRJEB20133) | metagenome
ATCGCCAAGCTGACCGGGCTGACCAGCCTGAATCTGATGCGTAGCTATGGAGTTACGGACGCCGGTTTGCCGAAGCTCAAGCCCTTGACCAAGCTGCGTCGGCTGTTCCTCCGCGGCCTGTTCATCAATGCCAACGGCCTGAAAGAGTTGAATTTGCCGGAGTTGATCGAGCTAGACTTGGCCGAGACGGGTGCGGACGACGTTGCCGCGGAGGCCGTTTCCCGTTTCGCCAACCTGCAAAGTCTCGACCTGTGGCATACGAAGGTCACGGACGCCGGGCTTGCGCATCTCGCCAAACTGAGCAATCTCACCGCCTTGAATCTGGTTGGAACCCCGGTCACGGATGCCGGTTTGGCGCACCTCACCGGCTTGAAAAACTTGCGGACGCTCGCCCTCGATGAATGCGGCGGCATCACCGACGCGGCCGTGGAGCAACTGGCTCAAATGACCGGTTTGACCGAGCTGAGCGTGGGCAAGACCGGCCTCACGCAAGCCGGCTTTGCCAAACTCCGCGAGGCCCTCCCGGATTGTAAAATCAAGTTCTGACGGCAGGCACGGTAAAGGTATCGCGAACATCGTGCGGCGACGGCGCCGTCGGCGACAAGCATCGGGGTGATTCCGGTTGCGGAAGAGGCGATCGCGCGATCCTCAGCCGGCAGGCCGAGACGGAATAGCGGCCCGAAGTGGAATACCCGGAGAACGCCGGTTCGTGCGGAAACGGCCTCGGCGGATAAACATCCGTTACGAGCCGGCGCGTTGCTCGCGGGTTTTGGTTCGGCACGTTTCTCGAGTAGAATGGGGTCAGGGCGTCTCCCATCCGGCGGAGGGTGGTTGACCGTCCGCGCGGCTGCGGTGCGGGGACGCCGACGGCGAAGGGAGCGTGCATATCATGACGGGTCGGGAACGCGTCCTGGCTGCATTGGAACACCGACAGCCCGATCGGGTGCCGATCGACTTCGGCGGCCATCGCTCGTCGGGGATCGCGGCCGTGGCCTACGCCAAGTTGCGGCGATATCTGGGGCTTCCCGAACGGCCGATTCGTGTTTACGACCCGATCCAGCAACTGGCCGTCATCGATAACGACGTTCTGGATCGTTTCCAGGTCGATACGATCGAGTTGGGCCGGGCTTTCGCCTTGGAAGATGAACACTGGGTGGATTGGGTTCTTCCCGACGGCACTCCCTGCCGGATGCCGCGCTGGGCCGCCCCCGAACGGGGCAACGGCGAGTGGCTGCTTCGCGGACCCACCGGCAAGGTCTTGGGACGGATGCCCGACGGCGCCCTCTACTTCGAGCAGTGCTACTGGCCCTTTTTGGAACGCGATGACCCGGATCGCGCCGCGGAGGCCCTTCAGGATACCATCTGGTGCGGCATCGCTTCGCCGCCGGGGCCGCTCGTCTCCGGGCCGGACGGCATGCGGCGGCTTGCCGAAGGCGCGCGGCGACTGCGGGAAAACACCGACCGGGCCGTGATCGGCCTGTTCGGCGGCAATCTTTTGGAGTGCGGCCAGTTCCTCTACCGCAACGACAACTTCTACATGCTGTTGGCGAGCGATCCCGATCGCGCCGAACGGGTGCTCGACAACCTCACCGAAAGCCACCTCAAGAACCTCGAGCTTTTCCTAGGGGCGGTGGGGCCGTATATCGATATCATCGTCTTCGGCGACGACTTGGGCATGCAGAGCGGTCCGCAGATTTCTCCCCGCATGTATCGGCGGCTGTTCAAACCGCGACACGCCGCGATGTGGCGCCGGGCCAAGGAGTTGGCGCCCGTCAAGGTGATGCTGCACTGCTGCGGGGGCGTGCGGGAATTGCTCGACGACCTGATCGACGCCGGGCTGGACGCCATCAATCCGGTGCAGATCTCCTGCAAAGGGATGGAGCCGGCCGGCTTGAAGCGCGACTTCGGTTCGCGGATCACGTTTTGGGGCGGCGGATGCGACACGCACCGCGCCCTCACGTTCGGCTCGCCCGAAGAGATCCGCGAGCACGTCCTGAGCCAATTGGCGATACTGGCGCCGGGCGGAGGCTTCGTCTTCCAGCAGGTTCACAACATTTTGGCCGACGTGCCGCCGCGGAACATCGAGGCCATGTTCGACGCGGTCTTGGAGTTCCGTTACGCGGCGGCCCATTCCGTCGCAACCCGATGAGCACCACGCGAGGGCTTGGATCGTGCCGTATGAAGTGGAATTGAAATATCCGGTCATCGACGCAGAGGACTTGGAGTCCAGGATCGAGGCCCTGGAGCTGGAACGCACGATGGTGCGGGAGGAGTTCGACGTTTACTTCGCCCATCCCTCCCGCGACTTCTCCCAGACCGACGAGGCCCTCCGCATGCGCCGCGTCGGGCAGCGCTGTTCGTTGACCTACAAAGGGCCGAAGATCGACACGACCAGCAAGACGCGGCGGGAAATCGACTTGTCGCTTCCGCCCGGCCTGCGGATGTTCGACGAATGGGCCGAACTGCTGTCGGCGCTGGGCTTCCGGCCGGTGGCCGAGGTCAAAAAGCTGCGCCGCAAGTTGTGGATCAAATGGGGCGAATTGCCGGTGGAGATCTCGCTCGACCACGTCGAGGAAGTGGGGCGGTACGTGGAACTGGAGACCCTGGCGGAGGAGCAAGGCGTGCCCGCCGCCCGAGCGAAATTGGAGGAATTGGCGGCGCACCTGGGACTGAAGAACTCGGAACGCCGCAGCTATTTGGAGTTGCTTTTGGAAAAGCGACGGCAGCGCGGCGACTAGCCGGGAACGGGTCCCTGCGTGGAGGGCGGAAGTCTGCGGTCGGGGGCGTTAGAATAGCGGCATGGATGCGCGACCAGAAACCCCATCCCGCCTCACCGCGATCGCTCCCGACGTTCCGCCTCCCCGCGATCCGCGCCGCAATCTGACGCTCTTGGCGATCCATCAGATCCTGTTTCGGATAGGGTGGCTGTTCAAGACGGAAAGCGTCGTCATTCCCGGCTTCCTGGATTACTTGGCGGGGCCGGGGGCGGGATGGTTGCGGGGCTTCTTGCCGATCCTCAGCCGCGTCGGGCAGGGAGCGTTCCCGTTGCTCTTTGCGCACCGCGTCGAGCGCTCGAGGCACGCCCCCTTGCTGCTGGGCGTCGCCACGCTGCTCTTGGTCGGGCCGATGCTCTTCTTCTCGGCCTTGGCGCTCCTGGGAACGACCATGCCCGACGGCGCCGCGGTCGCCTTTCTCGGGGCGTACTTCGTGTTTTCGTGCCTCTACGGCATTTATCAGTTGGCCTTCGGGGTGGTGCAAGGCCGGCTTGTGGCCGCCGATCGCCGCGGTCGCTTGCTCAGCCTGTCCACGTTCTGGGGCACGGTGCCCGCCGTCATGATGGCGCTTTGGCTCCTCCCCGGACGCCTCGACATTCCCGATCCGCGATACGACGAAGTGTTTTTCGCAGGGGCCTTATTCTTGTGGCTGTCGAGCTTGATCTGTTTCACTCTGCCGCGAGGCCGGGATCAGGGATCGGAGGCTTCCCCCTTGCCTCAGCCGGGCGGTGCTTTGGGCCTGCTTCGACGCAACGGGGCGCTGCGGTGGCTCTTCGCCTCGGCGTTGGCCTACAGCGTCGCCCTCAGCCTGATCCCTCATTACCAGGCCTTTGCGCGGGACCACTTGCACTTGGGAAACGCCCAGCGCGGCGGCTGGATCGTTACGCAAAGCATCAGCGTGGGACTGTTTAGCGTGCTGGTCGGCCGGTCGGCCGATCGCCGCGGCAATCGCGCGACCTTGTTCGGACTGATCTTGTTCTCCACCCTGTCGCCGTTTTGGGCCGGTATCTTGCCGCTGTTACCGGAAGGGTGGGCGACCCAGGTGTTTTGGGCGACGTTCATCACGTTGGGATTGACCACCTTGGTCCCGCGAGTAGCCGCCAACTTCGTCCTGGAGTTGGTCACTCCGGAGGAATACTCGCAAGCCACCGCGATCGTTCAGATGGGCTACACGCTGCCGCTGGCGGCCTCTCCGCTGGTCGGCTGGGTGATCGACCGGGTCGGTTTCGAGCCGGTTTGCTGGTCGGCGTCGGCGGTGATCGCGCTTTCGGCGGGACTGCTGCTTTTCGCCCCCGAGCCGCGCCGAATTCGGCACCCGCCCTCGCGCGTGGTGGGGTATGACGAATGACCGCGCGAGGGGGGGCCATCGGTCCCGCGGCCCCAGTCCGACCGCTCGCGCGCCGCCGGAAGCGCCGGTTCGATGTCGATGGAGCGGGCGGCCTTCATCGACTCCGGCGGGGAGAATGGTTAAAATGAGGCTTTCTTCGCCGCCGTTTGCCAATATCCACGGTGGATCCGCCGGACGGCAAGGCGGACCTCGTTCGGGAGAGCGAAGCGAACCGAGCCGCGGTCGCTGATGTCTTGAGACATCCGCGGACCGCTTTGGGACATTCCAAGAAACTGGAGAGCAAGCAAGGAGCCGTGATGAGTGAGCCGACCTCACGCCCGACGGCACCGGAGAACGCCGCGCCCTCGGCCGGCGAAGGGCCGGATTTCGATAAAGGCGGCGGCATATTGCCCGCCATTGCTCAAGACGCCCAAACCGGCGAAGTGCTGATGTTGGCCTTCATGAACGCCGAGAGCTACGCGGAGACGTTGGCGACCGGCCGGGCCGTCTATTTCAGCCGCAGCCGCAACCGATTGTGGCGGAAAGGCGAGGAAAGCGGTAACGTCCAACTTGTCCGCGAGGTTCGCATCGACTGCGACGGCGACGCCATCCTTCTGAAGGTGGAGCAGGTGGGCGGGGCGGCCTGCCACACCGGCCATCGGTCATGCTTTTACCGCCGGGTTACCAAGGAGGGGCTGGAGGTGGTGGGAACGCCGCTCTTCGACCCCGCTCAGGTGTACGGCAAGAAAAGCGGTTGAATCTCCCGCCGCGTGCGGCCCGGGATCGGGCGGCGCGCCGTCCATCGGTTTCGTCGACCGGCGTCAAAGCGGCGGTTGTGAGATAAGGGTCCAAACTCGAGGTGGTTTCTCACGTTTACGAGATGGGTTCTCATGGCGCAATCCGTGTTACGATTGGGTTTGCCTGCTGGAAGCCTTCAAGAGGCCACGGCGGACTTGTTTCGGCGGGCCGGCTATAAGATTACCTACACGTCGCGAAGCTATTATCCGTACATCGACGACGAGGAGATCGAGTGCGTTTTGATCCGCGCCCAAGAAATGGCCCGCTACGTCGAAGACGGGGCCTTGGACGCCGGCCTGACCGGCTATGATTGGATTGTGGAGACGGGCGCGGACGTGGTGGAGGCGGCGGAGCTGGTCTTTTCCAAGGTGAGCCGGCGACCCGTCCGCTGGGTCCTCTGCGTGCCGGAAGATTCGCCCGTCCGCACGGTCAAGGACTTGGAAGGCAAGCGGATCGCCACGGAGGCGGTCGGCATCACGCAGCGCTACCTCGCCCGGCACGGCGTCAGCGCCAGAGTGGAGTTCAGTTGGGGGGCCACCGAGGTCAAGCCGCCCAAATTGGCCGACGCCATCGTCGAAGTCACGGAGACCGGCAGTTCGCTACGGGCCAATAATCTCCGCATCGTGGACGAGGTGCTGGTCAGCACGACCCGATTCATCGCCAACAAGCAGGCTTGGCAGGACCCCTGGAAACGCGGCAAGATGGAGGATATCGTCCTGATGCTGCGGGGCGCCATGGCCGCCGAGGGCAAAGTCAGCTTGATGATGAACGTGCCGCGGGCGAGGCTGGAAGAGGTGCTGGGTTTCTTGCCCGCCTTGCAGAAGCCCACCGTCGCCGACCTGGCCGATCCCGATTGGGTGGCCGTCATCACGATCTGCGACGAATCGTTCGTGCGGTGCGTGATTCCGCGTCTGAAGGCGGCGGGGGCTACCGGCATCGTGGAACAGCCGGTTACCAAATTGATTGAATAATGCTGATCGGCGGTGCGGTCAGCCGGGGCGCGGCACCGGGGGCGAAGCCGACCGCTCGTCCGAATCGAAACGACCGAATTCCGTGACGTGTCCATTCGGAGCCGAATCTCCATGACACCCGAGGAACGGCTGCAAGAATACCTCAAAACCGTCAACCAGGTCATGCCGCTCGCGCCCGAGCCGAAAGGGCTGTACCGGCCCGTGGTTGCGGTCGGAGGCTTGCTCTTCACCTCGGGCCACCTGCCGATCGACGAGCAGGGGCGGTTGATTCAGGGGACATTGGGCGGGGATCTGAGCGAGGAGGAGGGACGCCGGGCGGCGCTGGCGGCCGGCCTGGGAATCTTGGCCTCGGTCCGGGCGGCATTGGGAGGTCTGGACCGCATCCGCCGCGTCGTTAAACTCACCGGTTTGGTGCAGTCCGCGCCGGGGTTCACCGCACAGCCGCGGATCATCAATGCCTGTAGCGAACTGCTGGCCGCGGTCTTCGGCGAGGAAAACGGCGTCGGTGCCCGCACGGCTTGCGGCACGAACGCCCTGCCCCTCAACGCCGCCGTGGAGATCGAGGCCATCTTCGAGTTGCGGGAAGCCGCTGCCAGGGACGGGCAATGACCTTCCATTCGGGAAACGGTCATGCGTGACGAACAAATCCTGGTGGTCGAAGACGACCTGCGGATTCAAGAGCTGTTGCAGTATAACCTGCAAAAGGAAGGGTTTTCCGTTCTTCTCGCTCCTTCCGCCGAGATGGCGCTGCAAATCCTCGAGCAGACGACGCCGCAATTAGTACTGTTGGATTTGATGTTGCCCGGAATGGACGGCCTGACGCTTTGCCGGCGTCTGAAAGGCGAGCCGCAGTGGCGCCACATTCCCATCATCATGCTGACGGCGCGACGGGAAGAGGCCGACATGGTGGCCGGCCTGGAGCTGGGGGCCGACGATTATCTGCCCAAGCCGTTCAGCGTGCGGGTGTTGCTGGCGAGGATGCGCGCCGTGCTCCGCCGCGCGGCCGAAGAGCCGCCCCCTTCAGAGGACGGCGTCCTTCACATCCGCGAAATCACGGTCAACCGCGAACGGCACGCCGTGACGGTCAACGGCAAGCCGGTCGTGCTCACGCCGATGGAGTTCCGAGTGTTGGCGATTCTCATCTCCAAGCCGGGCAAGGTCTTCACTCGGGCGGAGATCGCCGATTCCGTGCACCATGAGGAAAACGTGGTCACGGATCGGGCCGTCGACGTCCAAATCGCCGCCCTGCGGCGTAAGCTGGGCGTCGGCGGACGCTACATCGAGACGGTCCGAGGGGTGGGTTACCGCTTCAAGGTCTGACGTCTAACCCGGCCGGCGGGGACGGTTAGGAATAATGCCGTTATTCTCGGCGATGGCATGCCTGCACCGGTGGATAGGCGGCTGCCGCTCTCTCCGCCTTCGCCTGCCGCGGAACTTTCGCCGCGCTCAAGGCGTCTTTATTGTTGATCGCCGAGGTCGGTGAACAACGTTGCCGGATAGCCTTCGCGGCCTGCCGCAAGGCTGCGAATCGCCCTCTCCGGAAGCCGTACCGCCTCGGCGTGGGGTGCTTGACGCGCGTGGAGATCACGGGTAAGAAGACACCGTTGCTCGTCTCGCCCATGTCACCGTGTTCCGCGGCGTCCGGAGGTGCTTGTTCGCGTGCGCCGCCCGGTTTGGTTTGCTTCAAGGATGTGTCTGATGCGGTGTTCCCTCACAGGACGGAGGTTCCGGTCCATGGCTCGATCCGGCATGTCTCGCAGCGGTAAAGTGGTCGTGGTTTTGGCATCGGTCCTTGTAGGCGGTGCCGTGCTGCCGTGGGCGTTTCGGCACGGCGGCGTCGCGGCCGGTTTGGCGGCGGTGCTGATGGGAGAGGACGCAGCCGTGGAAGAGTCGGCACAACGGGCCAAGGCCGTTCAATTGCTCCGGGAGGGAAATTACCGCGAGGCCTACGATCTCTTTTTCCATCTGCTGACGACGCCGGCCAAGGACGCCCGCGCCGTGTGCGAGGACCTGCCCAATGCGTGGCAATGTTTGGCGCAGTTGAATCGCATGAATGAGATCGACGCCTTGATCGAGAAGAGCGTCGCTGCCCAGGCGGAGAATTGGCGATTCCTTGCGGCGGCTGCGGAGCTGTACCGGCAATTGCCGCACCAAGGGTTTCTGATCGCTGGGGAATACCGTCGCGGACCGCATCGTGGCGGCGGGGAGGCGACCAACTCGTTCCAGCGGGACCGCGTCCGTGCGCTGCAATTGATGCGGCAGGCCATGCCCCTGGCCGACCAAGACGACCACCGCGCCGAGGCGGCCCGTTTCTACCTCCAGTTCGCCGGGATGTGGCTGGAGGGAGCGGGCGGGGTGGAGGCGTGGCGTTTAGGCGCGTTGACCGATTTGGAGACGCTGCCCGACTACGAACAGGGTTGGGGCTACTGGGGCGGAGTTCGCGGCGCCCCCGTCGATGAAGACGGCAAGCCGATCTTCTATGCCGCGCCCAAGACATTCGCGGAGGCCGTCAATGATGGGCAACGGTGGCGCTGGTGCCTCGAACAGGCCAAGGAGATGGATCCCTCTCTCGCCGATTCCATCGACTTCCAATTCGCCGACTTTCTCTGGTCGCAATTCGGCGTGCAAACCATGGCCGACTACGGCTGGTTCTTCGGCCGGCTGGAGGCGGAGGAGAAGCCGTCGGGGGAGGCGGGGACCTGGGCCTTGCACCTCTTGAGCGAAGAGGAGACCATGGCGCGCCTGGCCGGCGGCGTCCGACGCTTCGCTTTGCCGGAGGAATTCAACTATATCCGTATTTGGCGGAGGTTGGCCGACAAGCGGGGCGAGTTGCAGGTGCAAGCCCTGGATCGGCTGGCCGGTGTTTTCGAAAATCGCCGCCAATACCCCAAGGCGGCGGAAATGCTGCGGCGCGCCGTCGAGCTGACCCACGGCGATATCCAACGGAGTTATCGCGCGCAGCTGCAACAAATCGTGGGGAATTGGGGGCGATTCGAGCCGGTGGGCACCCAGCCGGCCGGGCGCGGCGCCACCGTCGATTACCGCTTCCGCAACGGGAAAAAGGTCACCTTTACAGCCCATGAAATCCTTCTCGATAAGCTCTTGGCCGACGTCAAGTCCTATTTGAAGTCTTCGCCCACCGAGTTGGATTGGGAAAAGCTCGACATCGCGAACCTCGGCTATCGCCTGATCGAGAAATCTCAGACGCGCTACCTCGGCGCGCAGGTCGCGCAATGGTCGATGGAGCTGACGCCGCGGCCCAACCATTTCGATGATCGCGTGACGGTGACCACGCCCCTGCAAAAAGCCGGGGTGTATCTGCTCCGCGCCGACATGGACGGCGGCAACATGTGCTTCGTGATCCTTTGGGTCGCGGACACGGCGATCGCCAAGAAGCCCTTGGACGGTCGCAAGGTCTGGGTGTTCGTCGGTGACGCGGTGACGGGCAAGCCGGTCCCCAAGGCCAACGTCGAGTTTTTCGGTTGGCAGCAGGAATGGCGGAATAATGTCCCGCGGCCGCGCGTCGTCACCAAGAATTTCGCCGAGTTCACCGACGGCGACGGTCAACTGGTACTCGATCAGGATCGCCTGGCGGACAACTACCAATGGCTGATCATCGCGCGGACCCAGGACGGCCGGCTGGCCCACCTGGGGTTCACCGGCGTCTGGTTCGGCGACCGCTACGATGCCCAGTATCAAGCGATCAAGACGTACTTCGTGACGGATCGGCCGATCTATCGTCCGGCGCAAAAGATGTTCTACAAGTTCTGGATCCGCCGCGCGCAGTACGACATGCCGGAGACGTCGGATTTTGCGGGCGCGCAAGTGCTCATACGCCTGATGGGCCCTCGCGGCGACAAGTTGTGGGAGCGGACCGCCAAGGCCGATGAGTTCGGCGGCGTGGAAGGCGAATGGGAGATCCCGTCCGACGCCGGCCTGGGCGTCTATCGGTTCGCGGTGCAATTGCCGGGAGGTCGCAACGTCGGCGGCGGGGCTTTTCGTGTGGAGGAATACAAGAAACCGGAGTTCGAGGTCACGGTGAAAGGACCGGAAAAGCCCGTCGCTTTGGGAGAGAAGATGACGGCCGCCATCGAGGCCCGCTATTACTTCGGCTCCCCCGTCACCGAGGCCAAAGTCAAGTACAAGATCGAGCGAACGGGTTACACGGAGAGCTGGTATCCGCCGCGGCCTTTTGATTGGTTGTACGAGCCGGGCTATTGGTGGTTCGCCTACGACTACGACTGGTATCCCGGCTGGCGCTCGTGGGGATGCCTCCGCCCCGGCCCGTTCTGGTGGCCGCGCAGCCCGCAACCCCCGGAGCTGGTGGCCGAGCAAGAGGTGGCCGTGGGGCCGGACGGCAAGGTCGAGGTCACGATCGACACGGCACTGGCCAAGCTCCTGTACCCCGACCGAGACCATCGCTACCGGATCACGGCCGAGGTCACGGATCAGTCCCGTCGCACCATCGTGGGCACGGGCGAGGTGATCGTTACGCGACAGCCCTTCAAGGTCTACCTGTGGGTCAACCGGGGCTATTACCGGACGGGCGACGTGGTGATGGTGGAGGCCTCCGCCCGCACCCCCGACGGAAGCCCCGTCTCCGGCAAGGGCGAATTGACGCTTTACAAGATTCGTTATCAGGACGGCAAACCGGTGGAGACGGCCGTCCGCGCCTGGGAGATGCCGACCGACGCAGAGGGTCGGGCTTCCCTGCAAATCCGCGCCGCGGAGCCGGGACAATACCGGTTGTCGCTCAAGCTCGATGACGGCGGGGGGCACCTAATCGAGGGCGGCTACGTCTTCACCATTGTCGGCCCCGCCATGGCCGGCGGCGACGATTTCCGTTTCAACGAGATCGAGCTGATTCCCGACAAGCCGGAGTATCAGCCCGGCGAGACCGTCCAGCTTCAGGTCAACACCAATCGCCGCGATTCCGTGGTCTTGCTCTTCGTGCGTCCCAGCAACGGCGTGTATTTGCCGCCGGTCACGTTGCGATTGGAAGGCAAGACGGCCGTCTTTCCCATCCCGGTGACTCTGAAGGACATGCCGAATTTCTTCGTCGAGGCGGTCACCATCTCGGACGGCAAACTGTACAGTGAGGTCCGCGAGATCGTCGTTCCCCCGGAAAACCGCGTCTTCAATGTGGAGGTCCAACCTTCCAAGACGGAATACCTGCCGGGCGAGAAGGCGACCGTCAAGCTCAAACTGACCGATTTGGCCGGTCAACCGCTGACGGGATCGACCATCGTCGCGATCTACGATAAGTCGGTGGAATACATTTCGGGGGGGAGCAACGTCCCGGAGATCAAGGCCTTCTTCTGGAAATGGCGGCGCCGTCACCATCCACGGACGGAGCATTCCTTGGACCGTTCGTCGTGGAACATTGTGCCGTCCAATAAGCCCGGTATGAATGATTTGGGAGTCTTCGGCGCCGGCGTCGTAGAAGAGGTCGCATCGGGAGAAGCCGAAATGCAGGCGACCAACGGGATGGTGATGCGGCGGGGACGCCAAATGGAGTTCTTCGGCGGGGGGATGGGAGGTTCGGTCCCCATGGCGAAAGCGATGGCCGCACCTGCTCCCATGGCGGCGGCCATGGCGGACGGCGCCGATGCTATGGAGAAATCCGCAGCCGACCGCGAGGCCCTCAACGCCGCGGCGGAACCTGCCGCCGCGGGCGTCGAACCGACCGTCCGTTCAGAGTTCGCGGATACGGCGTTGTGGGTCGGCACGCTCAACACCGCGGTCGACGGTACCGCCGAGGTCTCCCTGGATATGCCGGAAAACCTCACCACGTGGCGGGTCAAGGTGTGGGCCATGGGCCACGGCACTCGGGTGGGCGAGGCTGCCGCGGACGTGGTGACCCGCAAGAACCTCATCCTCCGCCTCCAGGCCCCACGATTCTTCGTGCAAACCGACGAGGTCGTGCTCTCTGCGAATGTGCATAACTATCTCAAGTCGGCCAAGTCCGTCGAGGTCCGGCTGCAATTGGAAGGCGGTACGCTGGAAGCTCTGGACGAAGTCGTCCGCAGGGTGGAGATTCCGGCGGGCGGCGAGGCCCGCGTGGATTGGCGGGTCCGCGTCACCGCCGAGGGCGAAGCCTTGGTCCGCATGGCCGCCCTCACCGACGAAGAGTCGGATGCCGTGGAAATGCGGTTCCCCTGCTACGTTCACGGCATGGACAAGATGGTGCCGTTTTCGGGCTGGATTCGTCCGGAGAAGGACGCGTGGCAGTTCACGGCCCACGTCCCGGCCGAGCGCAGGCCCGAATCCGCCAGGTTGGAAATCCGCTTTTCTCCCACCTTGGCCGGCGCCATGGTCGATGCGCTGCCCTACCTGATCGACTACCCCTACGGCTGCACCGAGCAGACGCTCAACCGCTTCCTGCCCGCCGCGATCACTCAAAAGGTGCTCATCGACCTGGGTTTGGACCTGGAGCAAATTCGTCAGAAGCGGACGAATCTGAACGCGCAGGAATTGGGCGATGCCGCACAACGGGCCGCCCAATGGAAGCGATACGATCGCGAACCGGTCTTCGATCAGGCCGAACTCACCCGCATCGTCAAGGACGGCGTCGAACGCTTGACCGAGATGCAGCTCTCCGACGGCGGTTGGGGCTGGTTCTCCGGTTGGGGTGAGTTTTCGTCGCCGCATACCACGGCGGTCGTGGTCCACGGGTTGCAAATCGCTCGCCAAAACGATGTGGCGATCGTGCCCGGCGTGCTGGAACGCGGCGTGGAATGGCTCAAGGCTTACCAGCAAAAGCAAATCGTCCTCCTGCAAAACCACGAGAAGGACCTCAAGGACGTGCCGCGGAAGGCCTCCGCCGACAATCTCGACGCGTTCACGTACATGGTCCTGGTGGATGCCGGGCACGCCGACCCCGAGATGAAGCGATTCCTCTATCGCGACCGATTGAACGTTTCGGTGTACGCCCTGGCGATGTTCGGACTGGCGCTGGAGAAGGAAGGCGACCGCGAAAAGCTCGATATGGTGCTGCGGAACATCCATCAGTACGTTCGCCAGGACGACGAGAACCAGACTGCGTGGCTGGACATGGGCCAATGGAGCTGGTGGTATTGGTACGGCAGCGAGATCGAGGCCATGGCCTACTACCTCAAGCTGCTGACGCGGACCGATCCCAAGGGCGAACTCGCCCCGCGGCTGGTCAAGTACCTGCTCAACAACCGCAAGCACGCCACGTATTGGAATTCCACGCGCGACACCGCCCTGGTGGTGGAGGCGTTCGCGGACTACATCCGGGCGTCGGGCGAGGACCGGCCCGAGATGACCGTCGAGGTCTACGTGGACGGCGAACTCCGGAAGGCCGTGGAAATCACGCCGCAAAACCTGTTCGCCTTCGACAACGGCGTGCTGCTGTCGGGCGAGGAGCTGACGGAGGGCGATCACGCGGTCGAGGTGCGGCGCCGCGGTCGCGGACCGCTGTACATCAACGCCTACCTCAGCTACTTCTCGCTGGAGGAGTTCATCCCGGCGGCCGGCCTGGAGATCAAGGTCGCGCGACGCTACTTCCGCTTGGTCCCCGTCGAGGCGACGGCCCAAGTCGCCGGTTCCCGTGGCCAAGTCATCGATCAACGGGTCGAGAAGTACCGCCGCGAAGAGCTGGCCGACCTGGCCGAGGTCCGTTCCGGAGACTTGGTCGAGATCGAACTCGTGCTCGAAAGCAAGAACGATTACGAGTACCTGGTCTTCGAAGACATGAAGCCGGCGGGTTTCGAACCGGTGGATCTACGGTCGGGCTACACGCGGAACGCCTTGGGGGCCTACGTCGAGTTCCGCGATAACCGGGTCGCCTTCTTCTGCCGGAACCTCGCACGCGGCACGCACAGCGTGGCCTACCGGATGCGAGCGGAGATTCCCGGCAAGTTTTCGGCCCTCCCCACCCGCGGTTACGGCATGTACGCTCCGGAGCTGCGTGCGAACTCGGACGAAATCCGGCTCCGCGTGGCGGATGTGCCGATCGTGCCCGAGAAATAGCCGCAGTCTCGCAACTGCGGACCATCGGGGTGTAAACTGGGATGACTTGGGAGCCTCCGGCGGAAGCCGGATGTTTCTAGCGATTGATGCAACGTACACAGAGCCTCCGGCGTAAGCCGGAGGTGCGGTTGCTTCGCCCCTCGCTTACCATTCGTCGTTTCAAGGTGAGGATCTCATGAACCAGTCCGTTTGCTTGCCTTTCCTCAGCGAAAGGAGATTCCTTGCGTGCCCTGCGCGGAGGTGCGGGTTCACGATCGTCGTCTTCGCCGTGGGGCTGATTGTCGGGCAAGCCGGTGCCGGCTATGCGGCCGAAGACGGTTGGATATCCCTTTTCGACGGCCGCACGCTGGACGGTTGGACCGTCAAGTGCAAACCCAAGGACGACGGCAAGCGCGATTACTTTCGGGTGGAAGAGGGTGCCATCGCCGCCGTGGTTCCGCCGGGCAGCGACCATGACTACATCTGGTTGGTCAGTCGCGAGGAATACGCCGACTTCGAGTTGAGGCTGCAAGTGCAAACGACTGCCGACTCGACCGGCAACAGCGGTATCCAAGTGCGAAGTCGTTACGACGACACGGCCTACTGGATGGACGGCCCGCAAGTGGACATCAACCCGCCCGGACGGTGGCGAACCGGATTCATCTACGACGAGACCCGGGGAGTGCAGGTTTGGCTCTGGCCCGACGTGGGCCGGCCCGCCAATGCCAAGCCGGAGCATGCCCCCGCCGAATGGAAGTGGGCGCACGCGCCGGCATGGAACGACCTGCGCATCGTGTGCCGCGGTGTCCGCATTCAAACCACGGTCAACGGCGTTGCCGTGGCGGATTTTGACGGCACGGGACGGCTGGACGACGAGCCGCATCGCTCTCAGAACGTAGGGATGAAGGGGCACGTCGCGCTCCAGATTCACCCCGGCGGGACGCTGCACATCCGTTTTCGCGACCTCCGCCTCCGGCCGATACCGTGACGGCTAAGCCGCCGGCATCGCGATCCCCGGTGTCATTGCGGACTCAATCCGGTCGTAAGTGCCGTTTTAGGGGGCGTAGCGATTTTCTGGACTATTCGGGGCGTAAGGCCGATGTCTGAGTTAAGGGAGCGGATTGCGCGGCCTAAAACAGGTTTCGGCGGCAACGGACGGCGGTCGCCGCGCCCGCCCGAAACGTCGGCAAAAAGGTGACCTACTCGGAAAGGAATCGCCGGAAATGAAACACGCGATGTGGATGATCTTGTTGGTCGTCGGCCTGGGGATCGGCCAAACGGCGTCGGCCGGAGATTACGGCTATCGGCACGGCCGGGGCATCGGTTTGAACGGCCTCGCCGCCCCCGGCTGCGGATTCGTTTGCGAAACTTGCCCGCCGATCGGCTATGCCCCCATGCCCATGCGGGCACCGATTGGGATCGGGATGCGGCCGTGGGGTTTGGGGATGCATCATGGGGCGATGGTAGATCCCGGGCCGCCGACCGCCGCGATCACCTATCCCTATTACACGGTTCGAGGTCCGCGAGACTTTCTCCAAAAATACCCCACTCCCATCGGTCCGTGACGTACGTCACCGCCGAGGGTGGAAAGACGATTCGATTCCTTCGCCGTTGGCCGTGTCGGTTATTGCCACCGACCGGCCAATTGCATTTCCAGAAGCGGATTCACGACGGATTTGACGTCGTTACCTGAAGACGACAAGGCCAGCAACGTCGCCGCGGATCGAATTTCGACGCGCGAGGTGGGATATTGCATGGTCACGTTGCGGCCGATCACGTTAAGCACGTCGTTGCCGGCGGAATCGTAGATCACGGCCGCATCGTTGCCGCCTTGGTCCAGGAGGGCGAAGACGGTGTCGAAGGCCTTACTGCGGCGATAGGTGCCGCCTCCGGAGATGGCGGTCTGGGCCTGCCGCGCCGCCACGAGATCGTCGGCCGATGAACCGTAGAGGTAGGCCGTATCGTGCCCACCCGCCGTCGCATAACCGTGGACGTAGTCGAAGAACCGCGCGGTGATTTGGAAGCCCGGCCCCTTCATCGTGGAGACGAACACGTCACTGGTAAAGGTATCGTCGCCGGCCGAATCGCGGAGCTCCGCCGTATCCACACCGCCGGAGGCGGTCGCGTCGATGACGGCGACGCCGCGAACGGTGAGGCGATAGCCCGGCCCGGTGAGGACGGCCCACGTAGGTCCGGCCAGCAAGTGATCGTCGCCGGGGGAATCGTAGAGTTCGGCCCGATCGTTGCCGCCGTTGCCGAGGAAGACCGTATCGGTGAAACCGCTCGCCTGCACGGTCTGTACGGCGTTTTGCAATTCGAAACCGTTCCAACGGCCGATGAAAAGGTCCGCGGAGGAGGTGCCGGCCGCGTCGGCGATGTCGTTCCCGCCGCCGCCCAAGGCGATCACGTTGCGGAAACCTTTGGCGCGGGCGAAGAACGCGTCGTTTCTCAGGCTGACGAACGAGGATCGCACGACCAGGCGGTCGCCCCCGGACGAGCCGCTGAGCTGGGCCGTGTCGTTGCCGCCGGCCAGAGAGTATCCGTGCGTATAGCGGAAGCCCTTGGCTCGCAAGTAGAAGTCGGCGCCGTAGAGCACGGTTTGCAGCGGGTTGGCGGACAAGCGGTCGTCGCCGACGGAGTCGTACAGGTGCGCCACGTCGCTTCCGCCGTTGCGGCTGTAGCCGTGAACGTAACGGAAGCCTTGGGCGCGGAGGCGATAGCCCGGCCCGTTCATTTCCCCCCAACCCGGTCCTGCGATGAATGTGTCATCGCCGGTCGAATCGACCAGCTCCGCCGAGCTTGCTCCGCCGCGTGCTCGCACCGTGGCATCTTCCATTCCGCCGGCACGCAGCGCCAAGCCCGTCATGTTGACCGTCAGCAGATTGGGGGCCGCCGTCAGCCGGGCGTCGCCGTCGGCGAGTTGCAGGTCCAACGTGTCGGAACCGTCCAAACCGTCGATTTGCACCGTGAGCGATGTCCCCGCGGCGCGATCGAACCGGTAATCGACGTCGTTCAGGCGGAGCGCGATCCCGTTCTCCAGGCTCAGCGTCATGGTATCGTCTCCGGCCGTTCCAAAGACGGTCAGCGCGCCGGAGCCGTACTGCACCAGATTGGCCACCGTGAGTTGGACGCTCGGCGCGCCGGCGTTCACCTCCAGCAGGTAGGTTTGGCCCGCTGCGGCCGACCAGTCCATCCGAGCGGCGGTCTCGCTCAGCGATTGCCGGGCAAGGACCCGGCGATCGGCCGAATAGAGCGTGATCTGGGCGGTTGTGGAAGCGGCGGGCGAGGCCAGCACCGTCAGAATGCCGTCCCGCGCCGCCGTCATGCGGTACCACGTGCTGCCGGTGGTTTGCGACTGGGTGCGGAGATAATCCACGGTGCCCAATTCGACGACCGGGACCTCCGCCCGCGATGTCAGGAAGTCGACGCCCGTCACGACCTGTCCGGCGGCCAAGGTCACCGCGCGGCCTTCCTCGCCCAGCGTGTCGCGATAGCCCTCGCCGACGACATGGCGCACCATGTAATCGCCGGGAGCCAAGCCCTCGAACGAATAGGAGCCGTCCTCGGCGGTCACGGCGAAAGGTTCATCGTTGATGAAGGAGATCGCCCAAGAGTTGAGCTTGCCGGTGTCCCACGGCATGGTGTCGCGGATTTCCAGTCGCCAGCGGCCGTCGGCTTGGGTGCCGCGGAGGATGCTCAGCGGCTGCATCGGCCGGAAGACGCCGGTGAAGGGAGCCGCCCCGCCTTGGACCGCGATGTCGGCGTCATCCGAGAACACGGTGTCGGTGAAATCGTCGCCCGAGCCGCCGACGCCGCTTGCCAGCAAGACCTGTGTGCCGTCGGGAGCGATGAGCGTGATTTGTAGATCGGCCGTGTAGGTGTGGGTCAGGTTCAGCCGCACTTCCATCGTGTTGATTCGGCCGACTCCCGATACATCCAGCGTGCTGGTGACCACCCCGTTGTCGATCAGATTGAGAGGCGTCGATTGCGAATAGACGAGGGGGTCGCGATCCAGCCGGCCGTTGCCGTTGAGGTCCAAATAGACGACCTGCTGAGCGAGCGGCACTTCGTCCGAGTCGAGAATGCCGTCCCCGTCCAGGTCCTCGAAAACGTGTCCGCGAATGGCGGCCGTCGGCGGCGGAGTCCAGTCGCCGGTTTGCAGCGTCAGCTCCGGATCGCCGAAGAGTGTGGCGGAAAAGTGGATCCATCGGTATGCCCCGCCGACGCCTACCCGGAAGAGGTTGGCGAGCTTGGAATCGTTTTGGGCGTCGCCCACGCGGTGAATGCCTTCGTTGAAGACGGCGTCGAAGAATTCCAGGGCGTAGTCGTGGCTGCCCGCCGGCGTGGTTCCGGGCGCATACCAACCGTATCGCGTGTTCATGATGACGGCGGCGGCCCCGGCCGGGGACACCACGAATTGCTCCGCAATCGCGATGTCTTGCGTGTCGAAGGAGCCGGCGTCGCAACCTTGCGAATACATGAAGAAGGGAAAGGCGTTGTTCAGGGCGGCGACGTCACTCCGTAGGAGCCGGGCCGTGTATACCGAATTCGCGTGACCCAAGTGATGCACCAGGTTGGGGGGCGCGTTCAACTGCGCAATCAGTTGGGATCGGGTCCAGGCGTTGGTCGCCGTATCGTACAGCGTATCGACCGTCCAATCATCGGGGATGGTTCGGTCGCGGATGACCTCGCTGGAGACGCTGCCGTAGGTGATGCTATCCAGTTTCTCCCCCAGCAACAGAGCGTTCGTCGCGTTCGGGTGCGGCGTGGTCGCGTACTGTACGGTCTTGGCGACGAAGTTGCGCGCCTCGGTGAGGTTGCTGACGGGAGCGCGTCCCACGGCGACGTCGGGCACCAGGTCCACGTCTCCACCGCCGATTCCGTCGTTCGATTCGCCCCAGATTCCATCCCGGTCGCCGTCCCACGTGCCGTCCAAGCAGGCGTAGTACATGTCGGTGGCCAGGCCGTTATCGACGGTCGATCCCACCGCCGCATAGACGCCGCGTGCCGGAATGACCTCGTGATCGCCGCCCAGCAGAACATAGCGCGTGCCGTGTTGCGCGTACGCATCGCGAATGAAGTGGCGGATTTTGTCGGGCAAATCGCCGCTCTCCGTGCCCGAGTAGTTCGCCGCGATCCAATCCGTGGTCACCAGCCGCGTGCTGAGACCGCGCGCGGCTTTTTCTTCTAACAGCGGCTGAAAGGCCGACGCCAGTGCGTTGTTGGTGATGATAACGTAATCGTACCGCTCGGCCGGTGTTGCGGTGGTGTAGGCGGCCAGCATTTCCGGGTTGATGACGGATCCGGCGATCTGCGCCGTGACGGTCGCGTCGCCGGTAGGGGCCAATCCGTCCGCCCCCTCCACGCTCGCCAGTTGCAATTCCAACGAAAAGGAATCGTAATAGGTCAGCACCCCGCCGTCGGCCTGGAAGAGGACGGGAAAGACGTTGATGACGGCGAGCTGGTAGCCGGCCAGGCCGTGGTTGGTGAATTGCACCGCGTTCGATATGTCGAACGTGGTCGTGGCGAGTTGCGTCCAGTCGGGATCGCCTTGAGAGCCATCCAGCAGGACGGGGTTCGGCGCGGCCAGCAGCGGCGTGCCCGTACCCAGCACGCGGCCTTCTCCCAGCCCCACCACCCGCACGTCGACCAGTCGCGTCCCTTGAGGCAGGAGGACGTTTTGGGAGGCGACGGGCAAGATCGGCTCGCCCGTGTTGAACCAAGTGTTCGCCCCCGCCAAGGTGACGATCGTTCCGTTACCCAGGCTTTGCAAAGCCGGCAAACCGTCGAATCGGAATTGCAGGGAGGCGTCCCAACCTTCTCCGGTCTGCCGGAAGCCGGACCATTGCGTTTGCACGCCGCCGAAACCGGCCGTGGCGTCTGCCTCCGTCCAAGCGTCTTGGCCGAGAAGCGAAGAGACGGGTAGCAGTGACGGGCTTACCGACATCATGTGTCGGCATTCGAGCGGCTCGACGCGGCAAGCCGGGCGATGTCGGCGGGTTCGATCGGCCGAGATACCGCCGAATCGCCGATAGCCGGAACTTGGCAGCCCGGCAACACGTTTCGTCCGCTGCGGACCGGGCCGGGCGGATCGCCCAATCGATAGGAAAGCCTCGATGCCGATGGACGGCGAAACGATGAGCTTGGCGAATTTCATGGCGCGGCGTCAATGATGCGAAGAGTCGAGTTGCAACCGCCGGCGGTACGGCAACCGCGCGTCAGCGGCGGTCGGCGTTCGGGGCCGTGTACGAGTAGCGCAAGACCCCTCAGCCATGACCCTAAACGATGAGAATCCCCAGGATTCCAGGCCGATTCACGCGATTAGACTTCGGACAAGAGGATGACGTGAAAGCCTTGGACCATCCCGTATCCACCAGAAACTTAGACCATAAACAGCGAGGGTTGAGGAAACTTGGGGAAAAGTGCGGGGAATTGCGGCGCCGCGGCAAGCAAGTTTTCCGATTGCATGGATTGTGCTGGAAGGAAGATGACGTTTTGCGACCTGTTTCTTACTCGGGGGGAGTCGGGTCTATCCGCCTGCCGCCAGAAGCCGCGCGCCGTGGAGGTTTTCAGCAATCGCATGATTGCCGAGCATGCCCGCGAAATCGCGATGGAACTTCGATCGCCTGACACGGTGCTGCTGGAGTTGCGCTGATCCATGCGCTGCTCGATTCCGACGCCCGAGGCGCGTGCCGGTGCGTTGTGGCGGTCGGCTTCGCAATATCACGCGGTCGCTTGCGCGGTGTTCGCAACGGGGGGGGGTGAGGGTGCCGCCCGGCATGCCTAGGACCCACACGCCGAGAAATCGCATGCCGCCCGAGCGCCTTCACCGGAAGCCTGGGCCGAAACGCGGTCATAGACGCGGGCCGTTCCTCTCGCCATGCTGAGATCGGAGAAGGACTCTTGCTGACGCAGACGGGCGTTGCGGGCCGTCGTCGCCCAATCCACTTCGCCGCGGATGAACCGGGCGGCGGCCGACGCCAGAGCATCGGGATCGCCCGGCGGAACCAGGACGCCGTCTTGCCCATCGCGAAGGGCTTCGGGGATGCCTTCCACTTGCGAGGCAACCACGGGCAGCCCCAAGCTCATGGCCTCCAAAACGACCATCGGCAGCCCCTCGCCGAAGAGGCTGGGGAGCACGAACAGGTCCATGGCGCGCATGGCCTCGGCTACGTCTCGACGGAATCCCAGCCACTCCACCGCCGAATCCAAGCGAAGCTCGTGAGCAAGCCGTTTGAGGTGGGCTTCGTACTCCGGGGTCTCGAAAGGTCCCACCGCCGTCAGTCGCACGGGCAGGTTCCATTCCCGAAGCCGAGCCAGGGCGTGAAGCAAGACCTCGGTCCCTTTCCGCGGCCGAAAGAGGG
>FWPU01007085.1_pt1 | contig 21200 bp, 21 predicted proteins | sample 2228361 | NCBI WGS metagenome assembly FWPU01 (sample SAMEA103939777, study PRJEB20133) | metagenome
GCCCCGATGACCGCCAGCTCCACAGCCCCGCGCCCCACCGGCCCCGGATTCACGGCCGACCCCACATAAAAAAACCTCCGCCTGCGCCGTGAGGGTTCATCCCATCGAACTTACACCTTCCAAACTGGAGCGCCTCTCCGCGGTTCAGCGCCCTCCGCGCCTCCCGGCAATCGGCCGCGGCTGCGCGGCACGGCCTTCCCCACGGAAGCCCGGCGCCCTCTCAACCGTCGTAAGTCCCTTCGGCACCCTTCACGAACGCGGCAGAGGTCTGAATACAGATTATACCCGCCCGCCCCGGCCGCGCAACCCTTTTCAGGCGATGTTCTGCGAATCAGACAGTAAAAGCCCGTGCGGACCGCAACCCCGGGCCCCTTGCAGCCTCGTACGGACCGGGGCGGTGGCAGGAGGTTGTATGAGTCTGACCGGCTGTGGGATCAAAAAAGCCGTCCTGCCGCCAAGTGGACTGCCAGGAATCCAAATCGCGGGCTGGGTCACCGAGAACCTCAGGTGCGCCGACGCGGAGACGTACTTGTCATCGTTCGCCGTCCGGATCATGGGTTGACCGTTCAGCGCGGCGCTCAGGGATCCAATCGTGTAGCTCCGGTCTATGTAGTAGAGCGCCCCCCCCTTCGCAGTCGAAAGGCTGTAGGCCTTCCCCGTCGAGACGCTGTCGACCGCCACCAAGAAACCGCTCGACTCCGCCACCTCGACGTAATTGACGCGGGTGGCCTTCTCCGCCGCCTCCCCCTGATCGACCGTGAGCCGGCCATCTATTACCGAGACCACTTTCGTGAGCTTCGCGAACTGATTCGCCCCCAGCGACAACCCGCTCCAATATCCCGTCCCCTCCACGTTGACGGTATGGGTAGAGGGATACCCCGCGTCCCCCACGCTGACCGTAACGCTGTAGTTCCCGTTCGGCACCGCGAGTTCCCACTTCCCTCCCGCGTGGAAATGGCACAGCGTGTCGAGTTTCTCGTCGGCGTTGATCCCCCGCTTGCGCGTAAGATCCGAGTGGTCCGCGCTCCAACCGTACGTACGGCCGTTCCCGCGGTCTCCGTAGACGGCCCCCGCGTCGGCCAGGTATCCGCCCGGCACGGGGGCGCCCGCCGGCTGGAAGTTGATCTTTAGCGGGAAGGCCGCCATGTCCATCTTGACAGACGCGTTGTCCGGCAGGTAGGCGACGGCCAGATCCCCGCTTTCGCTCTTCGCCAGCACCATGCGCTGGAGGTATGTCGATGGCTGGTTCTGGATGAGTTCGTGCGCGGGTACCAGGCGCCACCACTCGATGCCGTTGAAGAAGTCGTGCATGTATTTCATCTGCGTGGAAGAGGGGTATTGCATCGCCCTGGACCAGTAATAGCCCCTCGTGGAGTCGGTCTGCCAATTCCATATCCCATAGGCGCCGTAGGTGTAGCCGAGCGAGCCGGACAACCAGCTCAGGTACCCGAGCTGCCGCGCGTCCTTCGCGGTCCCCTGGTACTTGGCGTCCAACCCCGTGGTGGTGCCGCCGGCGTCGTAGAACGCCTCGAGGTTCACCACCGGCTTGCAGGGATTCCGTTTATAAAGATCGAGAATCCAGGTGATCGCGTTCCTGGCGCAAGTCCCCCGGTTGCACCCGTTGTGGCCGCTCTGGCAGCCGGAGAGGTGAAGGTAGGCCTTGTCGTAGTAGGACCGCTTCCCCGGCGCTATCCTGAGACGGCCCCGCCTGTAGAGCGGATTCGTGCCCGAATAAGAGGTCACGCTGACGCTCCCCGACTTGTTGTGGAGCCCGGAGTTGGAGGCGTCCGAGCACGAGGTGGTCCACGACCACGTCCCCGTCACCGGGAACGCGCAGCGGATCCGGAACGTGCTGCCGCCGTCCCAGAAGCCGTATCCGCGTGATGACAACGTAACGCAGGACGGTGTCACTGTCTCCCCGGGGATCGGTTCGGGCGCTCCCCACAGCGCCAAGTTCGAGCGTCAGGCGGCCGTCCCGGACCTCCACGATCCCTTCGCCGCAAGCTTCGTCGCCCGCGCCGGTGAGGACGTCCCGGATCACGGCGAAACACCCTGCCGCGACATCCACGGCGGCCGGATCTCCCCGGCGCAGGAGGCGGACCTTCCCCTCGTGAACATCGAGCCGGGTGGATTTCTCTTCCACCAGGAGCGTGAACAGGGTCCCGAGGACGCGCGCCTCCGCATGCGGGGTGGCGATCACCAGCGGCCGCCCCGAAGGCCGGCGGGGCACGTAGGCCGAGAGCCTTCCTCGCTCGAAGCGCGCGAGCTTCCCGTCACCCCGCTCCGTCACCCCCAGGAGCAACGCCCCAGCCTCCGGGTCGAGGCGGGTGCCGTCGGCAAACACCACCGCAGCCCTGCTACCCGACCCGGCCGCCTCCACTACCTGTCCTTCAAACAGATCGCTATCCCCGCCGACCTGGAGGCGTTCCGATCCCGAAAGGACGACGACTTCGCCGCGCACGTCTTCGAGCCTGGCCACGGCGGTCATCGTCACTGAAGGGGCCGGCGGTTTGACCCCCCGGGTCGGCTTCGGCGCCAGCGGAGGCGGCGGGCGGCTCCGGGGAGACGAGCGTGGGATTCCGTCCGGCTTGGCGGATGGCAGCCAGCGCCTGCCGGCGGGCGATCGCGCGCGCCAGGGCCCAGAAGTCGCGGACCGATCCTAATTCCTCCCAGCGCCGGAGGATGACGATCGAGACCTCCTGAAAGAGGTCCTCGGCCATCTGTGCATCACGGACGATGGCCAGGATGTATGCATAGAGCAGCCGTCGGTGCTGGAGCAGGCGCCGGGAGGCTTCTTCGGTACCCACCGGGATCCCCATACCAGCCTGGTGTCGGAACCGGATTGAATCTTAACCGAAAAATGTATTCCCCCGAACGGCTGAGACTGGAAGTGCCCTCCAATACCGTTATACGCGATAACGAGCAGCCGCGCTATTACCGCCACAAGAAGCGCGGTCTCACCGCGCCACCCAAGACTCCCCGTCGCAGCGTCGCGTCCTAAACCTTGACGACACGTCATGATCCGGGACGGTAGAACTGCCGGCTGAATCGCGGAGGCGATTTTTTCTTGACCCGTTGCAGGGTTCTACTACGATAACTCCGTCTAGAGACTACGAAGGAACTCAGGAGACCAGCCATGGCCAAGAAGGTCGCCCGCGCCGTCCTCGCCGTCGTCGTCGCCATCGCCTTCACCGGCTGCGCACGAGGCGGCGGCGACTTCTTTTACCGCGGCTGGAAACACCTCGAATGGCACATCCTGGGCGGCTACAAGGACTTGGTCAACCTCCACCGCGACATAGACCGCTACGTCTTCAACCTGGACGAGCGCGACCCGGACAGGTACTAGAACCGGCGCCCCGCCGCCGACGGCGCCTCACCTCGCGACAACCGCCAAGCGCACCTCCGACGCGCCGGCCTCCCGCAGCGCCGCAGCGCAGGCGTCGGCCGTCGCACCGGTGGTCAGCACGTCGTCCACCAGCAGTACCACACCGCCCACCGCCCGCGCGCGGTACGCCCCCGCGGGATTCCTCAGCCTCTCCTCCAGCGGCAGCCCCGCCTGCGGCCGCGTAGGCCGCACCTTGCGCAGCGCCCCGGGCAGGAACCTTAACCCGGCGTGGCGCGCCAGACGCTCCGCCACCAGCTCCGCCGCGTTGTAGCGCCTCGCCAGCAGCCTCCACCTGGACATCGGCACCGGGACGACCGCGTCGCAGCGCCGCCCGAGCGCGCCGGCCAGCCTGCGGCCGAACTCCTCAGCCAGGTGGCGCGCCCCGTGGAACTTGAGCCCCAGGACCGCCTCCCTCAGACGCCCCTCGTAGCGCCCCAGCGCCACGGCGCCGGAGAAGACGAACTCGCGCCCGCGGCACTCGCCGCACGACGGCCCCGAAAGCCCCGCCCCGCACCTGGGACAGGCCGGCGGGCGTATCCACTCCAGCGCGCCGTCGCAGGCCGCGCAGAAAGCCAGGCGCCCGGACTCGGCCAACCCCGCCCCGCACGCCGCGCACAGACGCGGATAGAGGATATCAAGCAGCCGCAGTTTCACTTGTCCGGAGCATACCCTCCCGCTACACTCGCGTCCACTATGGAGGGAATCATCCGCCCGGCCATGGACATCTTCATCGTGGTCTATTCCTGCATAATCCACGAGTGCGCCCACGTCTGGTCGGCCTGGAAGCTGGGAGACCCCACAGGCAAGATGAAGGGACGCCTCACCCTCAACCCCATCCCCCACATAGATCTCTTCTGGACCATCCTGCTGCCGGTCCTGACGTACCTGCTGGCGCGATTCCCCATCGCCGGCCCCAAGCCCGCCCCAGTCAACCCGCTCAACTTCCGCAACCCCCGCTCGGGCATGATGTGGACGGCGCTGGCCGGACCCGCCTCCAACATACTCCTGGCGGCGGCGGCCCTCGGACTCCTGTGGGCCATCCACGCCGCGGCGCCCGGCCTCGTCAGGGCCGAGTACGGCGCGGTCTCATTCAACGCCATCTTCTTCTACGACGTCATGCTCATAAACCTGATCCTGGCCGCGATCAACCTCATACCGGTGCCGCCGCTGGACGGCTCGCGGCTCCTCCAGTACGTGCTCGGCCCGGCCGGCGACCGCACGCTCTGGATGATCGAGCGCCTGGGATTCATACCCATCCTCCTGGCGTTCTACTTCCTGGCCCCCTACGCCGTCTTTCCGTTCCGCTGGGGCCTCAACGCGGCCATCACCCATATCTTCGGTCCCGACTACGCCGAGGCGCTCCGATACGCGCCGTTCTGACCATGAAAAAACGCATACTCTCCGGCATGCGGCCCACCGGGCCGCTCCATTTCGGGCACTACTGGGGCGTCCTGGTCAACTGGGTCGCCCTCCAGGACGAGTTCGACTGCCACTTCATGGTGGCCGACTGGCACGCCCTCACCAGCGAATGGAAGAACGCCGCCGCCATCAGGCAACACGCCCGTGACAACGTGGCCGACTGGATCGCCGCCGGGGTCGATCCCGACCGCTCCACCGTCTTCGTCCAGTCCGCGGTGCCCCAGCACGCAGAGCTCCACCTTGTGCTGTCGTGCATAACGCCGCTGGGCTGGCTCGAGCGCGTCCCCACCTACAAGGAGGCCCAGCAGGAGCTCGCCGCCAAGGGCGTGGACAACTACGCGTTCCTGGGCTACCCGGTGCTGCAGGCGGCCGACATCCTCCTCTACAAGGCCCACGTGGTCCCTGTGGGAGAGGACCAGCTGCCGCACCTGGAGCTCGCCCGCGAGATAGCCCGCAGGTTCCACTCCACCTTCGGCCGCGAGATATTCCCAGAGCCCCAGGCGCGACTGGCACCCACGCCGCGCCTGATGGGCCTGGACAACCGGCGCATGTCCAAGAGCTACGGGAACACCCTCGACCTGGGGGAGGATCCGGCGTCGGTGAAGAAGAAGATCAAGGGGATGTTCACCGATCCGAACCGCAAGCGCCGCGGCGACACTGGCGACCCCGCCGTCTGCAACGTCTTCGCTTTCCACGGATTCCTCAGCTCACCCGAGCGCCGCGCCGCCATCGAGAAGGACTGCCGCGCCGCCGCCATTGGTTGCGTGGACTGCAAGGCGGAACTGGCCGAACGGGCCCTCCAGTGGCTCCGCCCCTTCCAGGAACGCCGCCGCGGGCTCCTGGCGGAGCCGGGCCGGATAGAAGAGATCCTCGCCCTGGGCTCCGACCGCGCCCGGCGCGCCGCAGAGGAGACCATGAAAGAGGTGAGGGAAGCGGTCTTCGGAAGCCGATAAGATAATGGCCGGCCGGCGCCCGGCCGAGAGGGGAACCGATGCGCGAAGTCTCCGAATACAAGGTCAACCTGGAGAACTTCTACGGCCCGCTCGACCTCCTCCTCCACCTTGTCAAGGAGGACGAGGTCGACATCACCGAGATCACCCTCTCGCGGGCGTGCGAACAGTACATCGCTTTCCTGACGGCCATGGAGAAGCTCGACATCAATCTGTCGGGCGACTTCCTGGCGCTGGCGTCGCAGCTCCTCCTGATCAAGTCCCGGACGCTCGCCCCGCAGGACGCCGCGGGCGGCGAGGAGATCCCCGAGGAAACCGAGGAAGAGGCCTCCCTGGATCTCATCAGGAAGCTCCTGGAGTACAGGCGCTTCAAGGAACGCGCCAGGGCCCTGGCGGTCGCCGCCGACGAGCGCTCGCGGCGGTTCGGCCGGCCCAGGGTCAGACTGGAAGGGGAAACCGAACAGGAACCCCTGAGGAATCTGGAGCTGTGGGATCTGGTCCTGCTCTACTCGCGCGTGGTCAAGTCGACGCGGCTCGACGTATCCCTTTCGATCCTCTACCACGACATCCCGCTGGAGGTCTTCGTGGAGACGATCCTAAAGGAGCTCGCCGAGAAGCGCGCCGCCCGGTTCTCACAGCTGGTGGAAAATCCGGACGACCGGGGAGCCGTGATCGGGACGTTCCTGGCGGTCCTCCAACTGGCCAAAGATCAGCGCGTGCACGTGGATCAGGACGGCGACGCCGACGACATCCGCGTGGAACTGGCCGGTTAGAACTCGATCAGCACCCCCGCCTGTACGATGACGAGGAAATCGCCTGCGTCCCCGAAGCTCACCTGCGGCGCCAGGGTGATCTGTATACCCTCCGTAACACCGGCGGCGACGTCCACCCCCACCAGCGCCGCAAAGCCGTTCTCAAGACCCTCCACGCCCCCGAACCTGCCGTACTGGATCCCCGCGCGGGCCATCAACGTCCAGTCCTCCTCACGGTAGAGGACATAGTCCAACCCTGCATCCGCCAGGACCACGAGCCCCGAATCGTCGTCGATCGGGGGTTCCAGGTCGCGCTCCACCGACGAGAAACGCAGGCCGGCGAACATGCCGATGTCGTCGTCCGGAAGATCCATCACCTCCCTGCACAGCCACGGCAGCGGCGCCCGAAGGGATACCCCTCCCACGAAGGCCGGATCCGCTTCGAAGTCCGAGCTGAAGAAGAGCACTCCCCCCACGAGGCTGAGCTGTATCCGGTCGACGCCGATGAAGTCCACTCCAGCGGACTCTTCCAGCCCCGGCTCCTGAGGCTCCTCCTGTACGTCCGGCATCTCATGGGGTGCGCCCTGCTGGAGCGTCAGCAGACGCGCCGCGCTGGATTCACCGGCGGCGGGGCTCGACCACCCCTCCTGGGACAGCAACCCGAGAAGGCAAACCGTCGATATGACCGTCATGGATATCCTCTTTCTTCAATTCTTCCTTCGTGGCGTACCCGATCCGGTATGTGTCGGCGCCCAGGCCGGTGTACCACATCTTGAGCGTCGTCCCTTCCTTGATCACCCAGGGGGCCATCACGCCCCTCTCGTCCCATCCGCCCGCGCCTCCGGGCAGCAGGACCGGATTCCCCGAGGATTTCGCCCAGGCAACCCCGTCCGCGGATTCCGCGTAACCGATCCGGTGAAGCCCGTCCGCCGCCAGCCCAGTGTACCACATCGACGCCGCCGCGCCGGCGGCCGGCCACATCCAAGCGGACCGAAGCCCCGAGGCGCAGTGGGAGTCGGACGTCCTGCGCGTCAGAAGTGAGGGGGGCCGGCGGGCCTACTTGCCGGCGCTCCTGCGGTACTGCTCCGACTCCGCCGCCGTGAGCTTGACGAAGACCGTGCGGCCCTGCTTCTCGAACTCCACCTTCTCCTCGCGGGCCAGCCAGCCGGCCGCCAGCTGCGCGAGGGTGGCGTCGGCGCCCACCGCCTTGGCGAGGTTGTTCACGGCGATGCGCTCCTTCTCCCCGAGCGCCATCCACAGCTTCCCCGCGGTTTCGCCTATGCAGTTCCGATCCATATGCATTCCCCTCAAATGGCGGGCTATATATACTCGAGCCCGGAGCCGACATCAAGGGAAATGTCCGAAAAGGGATGAACACCCTCGGCGCTGCCGGGGCGGGCCGGAATTTTTGAATGGCCTACGAGCTGATCGACCACACGGGGGATCTCGGCATCGCGGTGAGCGCCGCGACGCTTGAGGCGCTCTACGCCGAGGCCGGCCGCGCCATGCTCGAGATCCTCGCCGACGCCGCCGGCGACGGGCCGGAAGGCCTGGAGGATTTCCCCGTGGACGAGCGGTCCCCCGCCGAGGGACTCCGCGAGTTCCTCGCCGAACTCCTCTACCGGTTCTGCGCGGAGCGTAAAATTTACGTGTCCTTCGAACCGCGCGAAGGTATCGTGACCGCCGGCTGGCGGACGTTCGACCCCGCCCGCCACGCCGTCAGGACTGAACTCAAGGCCGTGACGTACCACGGACTCTGGGCGGGGCGCGAAGGAGACCGGTGGAAGGCCACCGTGATTTTCGACGTCTAGGAGGCCCGACGATGGCGATACATCCGCGAAGGCCCGCCGGGCGATCGCGCTTGCGCGCAACGATCCTGCTGGCGGCGCTCCCGGCCGCCGGCTGCTCGTGGGCGCAGCAGCGCGCCATGGACTTCGCCGACGTCTTCCGCGCCGAGGGCCTGGTGGGCTACGGCCTGCAGATCCACGCCAACGCGGGCGAGCTGGTCCACGCGGGCGCAGGCAGCAGCAAGTCCTGGGGGATGGGCGTCGTCTACGGCCGCGCCGAGTCGAACGTCACGACCGAGGACCACCTGCCCCTCTCACTCCTCTGGACCATCGCCGACAGGACCCGCGAGGCCCTCCACAGCCTCCCGGTGGGGGACCAGGAGGGCAGGCGCGGGATCCACCGCTGCTACGTGCTCTTCCCCGGCTCCATCGGCGGGGGAACCTTGGAAAAGCCCGACATCCACTTCTTCGACGTCGAGATCGGATTCCTGGCCCTCTTCTGGGGGATCGAGCTGGGATTCTCCCTCGGCGAGCTCGCCGACTGGCTGCTGGGGCTCTTCAAGTTCGACGACTCCTGGTCCTTCCTGGACATAGCCGGCGACGACCAGCCTGCGGCCAGGGAGCGCAAGCGGCTCTGGATACCCCGCGCGGAGAAGCAGCCGCTCCTGCAGCCGAAATGATGCCGCCATGAGCCAACCGGTCAGGGTGAAACCATACCTGTACGAGATCCCCCCCGTCGGCGGGATGCGCGTCCCGGGCCGCGTATACGCCACCGCCGAGCTCATGGAAACCCAAAAGGCGGACGAGTCGGTACAGCAGGTGCGCAACGTGGCATGCCTCCCCGGCATAGTGGGATACTCGCTGGCCATGCCCGACTTCCACTGGGGCTACGGCTTCCCCATCGGCGGCGTCGCCGCCTTCGACGCGGATGAGGGCGTGATCTCGCCCGGCGGCGTCGGCTACGACATCAATTGCGGCATCCGCCTGGTCCGGACGAGCCTCCGCCTGGAGGACGTCAGGCCCAGGCTGCGCGAGCTCCTCAGGAACCTCTTCCGCGCCATACCCGCCGGGGTAGGCAGCGAGGGCGCCATACCCGCCCCGGGGCGCGACGACGCCCGGGCCATCGTCACCCGCGGGGCACCCTGGGCGGTGGAGCGCGGATACGGGACGAAGGAAGATCTCGAGCGGATCGAGGACGGCGGCTGCTTCCCGGGCGCCGATCCCGCCGCCCCCAGCGAGCGCGCCTACGCCAGGGGCATGCCGCAGGTCGGCACCCTGGGCAGCGGCAACCATTTTCTTGAAATACAGGTCGTCGACGAGATCTACCGCAGGGAGGCGGCGGACTTCTTCGGGCTGGAGGAGGGGACCGTCTGCTTCTGCATCCACTCCGGCTCGCGCGGATTCGGCTACCAGATATGCGACGACTTCATCAAGACGATGATGGAGGCCAGCGGGAAGTACGGCATCGATCTGCCCGACCGCCAGCTGTGCTGCGCCCCGCTGCGTTCGCCGGAGGCCCGCCGCTACGTCGCCGCGATGGCCTGCGCGGCCAACTTCGCCTGGGTCAACCGGCAGGTGATGACGGCGATCACGCGCCGCGTCGCGGCGAAGACCTTCGCGATCTCCGAGGAATCCCTCCAGGCGCGGCTCATATACGACGTCTGCCACAACATCGCCAAGTTCGAGGAGCACGGAGGGCGCAGGCTTTGCGTCCACCGCAAGGGCGCCACCCGGGCCTTCCCGCCGGGCCATCCGGCGCTGCCCGAGGCCCTCCGCACGCTCGGGCAGCCGACGCTCATCCCCGGCGACATGGGCCGCCCGAGCTTCCTCCTGGCGGGCCGGGAGGGATCGATGAGGGAAACCTTCGGCTCGACCTGCCACGGCGCCGGCCGGGCCCACTCGCGCACGGCCATGAAGCGGATGACCCGCGGGCGCGACCTCTTCCGCGAGATGGAGGAGCACCGCGGCGTACTCGTGATGGCCCACGGCCGGGACTCGATGGCCGAGGAGATGCCCGAGGCCTACAAGGACGCCTCGCTGGTCGTGGACGTGATGGAAAGGGCCGGGGTGTCGGAGAAGGTGGCTCGCCTGCGCCCCATCGGCTGCGTCAAGGGGTGAATAGGCGTTGCATCCCCGCGCGGCCGTATGGAATAATCCCGCCCAGGGATGAAGAAATTCTTCACCAAGGGTCTGATGGCCCTCCTCCCCCTGGTGCTCACGGCGGTAATTCTCTACCTCGCCGTCGAGTTCCTTTACGGCAACGTCGGGGTGCCCATCGGCGAAGGGCTAAAGTGGATCGCCGAGCGCTGGGCGGGCCTGAAGCCGCCGGCGGAGTCCCCCAACGGGCGGCTGGCCGCCGACGACGAATGGTCATGGTTCTTCCGCTGGGGGGCGCCGCTGGTCGGCTTCTGCGTGGCGATCCTCCTGACGGTCGGGATGGGATTCCTCGTAGCCACGTTCCTGGGAGGCAAGGCCTACAAGATACTCGAGGGCCTGCTGTCGAGGCTGCCGTTGGTACGGACCATATATCCCTACGCTCGCCAGTTCACCGACTTCTTCTTCTCGCACGACCAAAAGACATCGGACTTCAAGCACGCCGTCGCGGTGCCCTTCCCCACACGGGGGATTTACTCGATCGGCTTCGTCACCGGCTGCGGGATGGCGGCGCTCAACGACGCCACCGGCCGCTCAATGGTGAGTGTCTTCGTGCCCACATCGCCCACGCCCTTCACGGGATACGTCGTTTTCGTCCCGCAGGAAGAGGTGATCCGCCTCCCGATCACCGTGGAAGAGGCCATGAGGATCATCATCTCGGCAGGAGTGCTCAACCCCTCCGCGCCGGGAACCGCCGGCGCAGGGCAACGCCCGGTCCAGCTGCCGGAGGAGGTGGCGCGCGCGCTGCCCAAGCCGCCCGGCAAGGCCGTATGACCCGCCGGCGGATCGCCGGCCAGCCGGCCTTCAATCCGCTTCAGCCTTCGGCCCGCGCCTCATCAGATCGCGCAGGGCGTCGACGGGCGACTTCCCCTCGTAAAGGATCGCGTGCACCTCGCGCGCGATCGGCATCTCGACCCCGTGCCGCCGGGCCAGCGCCAGGGCGGCGCGTACCGTCCAGACCCCCTCTGCGACCGAGTCCATCGAGCGCAGGATGTCCCGGAGCCTCCTGCCGCGCCCGATCTGGCGGCCTACGGAAAGATTCCTCCCGGAGGGGAACGTGGTCGTGGCGATGAGGTCGCCGATCCCCGAGAGGCCGAAAAACGTCCGCCTACGCGCCCCGAGCTTCGTCCCCAGGCGCGCCATCTCCACGATGCCGCGCGCAAGGAGCGCCGCCTTCGCGTTGTGCCCGAGCCCCAGGCCGTCGCAGATGCCCCCAGCCAGCGCGATCACGTTCTTGAGCGCCCCGCCCAGCTCCACGCCCTTGACGTCGCGGCTCGTGTAGATCCTGAGGAAATCCCCGCCGAAGATCCGCTGCACCTCGCGCGCGGCACCCCCCAGCCCCGCCGCCACGACCGACGCCGGCAACCCGCGGGCCACCTCCGCGGCGTGGCTCGGGCCGGAGATCACCACCAGCCTGGCCCGCCGCCCCAGGACCTCGCGCAGGATCTCCGTGGGCCGCTTGCCGGTGGACTCCTCGATCCCCTTGGCGACGCAGACGTACAGCGCCCTCCTGGAGAGATGCGGCAGTATCTCGACGAACGTCTCCCGCAGGTATTGCGTGGGCACCGCCGCCACGTAGAGGTCCGCCGCCGGAGGCGGCCCCGAGACGACGCCGATCCCTTCAGGTATCCGCACCCCCGGCAGGAACTTGAAGTTCTCGCGACGCGCCCGCATCCGCGCCGCGTACCCAGGGAACCGGCTCCAGATGACCGCACGGCGCCCGCTCCTGTGGAGGGCCACCGCCAGCGCAGTCCCCCACGCCCCGTCCCCAAGGATGACCGCAGGCCTCATGCCTCGCCCCTGCCGAACCGCCTCTCCGTACCCTCAAGCAGCCTCCGCAGGTTGCCGCGGTGGCGCCAGATCACCAGGATCGCCGCCGCAGCCAGGAACGCGGTAATGATCCAGGTGGCACCCCAGTGCCCCCGCAGGCGCCGCTCGGTGAAGTGATGCGCCAGCGGCACCGCCGCGGCCGCCGCGACCGACGCCAGAGAGACGTAACGGAAAGGCAAGAATATCAGCACCCAGACCCCCAGCCCGATCAGCGCCGCCATCCAGTTGAGCGCCGACAGGACCCCCGCCAGCGTGGCGACCCCCTTCCCGCCCTTGAAATCCAGGAAAACCGGCCACAAGTGTCCCGCCGCGGCGCATGCGCCGCATAGCACCGCAAGAGAAACCTTCAAATAAGGACATAAGGGGCAGGGCAACTCCCGCGCCACCCACGGGGCCAGCCAGAAGACCGGCGCGAACCCCTTCAGGAAATCCAGCGCGAAGATCGGCAGGAACCACAACGCCCCCAGAACCCGCGCCGCGTTCGTCGCCCCTATGTTGCCCGACCCCACTTCCCGGATGTCCTTCCCCGTCCTGAGGCGCACGGCGATGTAGCCGAACGGGACCGACCCCGCCAGATAGGAAACCACCGCGGCCGCCGCGTAGATCAGCTGGTTGAGCATCCCGCCTCCAGGACGGACCTCCGCGCGCGGAGCTGCCCGCAGGCGGCCGACACCCCGTCACCCCTCCGCTTCCTCACCGTCACCGGCACCCCGCAGCCCCCCAGGGCCCTCACGAAACGGTCCACCCGATCCGGAGACGGCGCCCTCCAGGGAAGCCCTTCCACCGGATTGCAGGGGATAACGTTCACCTTCATCCGGCAACCCCTGAGCTTCTTGCCCAGCTCCAGCGCGTGTTTCCGGTCGTCGTTGACGCCCTCCAGAAGCACGTACTCCACGGTGACGTTCTTCCCCGTCAGCCGCCGGTAGTCGGCGCCGGCCCGGATGATCTCCGCCACGCGCACGCCGCCGAGCCCCGGCACCACGCGCCGGCGTATCTCGTCGTTCGGGGCGTGCAGCGATATCGCCAGGTTCGGGGTCACCTTCCGCTGCACCATCGACGAAACCGGTCCCAGTATCCCCACCGTCGAGAGGGTGATCCGGTTGTAGCCTATCCCCATCCCCCAGGACGCCTTCATTATCTTCAGGGCCTTGGCGACGTTCTCGAAATTGAGCAGCGGCTCCCCCACCCCCATCACCACGACGCTGGAGATCCTCCCGGCCGGCCCAAGGGCCGCGCGGGCGTGGAGGACCTGGTCGCATATCTCGGCCGCCGACAGGCCGCGCCGGTAGCCGCCCAATCCGCTGGCGCAGAAGACGCATCCCACGGGACATCCCACCTGGGTCGACACGCACGCCGTCCGGCGGACCCCCTCCGGGATGAGCACGGCCTCGACCGCGTCCCCGCCCTGCAGCCCCACCAGGAACTTCTCCGTCCCGTCGGGGTCGGCGCGGCGCTGGAGCACCCTCGTGCACGCAAGCGAGAAGTCGGCGCCGAGCGAGGCGCGCAGCTCCAGCGGCAGGTCGGTCATCCGGTCGAAGGAATCCGCCCCGCGGCGGTGCATCCACAGGAGGATGGGCCGCGCCCGCCACCTGGGGATGCCACGCGCCGACAGCTCCTCCTCGAGCTCCGCCAGGGTAAGACCGCTGAGCGCCCGCACCCCAGGATTATACGTCCCCCGGCCGCCCGGACCAGAGGCTTGCGGACCTAGAGGCACTGCATGCAGGGTATCTTACCGCGCCGGGCCGCCTCGCGCTTGGAATAGAACTTGAGCTTCCTCTCCTCGGGTATCAGCTGCGCGAAGGGACATGAGGGGGCGTGGTAATGCGCGGCCTGCTCCGCCGTCACGTATGACGGCTCCCTGTTGGTGACGCGGTCCACTATCTCCTGCGTCTCCTCGAGGTCGAGCTTCTCGTTGAATATGAGCTCGATCACCTCGAGCTGGGCGTCCGGATCTTCGATCCGGCTCACGAGCCTCGCGTGGCCCTCGCTGATCATGCCCGCCCGCAGCGCCTCCAGGGCGGGGATAGGCAGGTCAAGCAGGCTCCGCGCGTGGCGCAGCCGGTCGACGTCGAGGCCCATCGCGTCGGCCATCTCGTCCTCGCGTATCCCCGGATGCTTGCGCCTGATCCGGTCGAACATCTTCACCACGTCGATCGTCGAGAGATCCTCGCGGTGCAGGTTCTCCAGGTAGCTGACCTCCATCATCTGCTGCGTGCTGAGCGAGCGCACGATGGCGGGGATGTAACGATAGCCCACCTCGCGGGCGGCCTGCAGCCTGCGCTGGCCGGCCACCAGCGTGTAGCGCCGGCCCCGGCGGTTGACGATTATGGGGACTATCACCCCGTAAACCTCGATGGACTTCCTGAGGCTCTCATGAGGCCCTTCGAGGAAATATTGCCGCGGCTGCAGCGGATTGGGGTCGATCCGGTCGACCGGGATGTACATCAGCCGGTCGTCCTTGCGCCGGAACGAAAGAACCCTTCGGAGCCCCTCCAGGAACGAACGCCAGAAGCTGTTGCCGCCACAGTGCCGACAGACGTTGCGCGTCTCCCCCATGTCGAGATCCTCCATCCTCTCCCGCTTTGGATTATCGGCCGGAGGGAGCCCCGGACTTGACCTCAAAAGGCGCCCGCGGTCAAGGGAAGGCCTTGACGGCCACCTTCGGCTCGTCGAAAGATCCCGTCACACGCACGCCCACGAAGGCGGACGTGATGAAATCGATGACGCGACCCGCCCAGTCGGTGATGAAGAAGTCGATCCCGAACAGCGGCCCCGATTTCAGCTTGAGCTCCAGGTGCATGTCCCCGTCGAAATGCACGTGCCCCTCGCCGGCCATGCTCACAGAGCTGCTGGTGAAGGCAAGGCTCGATATGTTGAACCGGCGGTCCTTGATCTCGAATTCCACGGTCCCGGCGTCGAACTTGTCCCTGCCCTTGAAGATGCCGCGGGGATTGAGCGAGAACAGCCCCACGAAGAGGGGGACGTCCCACAGGTCGCCCTCCCTGATGCGGAGCTTCCCCCTCCCGGTGAGGCTCCCGGCGTCGCCGGCCCGGCCGGCCAGATCCCACAGTTCAAGCGAGGCCTTGCCGGCCAGCGCCTTCCCCGCGAAACCGGCCGTGTCGAGGGCGTATTCGCGGATGTCCAGGCGGTCCACCAGGAACGACCCGGAAAATTCCCCGCTGCTGGTGTCTATGGCGAACCCCGGACTCGAAATCACCCCACCGTAGGCGGCCGCCTTGATGTAGGAGAAATTTATCCTCGACCCCTTGCCGCTGAAGCTCGCCGTGACGTCCGTCAGCCGCTTGCCGGCGGCGGTGACCCGCGAGAAGTTGAGGAACCCCATGAAGTCGGGCTCCCCCTCGAAGAACCCGATGAGCGTCACCGAACCGAGGAGATCCTCAAATCGAGGATCCGTCTCGATCGCACCCTTGGCGACCTTCAGGTCGAGCTCCACCTTCTTCTGCCCGTCCCGGCCTATCCTGATGTCCGACCTGAAGTTGACCGATCCGCCCAGGCGGATCTGCCTGAGGAATTCCCCCGCCCCCCGCGGAAGGGCCTCCTTCGTCTCGTCGTTCAGCGGGAATCCCACCGCGTCCAGCCGCAGCGATATCCCCTCCTCCGCCACCCAACCGTGCGCCTCGACCGTCGCCCCCTCCACCTTGCCCCGCACATGGCGCAGCCGCGTCCGGCCGGGCTCCAGCTCGATCTCACCCTCGACCTCAGAGACGGGCAGCGGCACCTCGCGATAGAGCAGCGAGTTGCCCCTCGCCCTGGCGACCGCGCTGTGGGAGGGCTCACCTCCCTTCTCCTGCCTGACGCGCCACCGCACGTCCAGCGGGCCGGATGGGGAGAAATCGTCCCAGATCCGGCGCGCGCCCTCCGGCAGCGCGCGCCTCAGGCGGCCGTCCAGCACCAGCCCCTTCGCGCCGATCACCAGGTCGACCTCCGCCCGCCCGGTGATGTCCCTGATCGAACCGGCGATCTCTATCTCGGTCCCGCCCGCGCTTGAAACCAGCCGCCTGATCTCCACGTCCCCGCCCTCCACCGAGAGCTCCCCCGAGAGGCCCGAGACCTCGTAGGGGAACCCGCGGTACCGGAAGGAGGCGTCACGGAGCGAGAACTCGAGGGGAATCCGCTCCGGCCTGTTCTCCGCGACGCTGGACGCCTCGTCGTGAAGCACCCGCCCGCGAACACGCGCCGTGCCCCTCGGCTCGAGGAGATCCCAGACGCGCCGCGCCTCCTCGTCGAGGGCCCCGCGCAGCTCGCCGTCCAGCGGCAGGTCGTCAATCTCGATGCGGAACTCAAAGGCGGAGGTCGCGGCGTACCCCGCGCTGTAACCGTCGAACCTGACTCTCGAACCCGCACGGGACGCCGGGTCATACGTGTGGGCAACGAATCCCTCCGCGTGCTTGATCCGGAAACCGTCGATGAGGAACTCTATCTCTCCCATCACCCCCGCCACCCTGAGGGGGAAATTCCGGTAGACGAGCCCCATCTCCCTGGCCGCCAGAGTCGCCGTGAAGTCGAGCGGGCGGCCCGGCGCCCCCCCCATCGCCACCGACAGGTCGCATATCCCCGACGGCTGGAACCGGTCGTAGATGTCCTTGTGATCCTCCCTGGCCAGCGCGTCCCGCAGCGACCGTCCAACCGACCATCCGAGCGTCCGGAATACGGCCTTCCAGCCGCCCCCGTCGAGATCCAGCTCCCCCTCCGCGCTCCAGGCCCCGAAAACAGGGTTCCGGAACCGCCCCTCGGCCCTCAGCCGGTACCCCAGAAGCGGCGTCAAGGAGACTTCCTCCACGGACGAGACCTGCGCCCGCTCGCCCGAAAGAAAGGCCGGGAACCGCAACTCCACGACGCCGCCCCGGCAGACCACGCGCGGAAGATCGTCCGGGTTGGGGAAGACCTCGCGGATCGACCGCTTGGACTCCTTCCTGGAGAATTCCTCGATCAGCGAATCGGACAGCACGATGCGGATCCCGTGGAGCGTCACCCTCTGGAGCGCACCCCCCAGACCGCCCCTCAGGAGGATCTCCACCCGTCCGGCCTCAAGCCAGGGCGCTTGCGAGCCGGACTCCGCGCGCACCTCGGCACCCTCGAGCACCACGCGGCCGTCAAGCGACGCGCGCAACTCACGCCAACGCAGCAACCCCTCCGAGAACGCCTCCAGCTCGCGCGCCGCAAGACGCGAGAGGGAAGCGCTCGACGTGAGAACCAGGTAGTCCGCACCGGCCAGCGACGCCGCGATCCCCGCCATCGCCAGGTATGCCACCGGCTTGCGCATCCCGTCCGATTATACTGTCAACGAAATCGCGTCGCTATTTCGTTAACAGTTACTTGCCGGTCCTGTCGCGGAGGAACCGCTCGCGGCCGGCGGGATCGTTCCACCACGACCGGTAGCGCGCCGCCTTGTCGTGGTCTATCCCCGTCACCTGGCGGAGGGCCAGCCGGGCGGCGTCGGCCGTGGCCTGGGCCTCGGCGCGCCCGAACCCGCGCGCCAGCGTCGGATCGCCCACGGTCTCCCCGCGGGCGGCCCCTTCCACCGCCTCGAACAGGTCGATGAGGCGCCTGACGGCCCGCTCGAGCGGCTCGCGACTCCTCACCTGCAGCAGGAGCTCCGGGAGCGCCTGCACCACGAGGCGCGTTGTCTCGGGGTCGCCCCCGTCCGCCTGCCTCAGCAGTTCGTCGACCGCCCTTTCGTCCCCGATCCGCGCCAGGGCGCGGACGGTCTCCGCGAAGAGCGGGATATCCTTCCTGCTGCGCCTCATGAGATCAAGGAGGTCCTTCACGGCCGCCGGATCGCCGCAGGCGCCCAGCTCCCTGACCACGGCGCGGCGGACGGCCGGATCCGCATCGCGGAGGTGCGCCGTAAGGACCGCCACGACCTCAGTGGCGTTGATCGACGCCAGCTCCTTGACCGCCGAGACCTTCAGGAACGTCCCGGCCGACCGATCCTTGAGGCGGGCCGCGTACTCGGCAAGGACCTTGGAGAGTTTCTCCCTGGGAACCGCGGAGGCGTCGCGGCGCCTCCACTCCACCGCGCCGGGGGCGAAGAAGACCGCGTGCAGGAGCCCCGATTGTGCGACGGCCGCGCGGCCAGCGCAGGCATCATCCCTGCGCATCTCGAAGCCGTCCTGGCGGGCCTCGAAACGGCAGCCGAAGAGGCTCTCGATGAAATCCTTGACCCCCCTGACCGAGTTGGTGAACGCCGGCGCGGGGCGCCACGCGGCGTCGGCCGCGCGGTCGATGGCCTCGAGCGCCGCGGCCCTCGCCAGGCGCCCGGAATAGGAGCGGAACAGGGCCTGGGACTGGAATATCTCCGCCATCTCCACGGAGCCGCCCACCGCCACGGCCATCCCCACCGTGCCGGGCTCCCGGTCCGCCAGATCATCGAAGGAATCCCCGTACTCGATCAACCTGTCCGCGTTCCTCCGAAAAATCTCCGCCTGTCCAGAGCAACCACTGCCCAGTCCCCTCGCCAGCAGCGCCCAGACCGCCCCCTGCCCCAAGGACCCCGCCAAGGCGCGCCGGAGAGCGGGAGGTGCAACGTAGTGGCCGGACTCCCTGGCGAACCGCGCCTCCGCCGGCCTCCAGACCGCCGGCTCGACGCAGACGACCGGCAGGGAGACGGTCCTGCCCTTGGGGATCAGCGTGTCGGCCGCCACCGCCCTGCCGCACCGGCCGCCGCCGAGGATCTCGCCAGCCAGGAAGAACACGTCCGAATCCAGGGAGTTGCGCACCTGGACCGAGAAGAAGCCCTCGCGATCCGAGATTTCCAGCTTCCCCTCCCCCAGTCCCAGCGCCGCATGAAGCGGCAGACAGGCGGCCTCGCGGGCCGGCGCGGGGGAGATCAGCGGGTAGATCGTCAGCCCGCCGTGGGTCGCCGGCGCCCCGATCCTGAGGCCCTCGAGTGCGGCCGTCACCGCGTTGGCGGCGGCGGCCGCCTCAGGCCGCCGGACGAGCTGCCGCGCGTCGATCTCCTCGGCCTCCCGACGGGACACCAGCCGCCCGCCCTTCTCCACCAAGTCGTGCTGCCTGATCAGATCCCCCATGAGATCCGCGCGCCTGACCCAACGGTTCGGCCCGACAAGTATCTCCTCCCGCCGCCACCGGTCGAGCCAGGCCCTAGGGATGGCCGATCCTTCGTGCAGGACCAGGTCATACTTCTTGAGGATCTCCTCCTCGGTGGTCCCCCCGGCGGCGGGCGCGGGCGCCGGCGGCGGGGGTGGCTGCTGAGGGAACTCCTCGGCCAGCCTGCGTGCGGCCTCTTCCCTCGAAACCGACCTGCCGGGCTCGAGATATATCCTGCCGGCCCTGAAGTCCTCCAGCATCCTCCTCGGGACGAGCACCCCGTTCTCCCGGACGATTCCACGCTCCGCCAGGAACCTCTCCTCGTCCACCGGCGGGGCCGCCGGCCCCACTGGCCGGGGGACCTCCATGGGCCTCTCGGCCAACCTCCTCTCCAGATCGGCCAGCCGCGCCTTCAGGCCGGCGTCAGAGTCCCTGCGAGAGCCCAGGTAGGCCGCGCCAAGGGCCAAGAGGGCCACCGCCGCCAACGCCCACGGCGCCAACGGCGGCCCCCCGCGCCGGCCCGCCGGCGGCGCCCCGCCGCCCTCGTGCCGCTCCAGCTCGTTCTGGACGGCCGCGCGCACGTTGGTCAAGAAGACCTGCGTGGTTTCAAGGGGCGCGGTGTCGTGCAGCGCCTCAAGCGAGCGGGTGAAGGTAAGGTATTCCTCCCTGCAGGAGGCGCAGCCCTGGAGGTGCTCCTCGAGGCTCCTGCGCTCTTCAGGAGAAAGCCCGCCGTCGTAGTACTCGCTGAAGAGGCCGGTGGTGGTCTCGCAGCGGTTCATTTCCTCTCGCTTTCGGCCTTCTTTTCCCTCTCCAGACGCTCCCTCTCGGCCCTCTCGAAGGCGTCCCGCATATCCTTGACCGAGGGCTCCTGCCGGCCCCACTCGATCGGCTTGAGATCCCAGCTGATCTCGCGGACCGCCAGCACCTCGAGGCGGCGGTTCCCGGCGATCGTGTAGGCCACAAGGCGGTTGGTCTGCGTGTCGAACAGCACGAACGCCTCCGTAGCCTGCCCGTAGGTCAGGGTGCCGGCCAGGTAGCGGGTCGACTTGTTGTCGATGGTCTGGGCCGCCGCCTCCCGCCTGCCGGCGGCGAACCCGCCCACCGCCCCTGCCAGCAGCACGAAGCACATCCAGCCTGCGACGTTCCTCATCTCTACGCTCCCATCTTTTTCCACACGTCCTTGAAGGCCAGCCGCGCGCGAGAAATGCGCGACTTGACCGTGCCCATCGGCAGATTCAGCACCTGCGCGATCTCCTCGTAGGAAAGCCCCTCGATGTCCTTGAGGATCAGCACCTCTCGATCCTGCGGATCCAGCATCTCCAGCGCCCGGTTCACGTTCCGCCGCGCCTCCTCGCGCTGCAGGCGGACGTCGGGCACCGAATCGGTGGTGTCCGCCTTCGCCTGGGGCATGTCGCGCGTGGTGTCGCCGCCGCCCTGCCAGTCCAGCGACTTGGCCGGGTGGCGCGCGCGGCGCTTGAACTCGTCCTTGGCGAGGTTCGCGGCGATGGTGTAGAGCCACGTCGAGAACTTCGCAGTGCTGTCGTAGTCACCGATCTTGCGGAAGACCCGGAGAAAAGTCTCCTGGGCCAGATCCTCCGACGTCCTGAAATCGCCCGTGAAGCGGAACAGGAAAGAGACGATCGCGTTCTTGTAGCGTCCCACGAGTATCTCGAACCCCCGCATGAGTTCCCCGGAGGGGGCCATCTTGAGCCGCGCCATCAGCTCGTGGTCCGGCAGCGCGGCGAGCTCGTCCTTCCGTTCCATTGATGACACGACGCCGGGGCCTGAAAGGTTCCCTATCGTAACAGGACGCCCTTCCGCGGGCAAGGCCGGAAGGCACGGCGCCAGCAAA
>FWPU01007089.1_pt1 | contig 21193 bp, 22 predicted proteins | sample 2228361 | NCBI WGS metagenome assembly FWPU01 (sample SAMEA103939777, study PRJEB20133) | metagenome
TTTTTCACCAAAGCTTTCTTTTTGAGCCGGTCCGACTTTTTAGTTCTGGTTTGATTGGACTGATGGTTTGCTTTATCATTATTTTTCTGACGGAATTTTATATTAAAAAAAAGCAGCTGTCAGCTGACCTTTTTAGTAACAATTATCTTAAGGAAAATAAAGCTGATCTCGTAAGTCATCTAACTAACTTAAGTAAATTTGCTTTCTTTCCGCTTCTTTTGCTTGGTCTAGCTGTTCTTTTTTCTCTCAATACTGCTGGTTATTATGGCGTGGCCGTTACTAGTCTTTCTGTTTTATCCTTAACTGGTTTTATCCTCTTTATTGATTTTTTTAACACGCTTAGTAAAAATAACCAGACGGTAAAGCAAATAATTGACTTTCAGCCCAAAAAGCAAAAACCAAAAGAAATCACTACAAAAACAGCTATCACGGAAATTTATCCTGTTATCTCTTCTTTTTTAGTAGCCTTAGTTCTTTTCTTTGGCTATATGGAAAATTTAAAGAAAAAAAGCACTAACTTACCCCTTAATTTAACCAACCCTGCTGTTTTGTTGGGTTTGTTTGCCGGTATTTCTCTAATTTATTTTTTTACCAGCTGGCTGACGGCAACCAAACAAACAGCAACTGACAAAATACAAAAGCAGCTCACAAGCAAAAACAAACTTCTTACAAAGAAGGCAGGTGAAATAATCAACCAAATCATTTTAAAACAAACGATTCTACCAGTTCTTTTTCCTTTAATTTTGCCTCTTTTTGTAAGTTATTTTCTTGGCTCTAATCTTTTAAGCGGTTTGCTAGCCGGTCTTTGGCCGGCTGGTCTTTTGGCAAATTTGCTTATCACCATTGGCAGTCTTTCTTGGTATAATGTTAAACAGCAAACTAAAGTTGATGTAGACAAAAAAGATAAGAGGTTCTTTCAGTTAACTGATTTAGGTAAAATAGAGATTAACGATTATAAAAATATGCTTGAACCAGCTCTCAGTAATTTGGTGAAAATAACTAATCTAACAGCTCTTTTAATGTTGTCGTTTTTAAGCTAGTTTTTATTTTTCAAGATGAGTCAGAAAATCAAACCAATTGATATTACCACAGAAATGCAAAAAGCGTATCTTGATTACGCCATGAGTGTTATCGTGGCTCGCGCCCTACCTGATGTACGAGACGGCCTTAAACCTGTTCACCGCCGCATTCTTTACGCCATGCACCAGATGGGTCTTCAACCCACCAGTCACTTTACCAAAAGCGCTAAAGTGGTGGGTGAGGTTTTAGGTAAATATCATCCCCATGGTGATATGCCAGTTTATGATGCTTTAACCAGACTGGCGCAAGATTTTTCTATGCGTTATCCCTTAATTCTTGGTCAGGGCAATTTTGGTTCAATTGACGGCGATCCGCCAGCAGCCATGCGTTATACTGAAGTGAAATTAGCACCCATTGCCCAAGAACTGCTTTTTGATATTGAAAAAGAAACAGTTCCGCTTATACCTAATTTTGATGCCAGTTTAAAAGAACCAGTTTTTCTGCCGGCTAAATTACCCAACTTGCTTTTAATGGGTGCTGACGGCATTGCGGTTGGTATGGCCACCAAAATTCCACCCCATAACTTAACCGAAGTAATTGAAGCTCTTATTTTTATGATTGAAAAAGCACTAACAAGCCCAAATCAAGAAACTTATCCAGTTACAATTGATGAGATTATGCAATTTATTAAAGGACCGGACTTTCCCACGGGCGCTTCAATTTATGATATTACCGAAATCCGTAATGCTTATGCCACCGGCAGAGGCCGTATTGTTATGCGAGCTGTTTGTGATACTGAAGAAATTGGTCAAGGTAAAAATGCCATTATTGTGTCAGAACTGCCTTATCAGGTAAATAAAGCTGATTTGGTGGCTAAAATTGCCCAACTGGTTAAGGAGAAAAAAATTGAAGGCATTTCGGATTTAAGAGACGAATCGGACCGGCGCGGTATCCGAATTTATATTGAACTGAAAAGAGATGCCGTACCCAAAAAAGTCATCAACAACCTTTATAAATACACGGAAATGCAATCAGTTTTTCCGGTTAATATGGTTGCTTTGGTTAACGGCACGCCCCAAACCCTTAATATCAAAATGATTTTGGAGGAGTATTTAAAACACCGCGTTATTATTATTCGCAAAAGAAGTGAATTTGAGTTAAAAGAAGCAAAAAATCGAGAACATATCCTACAAGGTTTAAAAATTGCCGTTGATCATATTGATGAAGTAATTGAAACCATTAAAAAAAGTCAGGACGGCAATCAAGCTAAAATTAATTTAATGAATAAGTTTAAGTTAACCGAAATTCAAGCCACAGCTATTTTGGACATGCAGTTAAGACGTTTAGCTGCTTTGGAAAGACAAAAAATCGAAGACGAACTGCTTATGGTGCAAGAAACCATTGCTTACCTTGAAGACCTGCTTACCCATCCGGAAAAAATTCTAAAAGTCATTAAAGAGGAACTGATTAAATTGAAGGAAAAATACGGCGATGAAAGAAAAACCCGCGTTTTTAAAGGTAAAGTGGGTGAGTTTACCGAAGAACAGCTTATTCCCAATGAACCCACTTTTGTTATTTTAACCAAAAGCGGCTACACCAAACGAGTTTCAACTGCTACTTTTAAAACGCAAGAACGGGGCGGTAAAGGCGTAATTGGTATGGAAACCAAAGAAACAGACGAAATTGACCAGATTGTGGCTGCTAATACGCATGACAGTATTCTTTTCTTTACCAACAAAGGTAAAGTGTACCAACTTCGGGTTTGGGACATTCCGCTAGGTACAAGACTAGCCAAAGGTAAAGCTATTATTAATTTAATCAACATTGCCCAAGACGAACAGGTTAAATCCATTCTGACCTATTCCAAAGAAACACCAGCTAAATATATTGTTATGGCTACCAAAAACGGCACGGTGAAAAAAACCAGTATCAATGAGTATAAAAATATCAGAACTAATGGTTTAATTGCTATTAAATTAGAAAGCAATGATGAACTGGCTTGGGTAAAACTTTCCACTGGCAATGATGATATTCTTTTGGTCACTTATGAGGGTAAGTCTATTCGTTTTAGCGAAAATGAAGTCAGAGCTACCGGCCGAGATACTTTAGGGGTAAGAGGTATTCTGTTAAAACCCAACGATTTTGTGGTAGGCATGGAGGTTATCTCACCTGATAAAAAAAACTTGGATTTTCTAACAGTAATGGAAAAAGGCCGGGGAAAACGAACACCTTTAAGTGACTTTCCTAAACAGAAAAGAAGCGGTCAAGGAGTCAAAGTTGCCCAAGTTACGGTCAAAACTGGTAAAGTTGTTTGCGCGCAACTAATACCAGCTAAAACCCAATTTATTATTCTTAACTCAACCAAAGGCCATGTGGTAAAAATTCCCCTTACCAGTGTACCACAATTAAGCCGCGCCACCCAAGGAGTTATCCTGATGCGCTTAAAACCAAACGATACAATTGCCGCCGCCACTTGTAGTTAAAAAAGCATGATAATTAATGGCCAAACTATTGCGCAAAAAATCTATCAGAAACTTAAACCCTCAATTACTCAATTAAAACAACAGGGCATCAGACCAACTTTGTTAATCATTCTGGTTGGCCAAAATTATCCTTCCTCTGTTTATGTGCGACAGAAGAAAATGATGGGTGAAAGTTTGGGCTTAAGAGTAATTATTTGCTCTTACCCAAGCAACATCTCGGAAAAAATCATTTTAAACAAAATCCAAGAATGCAACCAGAATCCAGCTATTCATGGAATTGTTGTCCAACTACCGCTACCTAAAAACCTAAACAGTCAAAAAATCATTCAAAGTGTGCAAAAAGAAAAAGATGTTGACGGCTTTTTACCTAACTCTTTTCCTAGTCCATTAGCCAACGCTGTTGTCTTGATTCTGAAAAAAATCAAACCTCAAAAGTTAACCTTGGCCACGTGGTTACAACAACAAAAAATTGTCATTCTTGGCAAAGGCAAAACTGCCGGTGAACCCATTTTTAAAAAATTAGTCAAGCTCAATCAAAACCTTATTCAGCTTGACAAGATAACCCATTCGCAAAAGATACTAAAAACCGCTGATATAGTGATAAGCTGTGTGGGCAAAAAAAGAGTAATTAAACCGGCTTTTTTAAAAAAGGGGGTAATTCTTATCGGTGTGGGGCTGCATGAAGAAAACGGCAAGTTAAAAGGTGATTATGAGGAAAAAGAAATAAAGAAAATTGCTTCCTTTTATACTCCTACACCTTATGGAGTAGGTCCGGTTAATGTCGCTTGTCTTTTAAAAAATGTGGTTTTGGCATGCTTAAAAACAATCAAAAAATAATTTTTATTATTTTTTTAACCGCTTTTTTAACTTATTCTTTTTCTTTGGGTAATCAGTTTCTCTGGGATGATGAGGAACAGATCGTGGCTAACAAAATTATTCAGAACTGGAGAAATTTACCATCACTTTGGTTAAGCGGTATTGTTTATACTCATGGTCAGACATTGGGTGGTGGTTTTTACCGGCCGATTTTAAACTCTGCCTATCTTTTTCTTTATCTTTTGGGTCAGGGTCAGCCTTTTGTTTTTCGTTTTTTTCAAGTTTTCGTGCATGCTTTAAACAGCATTTTGGTTTATCTGTTTTTTACCGTTTTGTTCAAAAACCAAAAAACAGTCTTGTTTCTCAGCTTAATTTTTGCTGTTCATCCGGCTATTTCTGAAGGCGTGCTTTTTACTGCTGGTTTGGCTGAACCTTTATATTTTTTCTTCACCATTGGCAGTTTTTTTCTGTTTTTAAAAAAGAAGATACCGCTATCTTTATTGTTATTTTTTCTAGCTTTACTAACTAAAGAAGCTGCTTTAGTCCTTTTTCCTTTGTTAATCTTCTATCTCTGGTTTTCTCCTGAACAAAAACGCGATTTTATTTCTCTTTTTCCTTATAGTGTGATTATTTTTCTTTATTTTTTTGCCCGCATAACTATTGTGGGCGGTTTAGTCAATAATCTTCATTTTCCCAGTTTAATTAGCCAGCAGCCTCTGCCTTTACGACTAATCAACCTGCCTTATGAAATTGCTTTTTACCTGCTTAATTTTATTTTTCCTTTTAAGCTGGCTATTTCTAATCAAACCGTGGTTAATCAGATTCAATTTAATTTTTTTTGGCGGCCTTTTTTTCTGATTTTAATTTTTATTTTTAGTGTTTTTTTCTTATTTAAAAAAACGAAAAATAAACTTTTTCTTTTTTTTCTTTTTTGGTTTTTGCTTAGTCTTTTGCCGGTTCTTAATTTAGTGCCTTTAAGCGCAACGGTGGCTGATCGGTGGTTTTATCTGCCAATAATTGGTCTTTTGGGAATTTTAGGTTTAACCATTTTTCAACCCAGCTGGTTAAAATTTAAATTGATTAACTTGTTTGGTCTTGTTTTAATTAGTTTCTTGGCTGTCGGCACTTTTCGGCGCAGTTTAGATTGGCGCAACGGCTTTACTTTATATCAGCATGATTTAACCATTAATCCAACTAGTTTTGAGCTTCAGAATAACTATGGTGTGGAGCTATTTCGGCGCGGTCAATTAACCCAAGCTAAAGAAATGTTTCAGAAATCAGTGGAAACTAACCCGCACTGGTGGACTAACTTGAATAATTTAGGCGTAATGTACGAAAAAGAAGGCAACTGGGAAAAAGCAGCGGAACTCTACCAACAAGCCATCAACAACGGCCATTATTTTTTGGCTTACCAAAATCTGGCTCAACTTTATCTTAACACCCAAAATTATCAAAAAGCCAACGAACTTCTTACCAAAGCGGTTAAAATTTTTCCCGGCGAACCCAGTCTTTACCGTTTTTTTGCCATCAGTCTTTATCAAAGCAACCAAAAAGAATTAGCTTTAAAACAAGCCCAACTACTTTGGCAACTTGAACCAACAGAGCAGAATTTTCAACTTTGGCAAGCCATTGCTAATCAGACAAAACTACCAGCCAACCAGTTTAAAGCCGCCGATGAAACTTCCGGTGAATCTCCCGCAAATGAGGATTAGTAATATGAGTATAAATTTGCGTGGTGGCGATATTTTTATGACCAAGCATTTCCTGCACACTTCTTATATCAGCGCCATTTTTTAACAAATCAGTAGCAAATGAGTGTCTTAAACCATGCGGTGTAATTTTAATCGGCAGTTTGGCTTTTTTAACATATTTTTCCACAATTCGCTGAACACTGCGCACTGTTAACCTCATACTTTCATCAGTTTGGGGTGTTTTTTTTGCTCCGCCGTATCTGATAAAAAGCGGTTTGAAATTATCAGTTCTTCTTTTTAGATATCGCCAAAGCCAATCTTTAGCCCGCGGAGAAAGAAAAACCACACGGGCGCGGCCACCTTTACCAATTACACCAAACTCACCCCGCTTAAAATCAATTTTATCCCGATCCAATTTAACCAATTCCGAAACCCGCAAACCAGTGGAAAAAAGCACTTCCAAAATCGCTTTATCCCGAAAACCTTTTTCATCAGCAAGTGAAGGCATATTCAAAAGTCTTTCCACTGCCTCTCTTTCCAAAAACTTAAGCGAACGGCTTTCGGCTTTAGGCAAGTCGATTTTTTCCGGAGCCAAAGCCTGAATATCTCTCTTACTTAAGTATCGCAAAAAACTCCGCAAAGCAATAATATGATAATTTTGGGTAATTCTTTTCAAAGTTAAACCATTTTTGTCAACCAAATTAGCCAAATAAAGCCGATATTTGCGCACTATCTCCAGCGTAATATCCGCCGGTTTAATCTGCTCAACTGAACCTAGAGTAGGGGAGTTTTTTAAAAATGTCAGGAAACGGTTAAGATAATGCTGATAATTGCGAATCGTTAATTTTGAGGCGTTTTTTTCAATTTGCAGATATTCTAAAAAATCAGTCAGTAAAGAAACTAAATTTTTCATAATTTAAGCATATATAATGTGCGACATTTTGTAAAGAGGCAACACAAAACGGTTTTAAAAATTCAAAAAAGCCAAAACCAAGCTGACTTAAAATTCTCTCTTTTTATTTATATTCTTTTTATAAACCAATGTTAAACAAACAACAATTTTCTTTAGAAAAAAGTAAGTTATCAAACAACCAACCAGAAAACTGATTAACTTGACTCCAAACTGCTAAAAAAAATTAGTTTTAAATCCCACAAAACTTAAAAGAGTTTTAGTCAATTACTTAACTGAAAATATAATTCTTCAAAAACTAAATTAGCTTAAAAGTTGATATAAGAAAGTAATAAAAGATTTGAGAAAATAAGCCAAAATTAGCCTTAAAAATAAGGCTCTGTAATAGGCCTAGAAAGCCTTTAATTTTGGTAAACGATTAAATAAAAATACATGTTTATTTTAAATTGATTTTAACCAAAAGATAAACCAATTAAGTTAAGAAAAATTACCTTAATCAATAAAAAAAGAAGAAAGAAAAAATTTTCTCAAAATAAAATTTTAAAATAAAAATAGCGGAAATTTGAAAAATCTAAATTTAAGTGAAAAATCAGGTCTTCTCCCAAACCACTGAATAAATGTCGTAAAAGTATTATTGTACGACAAATTCTAAGCTAAAAAAAGCTCAATTCTCCAACAAATCAGCCTAACTATAAAAGCTTTTGACCTCTTAAACCAAAGCTAAACCTCAATCACACCAAAGAGGATAAGCTAACCTTAACTGGTTTTTAAAGCAAACTTAACCGGTTAAAAATAAAGCTAAAAAAACTTTTTCTGCCTTTATTTAAGACTCTATTTAAGAGAAACAGCCCCAAAGGACTTTCGGGTTTTTTATGGTCAAATCACTTTCAATCAATTTTGGCGCATTAATATGCTCCGTTTAATTAATTTTGAGGCTAAATTGCCTAAAAAAACTTTTTGAGTCTTGAATAAAATTTGGAGCATAACAACAATCCAATCTGCCAAATTCAAGGCTAAAAATCTTATCTTCTGCTTTAATTTAAGGTTAATTTGTCTGGTGAAAACCCAAGAAAAACCATCGCTAATTTTCGTTTTTAATTTGGCGCCTTAAAACGCTCCAAATGTGTATTTTTGAGGCTAAATTTTGCAAAAAGAAATTAAGCGAATGATATATGATTTTGGAGCATAATAACAATCCAAAACCCTTAAAATATGCGTAATTTTTGTGTTCAGAGAAGAAAAGAATAGGTTTTTTCTGATTGCTCCTGTGAAAAGCTTGCGTGAAAAGTTATCCACAATCACCTTTTTATACTATAGGTCTATAAACTATATCAAAATATATCATTAACCACTACCCTCTTCTCTATCTTACTGTTTCAAGAAAGAATTTACAAATTCTTAAAAAATATAATTTGATTTTTAACCACCCCAACTGGTAGTCAAAATCAACAAAATAAAAGTCACTAAAACCACCAGCAAAAACTCCCGAAGCGTGTTGGCAAATAACCGATCAATCAGTTTTTGCTGTAAAATACCCACTAAAGCGTAGAAAGCAGTTGTTAAAAAAAGCGCCAAAATGGTGCTGTTGATTGGCCAAAAAGAGAAAATGTAAGCGGCTTCTGCCAGAATTAAACTCGTTAACAAAGAAGTACTTACTACCTGATAATTTAATTTTGGTTCCAAAAACATTGACCAAAAAGACTGAAGCGCTAAAAGAAAACTAACGAAAAAAACCAGCAAAGCATTCGCCAAAAACCATAAATGGAAAGATAAAATAGTAAAAAAAAAAAAAAAAACCAACCGAATGAGCTGCTCTTAAAAGCTGAATTGATCTTTCGGCAGCCACATTATAGATATTTTCAGTTAAAAGGATAGCGTACATACCTAAACTATAAAGGAAAGCGGTCGGCACGCGAGTCAGCCAACGAACAGGTAAAAGAAAATAAAAAAAAGCCACCGCCACGGTAAACATGGTGGGTAAAATTGTTAAGGTAAGAAATTCAACTCCTTGTAAATTCTCTCTTAAAACCAGCAAAGAAAAGAAAAAACTCAGAAACCCCAAAAGTAAAACCACTCCTGTCCTCTGCTCGATTGAAACTAATTGAGTGGCAATCAGAACCAAAACCAAAATAAAAATGACAATAATAAACTCTTGTCTTTTGCTAATCCGAAAAGGAAAAAAAGGTAAAAATTTTTTAAGCTTAATCATAGCGAAAAATTAACATAAACCTTCTGAACATCATCATTGGCTTCTAAATCAGCCACTAACTTGGTTAGTTTCAACTTGGTCGCCTCATCTGGAATTTGAATTTTAGTGGTTGGCTGAAAAACTAATTCTTCCTCAACAATTGCTAAACCTTGCTTGATTAAATTTTCTTTTACCTGATGGAGTTCTTGTGCTTTGGTGATAAAAATAACACTATCAACTAGCACTTTAAAATCAAGGCTACCTATTTTTAAAGCCAAATCTAAATAATCCTCTTCTGTTTTGTGCTCCTGTTTGTTAATTTTAAGCTGACCAACCTCTTCAAATAAGTAGGCAACCGAACCAGGCCCGGCTAAATGTCCATCATAACTGGCAAAGATGTTTTTCAAAGAGGCGTTAGTCCGCTGTCGATTATCAGTAACAGCCTTAATTAAAAAAGCGGTTTTACCCGGACCAAAACCTTCATAGGTAACCTCGGAAAGCACTGCTTCAGCGGTTTTGCCTAAACCTCGTTCAATGGCTTTTTCAATGTTTATTTTCGGCATATTTGCCTGCCGGGCTTTTTCAATGGCTAACCTTAATTTAAAATTAGCTTCAGGATCAGCTCTACCACCCCCTGTCCGAACAGCAATAGTAATGGCTTTCCCTAATTTAGTAAAAAGCTGACCTTTTTTAATATCAGCCACCCCTTTTTGATGTTTAACCTTTGACCATTTTGAATGACCTGCCATATCAGGCTAATTATAACAAAATTTTTTGATTTTACCTAAATTCTATGGGTTATTGACTTTTGACCAAAAAACAGATAATCTTTCGAGAGTTTAAGATATGATTGATACCTCATTAGCTATTCAAGCAGCAGTAGAAGGTAATTGGGAAAAAGCTATCAAAGTCAATAAAGAAATTATTAAAAGTAAAACTAACGATGTTGATGCGCTAAATCGTTTAGGTTTTGCCTATCTTCAATGTGGTCAAACTAAAAAAGCGCAACAAATTTTTAATAAAGTCTTAAAAATCGATCCTTTTAATCCCATTGCGCTAAAAAACTTAAAAAAGATCAAAAACAGTAAATTGTTAGGTAATGTTAATCAACAAAAAATTTGTCCTGATGTTTTTTTAGAAGAACCCGGTATTACCAAAACTGTTAATTTAATCAATTTAGCCAGCAAATCAGTTCTTTCGCTTTTGGTACCCAGCCAAAAAGTGCTTCTTATCACCAAAAAAAACCGGGTTGAGGTAAGAAGTATTGATAATATCTATCTTGGCGCTTTACCAGATGATCTGTCTTTTAGATTAAAAAAATTGATGCGTTTAGGCAATATCTATTGCGCTTTTATTAAATCAGTGGAAGAACAAAAACTGACGATTATTATTCGGGAAATTAAAAGAAGCAGACGAGTAAAAGACGCTTCCTTCTCAATTAGTAATAGCCAAAATTATAACAGCTCATTTCGTTCGGAATTATTAGCTGAATTAATAGAAGAAGATGAATCTGCAGAATTAAGCGCTGACGAGGAGTAATGCAGAATTTTCTTCTTGGCAAAAATAATTACTCCCCAAAACCGAGGCGGCTTTTGACCTTTCTGCAGTTTAACCAAAACATCATTTGGTATTTTCAACTGGGAAAGCGCTCTAACTGCCAAAAAAAAGGAAATCAGTAGAATCAGAAAAAAACTTACAACCAAAAAAAATACAATTAACATAAAAATCACCAAACTTGGTTAGCGTAATCAGTTCCAACAATTAAAGTTACATCAGCTCGACTTTCTTCAACCTCTTGATGGCTAATCTCACAATTGAAAAGTTTTCTTAATCGCTCAACCGTATAGCTTTGACTTAATTCCTTTTTAAAAAAAAGCAAACAATTGGTAGTTTTTGCGGAATACTCGCCTAACCTCACTACCCGACCGCCGATTTGCTCAATAATCCGGCCGGCTTTGGTTGCCAAACCTGGCTTTTCGGTAGCGTTTAAAACCGTAATGGTTAAATTTTCCTCAAGAATTTTTCGCTCATAAAATTTTTCCTTAAGAAAACCATCCAAAGCCAAACTATCCGCCAACCAAATTTCACTGCCATCAACCAAATTAGCTTTTTTCACCAAATCAGTCTGACTCAAATCAATAATCTCAATTTTATCTTCTCTTACTTTACCAATCTGAAAACGAAGGCGACCAAACCGTAAAGGCAAAAAAGGAAGTTTTTTCCAAACCGGTTCTTGACTTGATAAAGACACCTTAACCCAGTCATCAATCGGCACACCTAAAAATTCTCTTAAAGTAGTTTTTAAAAGCTCACCTTTTTGCTTTTGGATTAAATCAAATTGCCATAAAGCACCAGCTCTGATTTGACCTTTACCATAAGTCACCGGCAAATAAAGATTGGCCGGCATTTTAATCAGCAATAAAGTGTTTTTCTCTTGATCTAAAGAAAGCAGAGTTAAAGATTCATCAATTACTACTAAATTAAAGCGGCCAAATTCCCCTCTGGTTAAATACCACCAAAGTAAGCCGCCAGCCAACAAAATTAAAAAACCGACCAAAAACAAACCTTGCCAGATTTTGTTTAACCAAAGACTACCTTTTTTCTTCTTAGTCTTTTTTCCGGCAAAATCCATTAAAAATTACCACCTTTCTTTTTTGATAACCTCTACTTTAGGCAAAATAAAAGGTTTTTTATTAGCCATTTTTTGCGCTTTTTTCTCCAGCTGCGCTTTTTTGGGCTTTTTCTTCTCTCCTTTGTAAAAACCGCCAAACTGTCCCACTCTATTCACCTCCTTAAAGATATTCTAGCTTGAGTTTAGCTAAACTACCAGTTTTAAGTGCCTGGCGAATTTTAACCATTAAATTCTCCACAAAATAAAGATTATGAATGGTGGCTAAACGATAAGCTAAAAGCTCTTTCACTTTAAATAAATGATGAAGATAAGCTCGAGAAAAATGACAACAAGTATAACAAGTACAATCTTTGTTTAACGGTTTTGAATCATCGGCAAATTCACTTTTTAAAATATCAAAACTGGTTTGATTTTTGGTTAGCTTTCTTTTTAATTCCGAATTTTTAATTAAAATATGACCCATTCTAGCCAAACGAGTAGGCATTACACAATCAAAAGTATCAATACCAGCCTCAACTAAAGCAAAAATATCATCAATCTCCCCTACTCCCAAAAGATGACGAGGTTTAGCCACGGGTAAAATCGGCACCACCCAGGCAAGCACATCTCTCATTTCTTTTTTGCTTTCACCCACCGCCACACCGCCAATGGCTAAACCATCAAAATCAAGCGAACTGATAAATTGAGCTGATTTGATTCTTAAATCCCGATAAACACTGCCTTGAATTGAACCGTACAAAGCCGCTTGACCAGCGGTTTTTCTTTTTTTAAGAAGTGCTTGATGGGTTAAAAGTGAGCGCTTAGCCCAACGATGAGTTCTTTGTAGCGACTTTTGCGCCTCCTGATAACTAACTGGATAAGGCGGACAGTCATCAAAAGCAATCATTAAATCAGCGCCAAGATCATGCTGAAGTTCAATTGATTTTTCCGGTGTTAAACGAAAAAAACGACCATCCCAGTAAGAACGAAAAGTAACACCCTCCTCATCGATTTTCACCAAACCGTTTCGGCCTAAAGAAAAAACCTGAAAACCGCCTGAATCCGTAATTAAAGGCCGTGGCCAAGCCATGAAATGATGAAGACCTTTAAATTTTTTAATAATTTTTATGCCTGGTCTAATCATCATATGATAAGTATTGACAAAGAAAACCTGCACACCAATCTGAATTAATTCATGAGGAGTAAGAGTCTTAACCGTGGCTTGCGTGCCTACCGGCACAAACGAAGGTGTTTCAATTATACCGTGACTAGTTTTAAGCAGACCTAAACGACCAGCTTGAGTTATTTTTTTAATAGTAAAAGCAAACATATTATGGTATTTTTTGAAATTCAGCGGGAATTGGCGCCACAAACTCTTTTTCCTCACCTGTTTTTGGCAGCCGGCAGCTAATTTTAAAAGCGTGAAGCATCAACCGACCAAAAATTTTTAAGCCTTGACGGCTTAATTTACGACCGCCATAAATACTATCCCCAACCACCGGATAACCAAGATAGTGCAAATGAACGCGAATTTGATGAGTACGACCAGTTAACGGATAAACTTCCAGCAAACTAACCGCACAACCGTCAACTAACCCATTTTTAAGCACTTTATATTCTGTCTGTGCTTGCCTACCACCAAGAAAAACACCAAACTTAAACCGGTTAAAAGGATTACGGCTAATCGGCGCATTAATCGAACCTTTATTTAACAGCTGACCCCAAACTAAAGCTAAATAAACTTTTTTAACTAATCGATCTTTGAACTGTTTCTGCAGGTAACTGAAGGTTTGCGGATTTTTGGCAATTAAAATCACGCCTGAGGTTTCTTTATCCAGTCGATGAACAATACCTGATCTTTGATAGAAATCGCTTGTTTTATCCATCACTTTAGCAAAAACTTTTTGTTGGTTAAGCCAGTCCTGTAGTGTAACTTGATTTTTAGTTGTTTGACTACGATTAACCGTTAAACCAGCGGGTTTATTCAGAACAAGAAGATCCTCATTTTCAAAAATCTGGCTTGGTATCAAACTCATGAAGATTTATCCCCGTGATTTATTCTGACACTTGATGCAATACTGCGCAGTCGGATTAGCGGCTAAACGATCAGTATCAATCATCTCACCACATTTTTCGCAAAAACCATAAGTGCCTTTTTTAAGCCGATTAAGAGCAGCCTCAATTAAAAGTAAATTAGCCTGAATGTTTTTCTTTAAGGCCTCAATTCGTTCATGATCAATTTCTTCTTTAGCTTCTGTATCGCTGGCTGCATTGTCATTGATACGTTCCGGATTACTAAAAGGATCCTCAAGACTTAAGTTCTTCAATCTTTCTTCTAGTTTAGTCTTTTCTTGTGCCAAACCAACCTGAATTTGTTTAAGAATCTCAACTGGATATTTTTTCATCTTGGCTTTTTTTAGTTAAAAACCTTTCTTTGATTAATAATTTTAATAATAACAAATCTTTCTGCCAATTTCTGCCTAATCTTTTATAAAATAATAAACTACTTGTTATTATTAACATAAAATAAACCAAATTGTCCAGTTTGAAAAAAGAGCCGATGATGGCAACATCTTCTTTAAAAAAGGTGATTAAAAACAACCAAAAAGACTGAATGGTTAAAGCACTAAAAAATAAACTACCTCTTGGCAAACGTCTCTGACTAAAATATGTTTTTAATTTTGTCATTAAGAACAAAGTAAACAAAGTAGCCACAATTTTATAAAGCGTGACTGGATGTCTTTTTAAGGTTGAGAAAAAAACTACTCCCCAAGGCAGAGAAGTAGGTGTGCCAATCTCACCGCCGCTTAAAAACAAACCAAAATTACCTAAAATAAAAGCCACTAAAAGAGGCTGAATAATCACATCAAACATTTCAAACAACGGCAGTTTGGCTTTTTTGGTGGCTAATAAAAAAACTGCTGTTCCTACTCCCAAACCGCCCCAAAGAGAAAAACCCGGCCAGCCGGTTACCGAAAGCCAAGCAAGAAGCGAAAAACCAAAATTGTCAAAATGTTCAATAATATAAAAAAGACGAGCGCCCACTATACCTGCTACCAAAGCCGAAAAAACCACATCAAAAACTTTTTCTTCATTAAGATATTTATCTTTAGTTTGCCGAAAAAGCAAAAAAGTCCCCACCAAAAAAGCTAAAGTCAACATCAAACCAAAGGAGTAAAAAGTAATCGGTCCAAGTTGACCAAGAATTGGTAACATAAATTTAATAATAGTCTGTTAAAACAAACTAAGCAACTTTAAAAGCAAACGCACCCCAAAACCACTACCGCCTCCTGCATTTAGCGGTGTTTTTTTCTCAATATAAGCCGGACCGGCAATATCAAGATGAACCCACGGCAACCCTCCCACAAATTCCTCCAAAAACAAAGCAGCAGTAATTGAACCACCGTATTTACTTTTACTAACATTTCTTAAATCAGCCACATGGCTTTTAAGAGCCTCTTTATAAGGCTGGTAAAGAGGCATTTCCCACACCAATTCACCAGTTTCTTTGGCTGCTTGTTTTACTTTTTCTAGCAAAAAGCGGTTATTGCCATACAAACCGGCAATCTCCTCACCCAACGCCACCATACAAGCACCAGTTAAAGTGGCTAAATCCACGATAAAATCAGGCTTTTCCTTAATCACCGCGTAAGATAATACATCAGCCAAAGTTAACCTGCCTTCAGCATCCGTATTTAAAACCTCAACGGTTTTACCATTCATCGCGCAAAGGATATCACCAGGATGTAAAGCTTTACCAGAAGGCATGTTTTCACAAGCGGCAATCAAACCGACCACTTCAAGTTTTGGTTTCACCTTAACAATTTGGGAAAAAACAGCCAAAACACTAGCTGCACCCGCCATATCAATTTTCATTGTCTCCATTGCTTGACCCGGTTTTAAAGACAAACCGCCTGTATCAAAAGTAATACCTTTACCAATCAAAACAATTTTTTTGGCGGGCTTAACAAAAGGCCGATAACTTAATCTAATAAATTTTGGCGGATGATCACTGCCTTGAGCCACTCCTAAAAAACAATTCATGCCTAATTTAGCAATAGCTTCTTTATCCCAAATTGTTACTTTAATCTCTTTATTATGCTTGGCTAACTCCTGGGCTTTTTCTGCTAAAAAAGAAGGGGTGGTAACACTGGCTGGTTCATTAACTAAATCCCGCGCAAAAAAAGTGGCTTGACTGTAAATTTCACCTGTCTTAACTCCCTTTTCCCAAGCACTTAATTTAGCCGCTGGGACTAAAATAATCAACTCCTCCCCCTCATCTTTTTTTTCGGCTTGTTTAACTTTTTTGTATTTGGCAAAACGGTAACTAGACAGAAAAATCGCCTCACTCACTGCCTGACCTAATAATTCGTTATCAATTTTTCGCAACCAAGGCTGATAGGGTTTGAGGCTAATTTTTCGTCTTTGGCTTTTTAAAGCCACAATCAGGGCTTTAGCCACTGTTTGTTGAATTGTCTCAATACTAAATTCCTTCTTATCAACTCCATAAAAAAGCAGTTTTTTAACTGGCAAAGAAGAAACATCAACAAATAACTTTTCTTCTTTTTCACCTTTAAAATGTTCCAGCTGACCAGCTTCAATTACTATTTTTTTAAGATCTTCCGGTAAAAAAGCCAATTCTTGTTGCCATTGATCATTCACTAACAAAATCTGTAAATCTCCTTTAATTTGTGTTGGTTTTTTGACAGAAAGATTAATCTTCATCACTACCTCCTTTTTTTAAAAAAAATAGTGAAATTAGCTATTTAACCGTACCTGTAAAACTGGCTGGTCAAATTTTAAAAAACAAGTGGGTAAGGAGGGAGTCGAACCCTCACGGTAGTTTCCTACCACGAGTTTTTGAGACTCGCCTGTCTGCCAATTCCAGCACTCACCCGCAAGCTTATATTTTAGCTTTTAATCCTTTAAATTTCCACTTCAGCTTCTTTTTCAGCTTCTTTTTGCCTCTCCACACTATAAAACCTAATTCGATCACCCCGAAAAAGCAAATCAATTTCACCAATCGGGCCGTTGCGGTGCTTGGCAATTAAAAGTTTAGTTAAAATCTGACTGGTGGGTAAAGCCTCGGTATCCTCCCGATAAAGAAACATCACCACATCAGCATCTTGTTCAATCGCACCTGATTCGCGAAGATCAGCCAGCTGCGGTATTTTCGTTCCTCGGGATTCAACAGCCCGTGAAAGCTGAGAAACAGCCAAAACCGGCACTTTAAGCTCCCGGGCTAAATTTTTTAAAGATTGAGAAACAAAAGAAACCTCCTGCACCCGGCTTTCTAATTTTTTTCCTGCATCAACCAATTGTAAATAGTCAACAATAAAAAGCTTGGCTTTTCTTTCAATCTGTAACCGTCTGGCTTTAGTTCTTAACTCCAGAATATTCAAACCCGGTGTATCATCAACATACAAAGGTGCCTCAGCTAAAATACCCATTGCTTCCGATAAATTAGTAAAATCCTCATCAGTTAAACGGCCGGTTTTAAGCTTCCAAGCATCGATGTTGGCTTGGGCCACCAGCAATCTATCAACCAGCTCTTCCTTACTCATCTCCAAAGAAAATATCCCCACTGCTTCTTTTTGGTTAACCGCTAGATATTGAGCGATATTTAAAACTAAAGCAGTCTTACCCTGACCTGGCCGGGCAGCCAAAATCAAAAGATTAGACTGCTGCATACCGGCTAATTTTTTATCCAGATCAATAAAACCAGTTGGCAAACCTCTTAAGTGCGAGCCTTTTTTATGAAGTTCATCTAGCCGATCAAAGCTTTCAGCCAGCGCATTTTTAATCGGAATAAAATCGCGCCTTACATGAGCTTGAGAAATAGCAAAAATTTCCTGTTCCGCTTTATCCAAAACTTGTCTAACTTCAGTTTCTTCAGCAAAAGCGCTTTCGGCAATTCGACCGGCGGTGGTAATTAATCTTCTTTTGGTGTGATGATCAACCACAATCCGAGCGTAATGTTGGATATTAGCGCTGGTGGCTACTGAATTAAGCAACTGGCTTAGATATTCACTACCGCCGATTTCTTTGATTTTTTTAGCCTTTTTAAGCTGGGCAGTTAAAGTAACTAAATCAATTGGCTGATGCTTCTCATAAAGAGACATCATCGCTGAATAAATAGCCTGATGGTTCTCCTGATAAAAATGTTCAGGTTTTAAAAAATCAATCACCTCAACGATCGCATCCGGATCAATTAAAATTGAACCTAAAACAGAAATCTCCACTTGTGTATCATGCGGTGGTACTCTTAAATCTGGCATAAGAAAAATTAAATTACAATCGGTTAGTTAAAGCCACAACCATTGTTTCCGTTGGTATTTTATCTTGACTAATTACTAACTTTGGTAAGGTTGTTACTTCTTTGCCTATTTGGGCAAAAAAATCCTTAACCTCACTTAAAACACCAAAATTATTTTGATTTAAACCTGGCTCCCGGTAATGCATTGGAATAATAATTTGCGGCTCAATCTGATTAACTACCTCAACCGCTAGTTTAGGACCAATGGTATAAACACCACCCACCGGCACAAATAAAACATCAATATCGCCTAAAGCCTCAACCTGTTCTTCTTTTAATTTATGACCTAAATCACCCAAATGAGCTAAAGCCAAACCTTCAATCTCTAATCGGTAAATAGTGTTTTTTCCCCTTTGACTACCATTCATCTCATCATGTTCGGTGGCCACTCCTTTAATAAAAATATCAGCCACTTCATACTCACCTGGTCCCTCAATAAAAACTGGATTGCCTAAAAAACCAGCTTTATAATTATGATCGCTGTGTTGATGAGAAATAGTGACAATTTTGGCTTCGATTTTGGGAAAGTTTAAACCAACAAAATCCGGATCAAAAGGATCAGTAACTAAAACCCCTTGTTTACTTTTAATTTTAAAACTGGCATGACCTAGTTTAATAATCTCCATAAAAAACCCTCCTTCTTCCACTAGCATTTATACCAATAATTTAAAAACTTGACAATAAGCAGAAAAAAACCTACTATAATCAACGCTTAAACAAAAAGTTTATGAATCGTGAAACTCTAATTGCTATTTTTTTAGGCTTTGCTGGCGGTATTTTAATTGCTGTTTTACTTCTTACTTTACCCAAAAAAATGCCAAATTTGTCTTTTTTGCCAAAACAAAATCAACCAACACCAACTTCTGTTACCACTTCGCCCCCGGCGGAAGACCAACCAAGTTTAATCATTGAAGAACCAAAAGACGGAAGTATTGTCAGTGACCAAAAAATCGAAATTAAAGGAAAAACCAAACCTGAATCGTTAGTCGTTGTGTCTGGTCCAGCAGCTGATCAGGTTTTAACCACCAACGCTGAAGGCAATTTTCAAACGCAAATAGAGCTGGCTGCTGGGGCTAATTTAATTACCACCACCGTTTATTTGGCAAACGATCAGGTAATACTTAATCATTTAACTGTTTTTCTGGGTCAAGATTTATGAGAAAAAAAACTTTGATTATCTTAATTAGTTTTTGGCTAATCAGCCAAAGTTTAGTTTATGCCCAAGAAGAAACTTTACCTTCTCCCACCCAAAGCGTGGTGGATAAAATTCAGGAATTAAAAGATCGGGTGGCTAGCCGAGTGGCTAGTTTAAAAAGGGAAAAATTAACCGCAGTTAACGGCTTGGTTAAAAAAGTAGCTGAATCAGCTTTAATCCTGCTGGACCAAGAAACTGAATATTCAATTCAAACTGACGAAGAGACTCAAATTTATTCAGTTGATGAACAACTGCGACAAAAAGAAATTAAACTAACTAATTTAAGCGAAAATCAAAATTTAACAGTGATTGGTTTAGTTAATCCTGAAGATAAAAACATTGAAGCTAAACTTATAGTTACCCGCAAACCAAACTTAACTATTGTAGGCAGAGTTGGAAGTGTCAGTACTAAAGATGGCACTATCACGGTTATTGATAACGACGGTACCACTTATCTAGTTGATATCGAAATAACCACCAAAAGCTATCAGTACGATTTAAATCAAGCCACCACCAGCAAAATCGGTCTTTCCAAAATTAAAGAAGGTGCCAAAATCCATGTTTATGCGGTGGCTGGTGCGGAAGAAAACCGCGTCACAGCCATCCGTGTGCTTATTTTACCTAGCCAAATTCCCTACCCTTTTAATTTTCCTTTAGCTAGCTTAACACCAACACCCACCCTTAAGGAATGAAAGTGTCAAATAAGCCTTTTTATGGTTATTTTAATTACCAATCCCACTAATATCTTTTACTTAACTGGTTTGCCGCTTCATCAGGCAACTCCGGGTCGGGAAGTTTTTTTAGTTTTAGCCAAAAAAGAAAATTTAGTAATTACCGATGGTCGGCTCAGTCAACTGGTTAAAGAAAAGTTAACCAATAAATTCACGGTGGTTGAAAGAACTTACCAAAAACCTGTAACAAAAATTTTAGCTGATTTTCTCAAAAAACACCATGAACAGAAATTAGGTTTTGAAGCGGCTAATTTAACTTTTGCTGAATGGCAAAAATTAAAAAAAGCTCTTAAAGGGATTAAACTGGTGCCCACTCTAAATTTAATTGAAAACAAACGAGTAATCAAAACAAAAGAAGAATTAAGAAAAATCAGCAAAGCTGCTTATTTCACTGACAAAACTTTTTCGCTGGTTTTACCTTATCTTAAAGCCGGTGTTTCAGAAAAGGAAATCGTTTGGAAAATTAAAACCATTTTACGTGATTTAGGCGCAGAAACTGCTTTTGAACCAATTGTGGCCAGCGGTCCGGGCAGTGCTATTCCCCACTATATTGCCACCCCTAAAAAAATCAGACCAAATGAGATGATTCTTTTGGATTTTGGCGCAAAGTATCAAGGTTATTGTTCTGATATGACCCGCATGGTTTTTCTTGGTCAGCCTAACAACAAAGCTCAAAAACTTTACCAACTGGTTTGGCAAGCTCAACAAAAAGCAATTAAGACCAAAACTACTCTGGCGCGCAAAATTGATCAAGCTGCCAGAGATTTTCTTTGCCAAAATAAGCTAACCTCAATTCCACATGGAGTTGGTCATGGTGTAGGTCTTTCCATTCACGAACTACCGCGCCTTAACCCCAAAAGCCAAGATCAACTAAAAAACGGCATGGTTTTTACTATTGAACCAGGTGTTTATCTACCCGGCTTTGGCGGCATAAGAATTGAAGATTTGGTTGTATTTGAAAAAAATCATTTTAAAATCCTTTCTAAAACAACCAAAAAAATCATTAGATTATAAAAAAATAAAAAAATCCTCTTTACTCAATTCCCAAAAATTGTTAACATCAAAAAGTAATGACAACTCTCAGTCTGCAACCAGTGAAAGGCATGCGGGATTTTTACCCGGCTCAAATGAGGTTTAGACAATGGTTATTTGCCAAGATGCGTCAGACTGCTGAACAATTTGGTTTTGAATAATACGAAGGCCCTATTCTTGAACCTGTTGAACTTTACCTT
>FWPU01007090.1_pt1 | contig 21193 bp, 19 predicted proteins | sample 2228361 | NCBI WGS metagenome assembly FWPU01 (sample SAMEA103939777, study PRJEB20133) | metagenome
TCGCCGTCGGGCGGCCCGCGGAGGCGCGCGCCGAGCTCGACCGGCTGATCGCGACCGACTACGTGCGCCACGACCCCGCGGTGTGGGGCGACGCCGTGCGGGCGCGCCTCGAGGCCGGTCACGACCAGGAGGCGATCGCGCTCCTCGAGGAGGTGCTGCTCGAGCGTCACCCGAGCTGGCACGACGGCTGGCGGCTCCTCGCGGACGCGTACGAGCGCACGGGCCGCGCGGACGACGCCCGGCGCGCGAGCGTCAACGCCGACGTGGTGCGCGCGAACCGCGCGGCGCAGCTCCGCCACGACGCGCGCGCCGCGCTGTGGAGCGGGCAGCACGACGAGGCGCTCGCCTACCTGACCGCGGCGGCGAAGCTCGACCCGGACGACGAGGGGACGCAGCGCGAGATCGCGGCGCTCGTCGCGCGCACCGGGGCCGCTCCCGCGAACGCCGCCGCCGACTGAGCGCCGGGCTCAGGCGAAGCAGGCCATCAGCTCCTCGAGCGCCTTCATCTGGTTGCCCACCGCCGAGGAGGGGACGAGGATCGGGGTGCGCACGCCCGCGTCGAGCCAGGCCTCGAAGCCCTCGCGCACCTTGGCCGGCGGCCCGAAGAGCGTCGTGTCGGCGAGCCAGCGGTCGCTCATCAGCTTCGGCAGCGCGTCGCGCTCGCCGCGTGCGAGCGCCTGCTCGATCGCCTCCATCTCCTCGACGTAGCCCGCCTTCTTCCAGTACTCGCGGTAGTTCGGCAGCGTGACGTAGCCGGACAGCGTCCCGCGATTGACGGCGGCCGCGGCCGCGACGTCGTCCGAGATGCAGGTCGGGATCATGTTGCCGATGAAGAAGCTCGGGTTCTCGCGCCTCGCCGCGGGCAGCACGCCGAGCGAGTGCGCCATGTGCGAGCGCGCGGCGTTGGCGAACACCACGCCGTCGCCGATCTCGCCCGCGAGCTTGACCATCGGGTCACGCAGCGCGGCGAGGACGATCGGCGGCAGCTCGCCCACGCGCGGCACCGCGCGCAGCCTGGTCACGAACTCGCGCATGTCGGCGAGCGGCTTCCCCGCCTGGATGCCGAGGTGCCTGTGCACCGGCCCGTGGCTCACGCCGACGCCGAAGCGGAAGCGCCCTCCCGAGAGCTCGTGGACGAGCGACGCGGTCTGCGCGTAGTCGTTCACGTGCCGCGTGTAGATGATCGCGATCGCGGTGCCGAAGGGGATCCGCTCCGTGACCAGCGCGAGCGCCTCGCACAGGCCGAGCCCGTCGCCGAAGCTCGCGCAGTAGATGCCCGAGAAGCCGCGCCGCTCGAGCTCGCGCGCGACGTCGAGCGTCGCGCGCCGGCGGCCGGGCATGGCGGCGAGCGCCACGGCGGGCATGGGACGTTCGTTGCTCATCGGGTGCTCCTCGCTTCCGTCAGCTCTTCTTCGCGGCCAGCTCGACGACCAGCCGGTAGAGGAGCTCGAGCGCCGGCTCGAGCTGGTTCGCCGGGATCCGCTCGTCGGCGCCGTGCGCGCGCCGCTCGTCCTCCTCGCCGAGCGCGATCGGGTTCATGCCGTAGGCGGGCGTGCCGCGCGCCCGGAGGAAGCGCGAGTCGGTCGCGCCGCGCGACATGAACGGCACGATCGGCAGCCCGGGCCACATCTGCTCGATGGCGGCGCGGATCGCCTCGGGACCCTCGCCCGCGAGCGGCGACGGCTCGCCGTGCCCGAACTCGCCCACCGGCCGGACCTCGAGCGCCGGGTCGGCGAGCACGCGGACGAGCTCGCGCTGCACGTCGTCGGGCGTCTCGCCCGGCAGGATCCTGCAATTGACGGTCGCCTGCGCCTGCGCGGGAAGCGCGTTCGCACGCGAGCCGCCGGAGAGGAGCGTCGCGACGCAGGTCGTGCGCAGCGTCGCGGCGAGCGCCGGGTCGCGCTCGAGGACGGCGAGCGCGTCGGCAGGGATCTCGCCCTCCGCGCCGGCGACCTTCCGCATCGCCGCGGCGACGTCCGGGCTCTCGAGCTCGGCGCGCGCCGCGAGGTAGGCGCGAGTCACGGGGAGGAGGCGCGGCGGGAAGCGGTGCTCCGCGAGCCGCGTGAGGCCCGCCGCGAGGCGGTAGATCGCGTTGTCGTCGACCGGGGTCGACGAGTGCCCGCTCGGGCCGTGCGCCGTGATCTCGTAGTCCTGGTAGGTCTTCTCGGCGGTCTGCAGCGCGAGGTACTTCGGCCGGCCGCGCTCGTCGAGCCGGACGTTGCCGCCCTCGTTGATCACCACCGCCGCGTCGAGCGACTCGGGGGCGTGCTCGAGGAGCCAGCGGATGCCGGCGCCGCCGCTCTCCTCGTCGCCGGTCCAGGCGACGACCACGTCGCGCGCGAGCGGCACCTTCTGCTCGTGGAGCAGGAGCAGCACCTCGAGCGCGAGCGCCGCCATGCCGAGGTCGTCGCTCACGCCGCGCGCGTAGAGGTAGCCGTCCTTCTCGACGAGCTTGCGCGGGTCGGTGGTCCAGCTCTGGCCCTCCGTGCCGACCACGTCGATGTGCGCGAGCAGCAGGACGGGCTTCTTCGTGCCGTCGCCGGCGAGCCGGCCGACCAGGTTCTCGCGTCCGGGCGCGAAGTCGTAGACCTCGTACGGGATCCCCGCCTTGTCGAGCAGCGCCTTGCCGACCCCGACGGCGCGCGCCTCGTTGCCCGGCGGGTTGGTCGTGTCCGCCGCGACGAGCTGCGCGAGGATCTCGCGCACGCGCTCCGCCGCGGCGGCGAAGTCGATCCGCTCGAGGGACGGCTCGCGCCGGACCACCATCGGCTGCGCCGCGGCCGGCACGACGCCGCACGGGGCGAGCGACCCGACGAGCGCCGCGACCAGACCCGCGACCAGCGCCGCGCGCGGCGCCGTCCGGGCGAGCAGGGACGTCGTCGCCCGCATCACGCGCTCTTCGCCGGCGGGCGCGGTTCGCCCAGGATCGGCATCGCCTGCTCCGCGACGGCGCGCGCCTGCGCGGCGCGCTCCCGCGTCCGCTCGAGGATGATGTGCACCGCCTCCTCGGCGGAATCCGTCACGTCCAGCAGCGCCAGGTCGGCTGCGCCGATCGTTCCCTCCTTCAGCATCTTGAGACGCAGCCAGTCGAGCAGCGGCTGCCAGTAGTCCCGGCCCATCAGGATGACCGGGAACTCCAATATCTTGTCCGTCTGGATGAGGGTCAAGGTCTCGAACACCTCGTCCATCGTCCCGAGCCCGCCGGGCATGGCGATGAAGGCGAGTGAGTACTTGACGAGCATCACCTTGCGCACGAAGAAGTGGCGGAACTCGATCATCAGGTCGAGGTACGGGTTCGGCTTCTGCTCCTGCGGGAGCTGGATGTTGCAGCCGATCGTGTAGCCGCCCGCCTCGCGCGCGCCGCGGTTCGCGGCCTCCATGATGCCGGGGCCGCCGCCCGTCATGACGGTGAAGCCGGCGCGCGCGAGCCCACTGCCCGTCGTCCGGGCGAGCGAGTAGAACGGGTGGGTCTCGGGAAAGCGCGCCGAGCCGAACACGGTGACGCACGGCCCGACGAAGTGCAGCTTCCGGAAGCCGCGCATGAACTCCCAGAAGATCGCGATCGCGCGGCGGAGCTCGGTGAGCCGCGACGCCGGTCCCTCGAGGAACCGCCGCTCGGCAACGGTGCCGCTGTGGGTCGGCCAGTGCCCCTCGTGGCGGCGAGCGGGCTGGCTCGGACGGTTCCCCTCATGCACGGGGCGGACTCGGTGCGACGGAGCGAGAGGTCATGGCGGCGGATTGTACCAGGTGCGGGCGGCGGTCGTCGCGAGCACGATGGCGCCGCCGGCGAGCACCCAGGCGCCCGGGGTCTCGCGGTGCACGAGCCACGCCCACACGGGATTCAGGACCGGCTCGACGAGCATCAGCATCGTCGCGTCGAAGGCGCGCACGTGCCGTACGCCGTACGACAGCAGCGCGTAGGCGGCGCCGACCTGGAAGACGCCGAGCCAGAGGGCGACCGCGAGGTCCGTGCCGCCGAGCGCCGGCAGGCGCACGAGCCACGGCAGGCAGGCGAGAGCGACCAGCACGTTGCCGAGCACCGTCGCCGCTGCGACCGGGTCGACGGCGCGGCGGGTCGGCAGCGGGCGGCCCGTGCCGCTCGCCGCAGGCGCGAGGTCCTGCCGGCGCAAGCGCCGCAGCGCGAGCCAGCGGAGCCCGAGCATGGTCGCGGCCCACGCCGCGCCGCTGCAGAGCGCGGCGACGTTGCCGAGCAGCGGCCGCGGCGCGGTCGCCTGTGCCGGCCCCGCGTCGACGAAGAACAGCGCGAGCCCCACGGCGAACAGCGCGAGGAACAGCAGGTCCCGGCGCGCGATGCGCTCGCCGAGGAGCCGCGGGCTCGCGAGCAGGACGTACAGGGGCGCGGTCGCCTGGAGGAAGATCGTGTTCGCCGCCGTCGTGAGCTTGTTGCCGACGACGAACAGCGTCATCGACGCCGCCTGCGCGCCGCCCGTCACCACGGCCGCGGGCTCGAACGAGCGCCACGGCAGGCGGAGCAGCACGAGCAGCGTCACGGCGGCGATCGCGGCGCGCAGCCCGGCGAGCTCGAGCGCCGGCAGCGTGCTCCACTTGATGGCCGCGCCGCCGGTCGAGAAGAGCAGCGCCGCGCCGACGACGGCGAGGCGTGCGCGAGTCACCGAGGCCATGGCCCGGGCGTTGTGCCCGATCGCGGCCGGGGACGCCAGGCGGCGGTCTTTCGCCGGCCGCCGCGCTGTGCTCTGAGAGGCGTCCGGCGCCCACCGCGGCGGTGGGGAGGGAGACACCGTGCGAGCAAGCGACACCGGCGTCGCGCCGGAGCAGGCGACGGGCGGGACGGAAGGCCAGTCGCAAGGGTGGTATGCGAATTATGTGCTTGCGATCCTGGTCCTGGTCTACGTGTTCAACTTCCTCGACCGGCAGATCGTCTCGATCCTCGCCGAGCGCATCAAGGCCGACCTCGGGGTGGGCGACGCCGAGGTCGGCTTCCTCTACGGCACCGCGTTCGCGGTCTTCTACGCGGTGTTCGGGATCCCGCTCGGGCGTCTCGCCGACGTCTGGGACCGCCGCCGCCTGATCGCGATCGGGCTCGCCTTCTGGAGCGCGATGACGGCGCTGTCCGGGCTCGCGCGCACCTTCGGCCAGCTCGCGGCGGCGCGGATCGGCGTCGGCGTGGGCGAGGCCAGCGCCTCGCCGGCCGCGTTCTCGCTGCTCTCCGACACCTTCCCGCCGGCGCGCCGCGCGACCGTGCTCGCGATCTACTCGAGCGGCATCTACATCGGCGCGGGCCTCGGGCTGTTCATCGGCGGGCTGATCGTCGACCGCTGGGACGCGGCGTACGCCGGACTCACGCCGCCGCTCGGGCTCCGGGGCTGGCAGGTCGCGTTCCTCACGGTCGGCGCCCCGGGGCTGCTGCTCGCGCTGTGGGTGGCGACGCTGCGCGAGCCGATGCGCGGCGCGATGGACGGCATCCCCGCGCCGCCCGAGCCGCACCCGTGGCGCGAGCTCCTCCGCGAGCTGCGTGCCGTCGTGCCGCCGTTCACCTTCGTCCACCTCTTGCTCGAGGGCGCCCCTCGCGGCGTGCTCGCGACGAACGCCGGCGCGGCGCTCGCCTGCGCCGCGGGGGCGGCGCTCCTCACGCGCCTGCTCGGGACGCCCGCCCAGTGGATCGCGCTCGCGATCGGGCTCTACGCGGCCTTCTCGTGGACGCAGGCGCTCGCGCTCCGCGACCGTCCGGCGTTCGCGCTCATCCTGCGCACGCCGTCGCTCGTCGCGGCGAACCTCGGCTTCTCCTTCCTGGCCTTCACCGGCTACGGGCTCGGCTTCTGGATCGCGCCGTTCGTCGTGCGCGAGCACGGCGTGAACGAGGCGGAGGTCGGGCTCGTGCTCGGCGGGACGGCGGCGGTCGCGGGCTGGCTCGGCGTCACGCTGGGCGGCATCCTCGCCGACCGCTGGCACCGCATGCGCCCCGACGGACGGCTGCTCGTCGGGCTGGTCACCGCGATCGCGCCCCTGCCGGTGGTCGTGTGGCTGCTGATGACCGAGGCGACGTGGCTGGTCTACGTGCTCAGCTTCCCGCTCTCGCTCGTGACCTCGATGTGGATCGGGCCGGGCGCCTCGACCGTGCAGGAGCTCGTCCTGCCGCGGATGCGCGCCTCGGCCTCGGCCGCCTACCTGCTGGTCGTCACCTTCGTCGGGCTCGCGCTCGGGCCCTACACGATCGGGCGCGTGAGCATCGCGCTCGGCGACCTGCGGAGTGCGATGCTCCTCGCGCTCCTCGCGAACGTCGTCGCGGCGGCGCTCCTCTGGCTCGCGTCGCGCTCGCTCGAGCGCGACCGGACGACGCTGCTCGCCCGCGCGCGGGACGCGGGCGAGCAGCGCGTCTGAGCCGCGGAAGCTAGTTGTTCTTGCCCGGCCTCATGCCGACCACGGGCGTCTCGCCCTTGCCGCCGAAGCCCTGGGCGAGGACCGTCCGCTCGCCGGTCGACGAGGAGAGGTAGCGCCAGCTGCCGTTGCCCTTCTTGTACGTCCCCGGGTCGGTCTTGCCGTCGGCGTCGTAGTCGCCGGGCACGGGGACGAAGCCCGTGCCGCCGAAGCCCTCGTAGTTGACGATCGCGCCGCCCTGGCTCGACAGGCGGATGCGCCACCTTCCCTTGTTCTTCTGATACGTGGCGAGGTCGGTGATGTTGTCGCCGTCGTAGTCGCCCGGGACCGGCCTGAACTTGTTGTTGCCGAACTTGAGGCCGGGCACCGTTCCGCCTCCCGAGAGGACGATCCACCACTTGCCGGTGTTCTTCTCGTACACGGCGAAGTCGGCCTTGCTGTCGCCGTCGTAGTCGCCGGGCGCGGCGAAGAAGCCGGCTCCGCCGAGGGCCAGCTGGACGACCTGGCCGTCGCTAGAGCGCTTGACGTACCAGCTCACCGCGCCCACCGGGGCCTCGGTGTCGTAGACCGCGAGGTCGGCCTTCTTGTCGCCGTCGTAGTCCGCCGGCGCAGGCTGGAAGCGCTTGCCGACGACCTGCGGGCCGAACGGATTCGGGATCAACGGCTGGAAGCGGATCAGCCAGTCGCCGGTCTGCGGGTTGTGCAGGGCGAGGTCGGTGATCGTGTCACCGTCGTAGTCGGCGGGAACGGGCTTCAGGCCCTGGACGCCGAACCTGATCTCGGCGTGGTCCGGGCCGCTCCCCGTGCGCAGGCGCCAGATGCCGGTCGAGCCCTCGTAGGTCGCCGCGTCGGCGCGCCGGTCACCGTCGAAGTCGTCGCGCGTGAACCCGGGCGTCGGCGCGGGCGTCGGATCCGCGGTCGGCTCCGGAGACGGCGACGCGCTCGGACTCGGTGTCGGCGTCGGGGTGGGCGCCTCCGTCGGCTCCGGCGTCGCAGTCGGCTCCGGCGTCGCAGTCGGCTCCGGCGTGGGCGTCGGCGTCGGTGATGCGGTCGGCCCCACGGTCGGCCCGCCCGTCGGCGTCGGCGTCACGTCGGGCGTCGACGTGATCTCCGGCGTCGGGGTCGGGCTGGGCGTCGGCGTCGGGGTGGGCGACGGGGTGGGCGACGGCGACGGCTCGGGGAGCATGTAGGTCGGGATCTGCACCAGGCCGTTGCCGGAGAGCGGATCCGGCCCCTCCTCCTCGATGTCGATCGCATGCTCGAACAGCGTGGCCTTCACCTCGTCGGGGGTGAGCGGGGGGAGGCCGTTCTCGATCTGCCACGACTGGAGGAGGGCGACGATGCCCGCGACGTGCGACGCGGCGCTCGACGTGCCGTTGATGGTCTCCGTCCAGATGAAGCCGGCATCGAGCACCGCGTAGTTGCTCACCTCGGCCGGGCCCGTGATGTCGGGCTTGATCGGGCCGAACGGATCGGCCGTCGGGCCTTGCGAGCTGTCGAACGCGACGAGGTCGTAGCTCGGCCAGGTACCGGCGGCCACCGACAGGCTGTCCTCGACCACCGCGAGGTCGGACAGGCTCGACTCCGGGCTGGAGAACCAGAGCTCGCCCGTCGCGACGAAGCAGTTGACGCGGAAGCTCGGCGTCTCGGTGCCACCGATCCGCTCGATGGCGATGTAGTAGTAGTCGTCGAATTTGTCGCCGAGGAGCGAGACCGACTTCGCCAACGAGTCGCCGAGCGAGACCCTGGTGCCGTCGACGCCGGCCACGCCAGCGTCGTGCGGGCAGAACGGAAAGTCGGGCGGGTTCGGATTGTCGTAGCTGTCGTGGAAGCGGTAGAGCTGCAGCTTGAACTTCGTCGGATCGGCCGCGTCGGTCGCGCTGTAGCAGCGGATGATCACGTTGCGGTAGCCATCCTCGCTGTCCGCGTAGGAGAGGTGGTCGTCCTCGATGGTGATCTCGTTGAGCGGCTGCTCGTCGTCGAAGATGTGGAAGTTCTTGTCGTTCGTCGCGGTGGTGCAGATGTCGTTGTTGGTGCAGCCGTTGCACGGCGTGAACTTCCCCGACCAGTGACGAACCGCCTCGTTGCCCGCCGCGACCACCACGGTCGAGCCCGCCGCGGTCGCGTACTCGATGTCGTCGGTGAACGGGTTCGTGCCACCCTGGTCGAGGCCCTTCGGGTCGCTCATCGTGGTGATGAAGTGGCTCGGCACGAGGATCACGTGCGCGCCCTGATCCGCGGCGTGGCGGATCGCGTTCTGGATGGTCACCGCCGACAGCCTCAAGTTCGCCAGGCGGGTCAGCCGGTAGAGGAGGAGCTGCGCGTCCGGCACGATCTCGTGCACCACCTCCGCCGCGGCCGTCCCGTGCTCCCGCTCGCCGGTGCCCGCGAGGTCGGTCGCGGGGTTCACCGCGCCGGTGCTCCGGTTCACGTTGAACTGCTGCGTGTTCGCCGGCAGGTCGCCCGCCGCGATGGTCTCGGCGAGGCTCTTCCAGTCGGAGTCGAGGATCGCGACCTTGACCCCGGCGCCGGTGACGCCCATGGCGTGCACCAGGTCGATGCCCAGGTCCTCGATCGCCTCGCTGTCGATCTCGCCCGTCGGCGTGCCGATCACCGGCTCGCGGACCGTGCGCACGAAGGGCAGGGCGGCGAGCTTCTCGACCGCCGACTCCGGCACGTCGACCTCGAGCGAGTCGAAGTTGATGATCGCCGTGTCACCCAGGTCGGCGCCGTGGCGCGCGAGCTCGGCGAGCGCCCCGGCGAGCGCCTCGCGCGGGTCGAACGAGCGCCAGAGCGGCAGCCGGGACGCCTTGGCGTCGGCGATCGCCTGGCGGCGATCGGCGAGGTGCGCTCGGTCGGCTTCCGGCAGCCGGTCGACCTCCAGCAGAATCTCCACGCGCCTGGTCGCAGGCGCCTGATCGGCCGCCTGCGCGAGCGCGGGAACGGTCGAAAGGAACGCGAGCGCGACGAGCGCGTGGACGATACGGCGCGCGCCAGGGCGGCGTCGTGGCGCTACGCATGCTCGGAATCGGGCCATGAATCTGCTGCTCCTCGGGGCATGTTCGCGGGCGCGCAGGAGGGTCGGGCCGGGGTTGCGAGGGGTCGGGAGCCCACGTCGACGTTTGGAAGGCGACCGTGAGGATTGGCCGTGGCGGCCGCGTTGCGCAAGAGAGAAAGTTGCGCCGGGGGGGCGGAAAGCCGGCCTGGTACCGCCGGTCGCGCCGGAAGCGGGTGGTCCGCGGCGCGTGACGCGGCTATAACGGAGGTCCGCTCCCGGGCCCGTCCGGGCCGTCCGAAGCTCGATGTCCGCAACGCCGCGAATCGCACCGCTCACGCGCCGCGCCGTCTGCCTCGGCGCGGTGGTCCTCGCGCTCGGGCTCGCGGTCCTCGTCGTCCCCGCGCGCGAGCGCGCGGGCGTGGCCGCGCCGCCGCCGAACGTCCTCCTCATCACCGTCGACACGCTGCGCGCCGACCGCCTCGGCTCGTACGGCTACCGGCTGCCGACCACGCCCCGGATCGACGCGCTCGCAAGGCGCGGCGTACGCTTCGCCGACGTGACCGTCCCCTGGCCGAAGACCTGGCCTGCGATGGCGGCGATGGTGACGAGCAAGGCGCCGCAGTCGAACGGCATCCGGCTCCACCCGCGCCGCCCGCTCCCCGCGGAGCACGTGACGCTCGCCGAGGCGCTCCGCGAGGGCGGCTACGCGACGGGCGCCGTGGTCGCCAACGTGAACCTGGGCCGCGCCTTCGGCTTCCAGCAGGGCTTCGACCGCTTCGTCGAGTCGTGGGCCGACGAGGCGCGGCGCTTGACGGGCCGCGCGAGCTTCCCGAACGCGCCCGGCCGGGTGAAGCTCTTCACCAACGGGACGCGCGTCACCGATCAGGGCCTCGAGGTGCTCGACGCGCTCGGCGCCGGGCAGGAGAAGCCGTTCTTTCTCTGGCTGCACTACATCGACCCGCACGGGCCGTACGTGCCGCCGCGCGAGTACGCGCATCTGTTTGCCGGCGCGCACCCGTCGCAGCCGGTGCCGCTCGAGGACCTGCCGCCCTACCAGGTGCAGATCGACCCGGCGACCGGGGTCGCGTCGAACGACCTCGGCTTCTACGCGACGCAGTACGACCGCGAGGTGCGGTACGTCGACGAGGAGATCGGCCGGCTGCTCGCGACGCTCGAGGCGCGCGGCCTGCTGCGCGGCACGCTGGTCGTGCTCACGGCCGACCACGGCGAGAGCCTGCACGAGAACCGCTACTACCTCGAGCACGGCAACGTGCCCTACCAGTCGAACGCCGCGGTCCCGCTGATCTTCGCGCTCGACGGCCGGATCGCGCCGGGGCGCGTGGTGACCTCTCCCGTCGGCCTTCTCGACGTGATGCCGACGGTGCTCGAGCTCGCCGGCGTGCCCCTGCCCGAAGGCGTGCAGGGGACGAGCCTCGCGCCTCTCCTGCTCCGCGGCGAGGGCGAGACGCCGCGCTACGTCTTCATGGAGTCGGGCCGGGCCGCCCGCTCGCAGCTCTCGGTGCGCAGGGGGCCGTGGAAGCTCGTCCACCTGCGCGCGCCCGAGGACCGCGAATGGCTCGGGCGCAACGCGATCGAGCTCTACGACCTGTCGAGCGATCCGGGCGAGACGCGCGACGTGCGGGCCGCGCACCCCGAGGTCGCGGCCGAGCTCGAGCGCGCGCTCGTCGCCTGGCAGCGCGACACGCCGCGCTACCAGGGCGGCGCCACGACCGACGTGAAGAAGCTCGACGCGCGCACCCAGGAGATGCTGCGCGGCCTCGGCTACCTCGAGTAGGCTCTCGGCCCTCGCTCAGGACCGCGCCGCGGTCACGAGCCAGGCGGCGGACGGAAAGCGCGCGCCACCCGGGCCGTGGTACGGCTCGATCGCGGCCCGGACGGCGCGGGTCGCGCGCTCGCGGGTCGCGTCGTCGGCCTCGCGCAGCGCCGCCGCCGCGGGGCCGAGCTGGAAGACGAAGGAGACCGCCTCGTCGAGGCTCTTCGTGCCGCCGACGACGAGGGTCTCCTCGACCGACTCGAAGCCGATGCCGGTGAAGCCGGCGGCGGCGAGGATGCGCTCGACCCGCGCGCGGTCGGCGAAGGCGAACGGCCCCGGCGCGTCGGGCGGAGGAGGCGGCGGCAGCTCGACGTGCTCGCGCATCGCCCCGAGCGGCACCGCCATCCACGGGTTCTGCGCGAGCGACTGCCAGCAGACGAACGCGAGCCGGCCGCCCGGCTCGAGCGCCCCGCGCAGGTTCGCGAACGCCGCCACGGGGTCGGCGAAGAACATGACGCCGAAGCGTGAGAAGACGAGGTCGAAGCTCGCCTCCGGGAAGCGGCGCGTCTGCGCGTCGTCCTGCTCGAAGCCGACGTTCGTGAGCCCGGCCTCGCTCGCCCGCCGTCGCGCGACCTCGAGCATCGGCGCCGAGAGGTCGATGCCGAGGACGCGTCCCGCCGCGCCGACCCGCCGCGCGAGCTCGAGCGTGCTCGAGCCGCAGCCGCAGCCGACGTCGAGCACCGCCTCGCCCGCCGCGACGCGCGCGCGCTCCATCGTGCGCGTGCCGAGGACGTCGAGCTGCGCGTCCAGCGCCGCCTGGTGCGCGACCCAGCGCGGACCCGCCTGCTCGTTCCAGTAGCGGACCTGCTCCGCGTTCGGTCCGCCGGGCTCGGACGTCCGCGCGTCGGTCAAGACGGGTCCTCCCTGCAGAGGAGGAAGTAGTTCGGCATCGGCTTGCCGGCGCGCGTCGCGCGCCCGATCAGCAGGTGCTGCGAGACGCGGCGCAGGTAGTCGATCGTGCCGTTGTAGATGAAGCGCGAGAGGCGGTACGAGTTGTCGACGATCTCCGGCCACTCGGCGGGCTTGGCGGGCGGGATCTTGGTGTAGTCGATCGCGACGCTGCCGAGCCCGTTCGGCGAGTCGTAGGCGACGAAGTAGCCGGGGCCGGTGAGCGGCGCGAGCCACTGGGTCGGCTGGTAGTTGTAGCCCCACAGCTCGTCGCGCTCGATGCCCGCCGCGGGACGGCAGAAGCGCTTCTGGAAGCGGGTGAAGGCCGGCAGCGAGTTCTTGCCGTGGAAGATCACCGGGCGGAGCGGGCCGAGGCTCTTCGGCACCATCTCCTCGATCGTGACCTTGCCGCCCGCGGCCGCCTCCCAGATCTTCTCCTGCGTCGCGCGGCCGCCCAGCGACTCGATGATCTCGACGCGCTCGGCGGGCGAGGCCGCCTCGAACGTCTCGGCGAGCGCCTCGCGGTCGAGCTTCGGGGCGCGCAGCAGGTCGTAAATCCTCGTCAGCCGGCTCATGGGCGGCTCACCTACCAGCCCGGAACGCCGGCATCACCTGCTCGGCGAAGAGCCGCGCCGGCTCGCGCGTGTCGCGGCCGAAGAACTCGATGACGAAGCCCGTGCAGCCGAGCTTCACGTGGCGCTCGATGCGCTCGATGACCTGCGGCGGGGTTCCCCAGATGCCGTGCTGCTCGATCGCCGCGCCCATGTGCCCGCCGTAGATCCGGTTCGCCTTCTCGAGCGCGGCGCGTGCGGCGGCCTCGTCGGCGGCGATCACCACGACGCACTGCTGCGAGACCTCGATCGTGTCGAAGTCGCGCTGGAGCTCGTCGCAGCGGCGGCGCAGCGCCGTCACCTTGCGCTCGAGCTCGTGCTGGAAGGCGGCGAGGTTGTTCCAGATCTGCGCATGCCGGACGGCGATCCCCATCAGCACGCGCTCGCCGCCGCCGCCGATCAGGATCGGCGGGCGGCGCACCGGCTTCGGCTCGCAGATCGCGTCGCGCAGCTTGAAGTGCCGGCCCTCGAAGGTGACGCTCGGCTCGGTCCAGAGGCGCGTCAAGATCTCGCACGTCTCGTCGAGCGCCCGGAGCCGCTCGCGCGTCTCCGGGAAGGGCAGGCCGTAGCCCTCGAACTCGGAGGCGAACCAGCCGGCGCCGAGCCCGGCGATGACGCGGCCGTTCGAGATCTGGTCGACCGTCGCGATCTGCTTCGCGAGCACGGCCGGGTTGCGGAAGAAGGGCGGTGTGACGAGCGTGCCGAGCTCGACCCGCTCGGTGATCGCCGCGACCGCCGCGAGCTCGCTCCACGCCTCGAGGATCGGCAGGTTCGGCATCGGCACGCCGTAGAGGTGGTCGCACACCCACACCGAGTCGAAGCCGAGCCGGTCGAACTCGACGGCCGCGTCGCGGGCCTCGGCCCAGGTGCGCTTGATCTGCGGCAGCGTGACGCCGAAGCGGATCGGTTTGCTCGCCATGGGGCGGCAGTCTACGGGCTCGGCGCGGCGCGTGACAAGCTGGGGCGTTCTCTACGCTTGCGGCGTCGCGCCGCGCCGTACCCGCGCGGCATGCGGGTCGACCAGCGCGAGCAGGCGGAAGAGCGCTGCGTTGATCGGCGTCGGCACGCCGGCGCGCTGGCCCGCGCGCACCACCGCGCCGTTCAGCGCGTCGTGCTCGAGGCGCTTGCCGCGCTCCAGGTCCTGCAGCATCGAGGTGTGGAAGTCGGGCAGGGCTCGTCGGCTGTAGGCGATCGTCTCGTCGATCCGGACCGGCACCGCGATGCCGAGCGCGTGCGCGACGGCGAAGGTCTCCTGCATCGCGTCGCGGATCAGCGCTTCGCCCGGGCCGCCGTCGATCACGCCTGCGACCGTGCGCCGGGTGAGCGCCGTCACCGCGTTGAACGCCGCGTTCCACGCGAGCTTGTCCCACACGACGTTGAGGATGCGCGATGACACGCGGTGCTCGATGCCGGCCTCCGTGAGCCAGCGGGCGAGGCGCTCCGTCCGCTCGCTGCGCGAGCCGTCGGCCTCGCCGAAGACGATCCGCGCGTTCCCCGAGTAGGCGATCACCCCGGGCTCCGCCAGCTCCGAGCCGATGTAGGTGACGGTGAGCAGGAGCGGCGGGAGGCCCGCGACGCGCGCGATCAGCTCCTCGTTCTCCGGCCCGTTCTGCAGCGAGAGGACGATCGTCTCCGGCCCGGCGCACGGCTCGAGAAGCCGCGCCGCCTCGGCCGTGTCGTACGACTTGACGCAGACCAGGATCAGGTCGGCGATCCCGGTCGAGCGCGGCTCCTCGACGACCTGCACCGCGTGCACCCGCTCGCTGCCGTCCGGGTGGCGGACGCGCAGCCCGCGGCTGCGGATTGCCTCGCCGTGCGCGCCGCGCGCGACCACGGTCACCTCGTGGCCGGCGCGCCCGAGCTCGCCCGCGTAGTAGCCGCCGACGCCGCCTGCGCCGATCACCAGCACGCGCATCGCGTGACCCGTCCTCCGCGCGCCCGCGCGCGACGCGGCGCTAGAACTGCACCTTCGGCACGGCCTGCGCCGACTCCGGCGCCTCGAAGTACGTCGCCGGCTGGAAGCCGAGGCAGCCCGCGAAGAACATCGTCGGGATCTGCTTGATCGTGGTGTTGTACTCCCGCACGGCCTCGTTGTAGCGCCGCCGCTCGGTGGCGATCCGGTTCTCCGTGCCGGCGAGCTCGTCCGACAGGCGGGCGAAATGGGGGTTCGCCTTCAGATCGGGGTACGCCTCGGCGAGCGCGAGGAGACGCGACAGCGCGCCCGAGAGCTCGTTCGACGCCTCGATCTGCTCCTCGCGCGTCTTCGCACCGATCAGCCGCGCGCGCGCGTCGGCGACCGCCGTGAAGATCTCCTGCTCGTGCTTCGCGTAGCCCTTGGTCACCTCGACCAGGTTGGGGATCAGGTCGTTGCGCCGCTGGAGCTGGTTCTCGACCTGCGCCCATGCCGCGTCGATGTGCTCGCGCTGCTGGACGAGCGTGTTGTAGCCGCAGCCGTTCACGACCAGCAGCAGCGCGGGGAGCAGCGCGATCCTCGAAGTCGTCCGCTTCATCACCATTTTCCTCCCGCTCCGCCGCCGCCGAAGCCGCCGCCGCCGAAGCCGCCGAAGCCGCCGCCGCCCCCGAAGCCGCCGCCCCGCCCGAAGCCGCCACCACCCGGGAAGACGATCGGGCCGGCCCAGCCGCCGCGCCGGCGGCCGCGCCTGCGACCGCCGAAGCCCAGTGTATTGAGGAGTGCGATCAATGCCAGGAAGAGGAGCAGGCCGCCGAGCCCGATGCCGCCGCCGCCGTCGCGGCGCGGGCGGCGCACCGGCTCCGGCGCGCCGCTGAGCTTCACGCCCGCGTCCTCGGCGATGAGCGCCGCCATCGTTTGGGTCGCGTCCGCGATGCCGCGCGCGTAGTCGCCGGCCCGGAACGCGGGCACGACGAGCGTATCGCGGATCTCGCCCACCTTGCCGTCGGGCAGCGGGCCCTCGACGCCGTAGCCGGTCAGGATGAACATCTCGCGGTCGTCGACCGCGACCAGGAAGACGACGCCGTTGTCCTTCTTCGGGTCGCCGGGCTTCCACTGCTCGGCGATCGCCATCGCGTAGTCGAAGGCGGTCTCCGGCGCCGTGCTCCGCACCGTGACGACCGCGATCTCGGCGCCGGTCTTCTGCTTGAGCTCACGGATGAGCGCGTCGAGCCGTTGCTCGGTCGCCGGGTCGATGACGTTCGCGAAGTCGTTGACGAAGCCCCGCGGCGCCGGGACCTGGATCTGCGCGCCGCCGGCGGGGCGCGCGACGAGGAGCGCCGTGCCGACGAGCAGCGCGGCCACGGCCCCGGCAAGCGGCCGGCGCACGCGTCGCTCAGCGGCGGTGGCCATCGACGAAGTCCACGAGCGCCTCGACCTCGCGCAGCACGAGCGCGAGCAGGTCGTCGAGGTCGGCGCCGCGCGGCCAGGGCTCGCGGCCCTCGCGCATCGCGTCGAGCCGCCGCAGCGCGCGCAGCCGGACGCCGGTGTGCTGCTCGACCGCGTCGAACAGCGCCGCCCCCCGCGCCGCGCTCTGCGCCGTCCCGGCGAGCAGCGCGCGCTCGATCACCACGAGCGCCGCTTCCAGGTGGGCGAGCGCGTCGGTGAGCTCCTCGTCCGGCGGCCGGTGCACGACGAGCGCGCGCAGGTGGAGCAGCTTGCCCCGCGCCTCGCGCTCGGCCTGCTCGCGCAGCCGGTCCGGGTTCACCCGGATGCCCGAGAGCACGTCCTCGCCGACCAGCACGCGGTGGCGCTGGCGGATGTCGTCGAGCTCGATCGGGAACGAGTCGCGCGCGTCGCGCAGGAAGCGGGGCGTGACGACGAGCGGGGTTGCGAAGCGGAGCTCGCGCGGCGCCTCGCGCGCGAGCGTCGTGCCGATGAGCCGCAGGTCGGCGAAGCTCACCTCCTGCAGCACGAGGACCAGGTTCACGTCCGAGTGCGCGGGCGAGAACGCCTCGTCCGCGGCGGAGCCGTAGACGGCGATGCACACCACGCGGGCGCCGAGCGCCTGGGCGAGCGCTTCGCCGACCTGCGCGATGCGCCGTTCGGTCTCGGCCGTGGGCTTCAAGCCCACGCCTCGCGGTGCTGGAAGGGCTCGTTCACGGGGTCGGAGTCGGCAGCGGTCGCCGGCTTAAGCAGACGCGAGAAGCGCCCCGGCGTCAAGGTCTGCGTCGCGCGGCGGTGAAGCGCACGGGCAGCGCGCCGAGGACGCGGAACAGCGAGCGGCCCCACTCGAGCTCGTCGCTCTCCAGCTCGAGCCCGTCGAGCCGGCGGACGAGCGTGCCGATCGCGACCTGCGCCTCCATGCGCGCGAGGTGCGAACCCAGGCAGTAGTGGACGCCGCCGCCGAAGGCGAGGTTGGGCGCGCCCTGGCGCCCGATGTCGAAGCAGTCGGGATCGGGGAACACGGCCGGGTCGCGGTTCGCCGCGGCGAGCATCGCGAAGACCATCGCGTCGCGCGGCAGCACCTTGCCGCCGAGCTCGGTGTCCTCGCGCAGGTAGCGCACGGTCAGCAGGATCGGGCCGTCGTAGCGCAGGCACTCCTCGACGGCGCTCGAGAGCAGCGAGGGCTCGGCACGGAGCCGCGCGAGCTGGTCCGGATGGCGGAGCAGCGCGAGCACGCCGTTGCCGATGAGCCCGATCGTGGTCTCGAACCCTGCGATCAGAAGCCCGATCGACTGCGACACGAGCTCGCTCGGGCTCAGCCGGTCGCCCTCCTCCTCGGCGCGGATCAGGTCGCTCAGCAGGTCGTCGCCGAGGCGCGCCCGGCGCTCGGCGATCAGGTCCTCGAAGTAGGCGCGCAGCGCGTTCGCCGCCTCGACGCCGCGCGCGAGCACCTCGGGCGGTGCGAAGAGCGCGGCGAGCAGGTGCGTCGCCGACGCGGTCCACTCGGTGAAGCGCTCGCGGTCGGCAAGCGGTACGCCCATCATCTCGCAGATGACGGTCGACGGGACGGGCAGCGCCAGATCCGCGATCACGTCCATGCGCCCCTCCGGCGCCACGCGCTCGAGCTGGCGGTCGGCGATCTCCTGGACGTGGGCGCGGAGCCGCGCGACCGCGTTCGGGGTGAACGCCTTGCTCACGAGCTTGCGGAGCCGCGTGTGGTCCGGCGGGTCGCGCAGCAGCATGAACTCGCTCGGTCCGGCGCGCGGCACGAGGTCCTCGCCGGCCCGCGTCCCGTCGCTGCGCCGCACGCCGACCGGCACGTCCTTGAGCAGCCGCTCGACGTCCGCGTAGCGCGTGAGGCGCCAGAAGCCGAGCGGCGTCAGGTTGACCGGGTCGTGCTCGCGCAAGCGCACGAGCGCCGGATAGGGGTTGCGGCGGAACTCGGGGTCGAGGGGGTTCGCTCCGGCCCACGGGTCGTTCGCGGGATCGACCGGTGCTGCGCCCGTCGCGAGCCCCGCTCGGGTCGCGTCGCTGGACATCTTCTCGCTCCTCGGCGAAGTCTCGCCGCCGGCGGCGCGCCCGCGCGCAACCGGTGTCCGCTTCGATGTCCGAGACCCCTACCAGATCGGATGCATCGTCAGAAGGTACCGCGCCTCGCTCGGGGCTCGGGGCGCGCCTTGCCGAGCTGCGCGCCGCGGCGCTCTACTTGACGGGGACGCCCGCGGCCGCGCTCGACGCGGGCGAGATCGCGCGCGGCACGGCGTTCTTCCCGGCGCTGGGGCTGGTCCTCGGGACGCTGGTCGCGGCCCCCGTGCTGGCGCTCGAGCCGCTCCTCCCGCACCCGGCGGTCGCGGCGGCGGCGCTGGCGCTCCTCTGGGCGGCGAGCCGCGGCCGGCTTCCGCGCGCGCTCGCGCAGCTCGCCGGTCGCGGCGCGCTCGCGGTCCTGCTGGTCGTGAAGGCCGCCGCGCTCGTGACTCTGTCGGGGGGCGCGCTCGCGCTCGCGCTGCTGCTCGCGGTCACGCTCGGGCGCTGGGCGCTCGTCGTCCAGGCGTACGGCTCGCAGGCCGCCGACGGCGACGCGGTCGCGGCGACCCTCGCCCGCGAGCCGAAGTTCCGCGAGTTCGGCATCGCGAGCGTGACCGCGATGGCGGCAACCCTCGCGCTCAGCAACGCGATCGGCGTCCTGCTCCTGGTGGCGGTCGCGTCGGCGACGATCGGCGTCCGGATCGCGGTGCACCGCCGGCTCGGCGGCGTGACGGAGACGAGCCTCGCCGCCGGAGGCGAGATCGCCGAGACGGCGGCGCTTCTCGTCTGCGCGGCGCTGGTCGCGCTCGCGCGCGCCGGCGCTCGCTGAGCGCCGCTCAGGCCGCATGGCGCGAGATGCGCAGCGGCCAGTGCGAGGGCAGGGGGGAGGCGCCGCGCAGCAGCGCGCGCGACTCCTCGATCTGCTGGAGCGCCGCGGCCAGCTCGGCGCGGTGCCGGCGCACGACGCGCCGCTCGAGGTCGGAGGTCGCGGGCGGCTCGCGCCACGCGAGCTGCCCGTCGCGTGCGATGAAGCGGAAGCCGTAGCTCTCGAGCTTGGTCAGCAGGCGAAGCGGCGGGATCGAGGTGTGCACCCGGATGCCCGAGAAGCGCGCGCCCTCGCGCGGCAGCCCGAGCGACTCGAGGTGGCGGACGAAGGCGATCTCGGGGATCGACGGCGCGCCCTCCGAGGCGGCGTAGATCTCGTAGCTCTCGAGCAGCGTGCGGAGCGGCGTCACGGCGTCGCGGTCGCGCAGCACGGCAAAGGCGAGCCACTCCGCCATCTCGGGCGGCACGCTGCGCAGCCAGCCGGGATGCCAGCCGTGCGTCCGGCCCGCGGTCGGGCCGCGACGCTCTCTCCTCCGCGTCGACACGGGGCGGGGTAAACCGCGCCTTCGACGCGAAGTCAACGTGCGACGCGCGCTCGGCATCGCGTCTGCGCGGCGGCTGCCATTTGCCGCGGTCCGGGGCGGGTGCTACCCCGAACGCACCATGAAAGAGGGCATCCACCCCAGGTACGAGGCGAGCCGGATCATCTGCAGCTGCGGAAACGTGATCGAGACGCGGTCCACCCGGAAGGAGATCCACGTCGAGGTCTGCTCCGCGTGCCACCCGTTCTACACCGGCAAGCAGAAGATCATGGACGTCGCGGGGCGGGTCGAGCGCTTCAACCGGCGCTACGCGAAGAAGGCCGGCACGACGCAGCCGGCGGCGGGGCAGGGCTCCTGAGGAGCGCGGAGCGCTGCGTCCGGTGACGGTCCCGGCGGCGCCGGGGTGCGCCGCAAGCGATGCTTGACAAGCTGGAGGAAGTCGAGAAGCGCTACCACGACCTGGAGGCGACGCTCGTCGATCCGGCGGTGATCGCCAATCGCAAGGAGTTCGCTCGCCTGAGCCGCGAGCGCTCCGCGATGGAAGAGGTGATCGCCGCCTACCGCGACTGGAAGAAGGTCGCGAGCGAGGAGCGCGAGCTCACGGCGCTGCTCGAGGACGCGGACCCCGAGGTCCGCGAGATAGCGAGCAGCGAGCTGCCCGCCGTCCGTGAGCGCAAGGGCGAGCTCGAGGAGAGGCTCAAGCTGCTCCTCGTGCCGCGCGACCCGAACGACCACAAGAGCGTCATCCTCGAGATCCGCGCCGGGACGGGCGGCGAGGAGGCGAGCCTCTTCGCGGCCGACCTGTTCCGGATGTACACGCGCTACGCGGAGTCGCGCGGCTGGCGGGTCGACGTGCTGAGCTCGAACGCGACCGGGCTCGGCGGCTACAAGGAGATCATCGCGTCGATCGACGGCGCGGGCGCCTACAGCCGCTTGAAGTACGAGGGCGGGGTGCACCGCGTGCAGCGCGTGCCGGCGACCGAGGCGTCCGGCCGGATCCACACCTCGGCGGTGACCGTGGCGGTGCTGCCCGAGGCCGACGAGGTCGACGTCGAGATCGACGACAAGGATCTGCGGATCGACGTCTTCCGCTCCTCCGGCCCCGGCGGGCAGAGCGTCAACACGACGGACTCCGCGGTCCGCGTGACGCACCTGCCGACCGGCATCGTGGTGAGCTGCCAGGACGAGAAGTCGCAGCACAAGAACAAGGCGAAGGCGCTCAAGATCTTGCGCGCGCGGCTCCTCGAGCGCGCCGAGGAGGAGCAGCGCGCGGCCGTCGCCGCGAGCCGCAGGTCGATGGTCGGGTCGGGCGACCGCTCGGAGCGCATCCGGACCTACAACTTCCCGCAGAACCGGGTCACCGACCACCGCATCAACCTGACGGTGCACGCCCTCGACCGGATCCTCGACGGCGACCTCGACGCCGTCTTGACGCCGCTCCTCACCTGGCACCAGGCGGAGGCTTTGAAGGCCGAGCAGCGCTCGTGAGCCGGGTGGCCGGCACGGTGAGCGACGCGCTCGCCGCGGCGGCGGAGCGGCTCGCCGCGGTCGGGGTCGACTCGCCGCGCCTCGACGCCGAGGTGCTGCTCGCGGCGGCGCTCGGCGGCAGCCGGGCGACGGTGATCGCCCGCGGCCCGACGCCGATCTCCTCCGACGAGGCCTGGCGCTTCGGCCGGCTCGTCGCCCGCCGGGCGCGGCGCGAGCCCGTCGCCTACATCCTCGGCGAGAAGGAGTTCTTCTCGCTGCCCCTGCTGGTCG
>FWPU01007091.1_pt1 | contig 21189 bp, 11 predicted proteins | sample 2228361 | NCBI WGS metagenome assembly FWPU01 (sample SAMEA103939777, study PRJEB20133) | metagenome
CCCGAGAGGCGGGCTCGTAAGGGCCCGAGTGAAAAAATGCGCCACCCGGGGGGCTTGTGCCCCCGGCTCATCCCCCGGGGGCTTGTGTCCCGGCTCATCCCCCCGGGGCTTGTGTCCCGGCTCATCCCCCCGGGGGCTTGTGCCCCGGCTCGTGCTCTGACGCTGTGCGGCGGTTCGTGTTAGTCGCGGACCTGGAGTTTGATTTCGTCCGAGTTGGCTTTCAGCTCGGGGGCGTACATGGCCCAGGCCTTGGTGGGCAAAGCGCTGAAGCGGCCGGGAATTTCCGCCCTCATGCGGTAGGCCACGCTGTGGTTGCCGCGGGCCAATCGGCTCACGAAGAACACCACCCGGTTGTCGCGGAACTCCATGTAAGCCCCCAGGGGGTTGCCGTTATAGCCGCTGCGTAGGTCCACCGGCTCGAAGCCGGCGGGTTTCATGTCCTCGAACACCAAGTACTCGTAGTCGTTTTTGCTCTGGATTTCGAGTTCGATTTCTACGAGTTGGCCGCTTTGGAGTTCGGCGAGGTTTTCCAGCGGCTGGCGCTCGAACTTTTCTACCTTTTGTCCGACGGCTTGTCCCCGCGAGCCGGGAGCCTTGATGGTTTTATCGACCTTGACCAGGCGGTAGTACTTGCGTTGGACTTGGATTTCCAGGCCCGCGCGGCCGATGGGGTCCTCCAGGGTGAAGTTCGTGAGATACCCGTTGTAGTACAGGGGACCGTGGCCCTTTTTGCGAAGTTCGATGGTGTGGGGGCCGTCGGTGACCGCAGGTCCTTCGAGCACGAACTTGTTGTCGAAGGTGAACAGGTTGGCCGGGGTGATTTCGACCGCCTTCTGGGGTTTGCCGTCGTAGAGGACCTCGACGGTCATTTCTGGTTTGGCTTCGCCGCTGGCGCGGAGGAAGTCGGCAAAGGCCTCGATCACGATGGCCGTGTCGCGGGTCGAGTTCCAATAGGTGGCGTGCTTGCGGTTGTTAAGCAGGTACTTGACCAAGCGGCGGGCGGTTTCGCCTTTGGGGTCGGTGCGGGCCAGGAGCTTGAGGTAATAGGCGTGGGCCTCGAACTCGCTGCCGTACCAGCACCACCACCAGTTGCTTTCGGGGAGGTTGAGCCAGGCGGTCTGGTTTTCGTCGTCCTGCTGGAGGTACTGGCCGATGTTGCGGAGGATCATCTGGAGCTTGGGTTGGTCGCCGAGTTGCTCGAGGGCCAGGCCGTACATGGCCAGTGCGTAGACCGAAAGCTGCGTCCGGTCGCGGTAGAGGAACTCGTGCATTTCGGCGTTTTTGATGCCGGCATCGACGAGCACCATGTACACGAAGGCATCGAGGTTATCGGCGGCGGGCTTCCAACGGAGTTCCGGCGGTTTTTCCTTGATGGCGGCGTTCTTGAGGAGCTGCACTTGCTGGTCCTGGTAGCGTTGGAGCCAGGCGATGCCGCGTTCCAGGACGCCGGGGACCAGGGCCACGTCGTTCTGCTGGGCGATCTGCAGGCCGTGGACGACCAGCGCCGTGGTGTGGGCCGAGGGGTATTCGCCGAAGCCTGAGAACCACCCCCAGCCGCCGTCGGAGAGTTGCATTTCGGTCAGGCGGGCGACGCCCTCTTTGACCATGCGCCGCAGTTCGTCTTCGTCGAAGACGGGGTTGCGGTCGAAGCGTTTCCACTGCCGGGCCCGCTGGGCATCGTCGCCGATTTCCTGGGCGTTCAGATTGGTCCGTTTTTGCTGGATGTCCTTGAGGTTCAGGCCCATGCCCAAGAGCACCTTTTGGGTGATCACCGTGGGGAGGAAGCGGTTGAGGGTCTGCTCGGTGCATCCATAGGGGTAATCGACCAGGTAGGGGAGGGCATCGACCATGGCGCCGGCCAGGGTGGGGGAGAAGCGGACTTCGAGCCGGGTTTGTGGGGGCCGGCGCTCTTTGGGAACATGGACGGTGAACCGGCCGGTGTCGCGGTCGGGGGGGATGACGCCCGAGTAAGCCTCCATCTTGAGCATGCCATGGACGTAGCAGGGGAAGGTCTGCTCCATGGCGTCCGATTCTTCGTCGGTCAGGGCCTTCATGCGCACGGTGGCCTGGCCTTCGTCGAGCACTTGGACGCGCCAGTCGACGCGGGCCTCGTCGTTGGCTGCCACCTTGACCGTGCGCACGAGCGGCTCCAGGGCTTTGAGGGTTTGGCCTTCGAGTTCCAGGGCTACCTGCACGGTTTTCTCGGACTTCAGGTAGTTATGGACATTGGCCGAAAGGACCACCTCGTCCTTCTGGACGAAGAACCGTGGGGCTTGGAGGCGGACGATGAGGTCTTTGCGGGTGACGACGTCGGTGGCCCCTTCGCCGACTTTGGTGCCGTGGCCCATGGCCCAGACCTTGATCCGCCAGGTGGTGAGGTTTTCGGGCATGGCCAGGCGGACTTCGGCGGAGCCATCGGGGGCGGTTTCCAGGGCGCCCACCCACAAGGCCGTGTCGGCGAACTGTTTGCGGATGGTTGGCTGGAGGAGTTGCGCTTCTGGGGCAGCGCCTGTGTCTTTTTCCTGGACGGCGTTGGCGGCCAACTGGCGGGCCATCGGCGCGCCTTCCGGGGCCGGCGGAGCGGCGGCGGCCGGTACCGCAGCGCGTTGCAGCATGCCGCTCTTCAGTGGCGCGCCAAACACGTCCCCTTTTCGGTCCGCGCCGCCGAAGCCGGGGCCCGCGCCGCGGCGTCTGAGCTCTTGGGCCTGTTCGAGGGTGTCCAAGTCATCGGCCGAGGTGGCCCCGAACAGCCCGATGTCCGCCATTGGCCTGGCCTTGGGCGGCACGATCCCGCCGGAGAAGCGGGCCAGGCTGGATTCGGTCTGCGGATGGTGATGCCGCCGCCATTTCCAGAAAAATGCTTTGATCTCCGGGACGTTCGTGCCGCCGGAGATATACTCGACCGATTTGTCGTAGATGGCCACCACGGTGGAGCCCACAAAGGGCCGGCCATGGAAGTCGGTGAGCTTCAGTTTCACCGCGGCGTTCTGGCCCGGCCGGTACTCCTTGGCCGAGGGGAGCACCTCGACATTGAGCACGCGCTTTTCGGGCGGCACGATGATCTCTTTGAGCTCGGTGTGGACGCGGCCATCGGCAATGGTCAGGGCTTCGACGAAGAAGTTGGGCATGTCGCGGGGGACCACCTCGATCTCGGCCACCGTGCTTTTGCCTTCCAGGCGGAGCGGGATGGGCGGCAGGTACAGGCCGGCCGGGCGCACGAACAACAGCACCGTGCCGCCGGGCCGGTCGCGGTTGATCAGCAGGCGGACCTTTTCGCCGGGCCGGTATTCGCGCTGGTCGGGGATGAGTTCCAGGGCGTTATAGCGGAACTCCTCGCTGCGGAAGCTCTGCCCGATGATCGTGAACACGTATCCCCCCTCCACGGTATGCCCTTTGGCATCGGCCAGTTGATAGGCGAGGCGGTACTGGCCCGCCTTGGCCGCGGTGATGGGCTGGTGGGCGAAACCCTCGGCATTGGTCGGCAGGTCGAGGGTGAAGACCGGCTTTTCGTGGGGCTGGCCCTCGCGGTACGTGATCCAGTAGAGCGTGAGTTTGCCTTTGCCCTCGACCGGCTTGCCGTCCAGGGTTCGGGCGGCGAAATGGGCGTGGATCGTATCGCCCTCGCGGTAGTAGCCGCGATCGACCCAAGCGGTAACCTGGAACGGCTTGCGGGCCACCAGCACGCTGCCGGTGCCGACAATGGTACGGCGCGACTGGTCGACGACCTCGGCCGTAATGGTGTACTGGTGGTCGCGGTCGGGATAGAGGGCCTTGGCCAGGGCCGTATCGATCTCGACCTTCACGGTGCCGTCGGGGCCGATTTCGGTTTCGCGGTCGGCCACCACTTCCGGCGGCCGGGCCGCCCGCGGGAACCAGAACGGCAGCGGGCGCCGCCAACCCCACTCGACCCAGCCCGGATACCAGGGCATGTCATAGGCGAACCACCAATAGCCGGGACCGTACAGCCAGTCCCACGGCGCCCAGGGGTACCACCGTTCGGAAAGGTCGGTGCGCGTGACCTTGTACTTCACCTTGGCGTGGGTCACCGGCGAGCCGAAGTAATACCTGGCCTGGATGGTGGCCAGGACCTTCTCGCCAAGCATCACCGGTTCCTGGGGGGCTTCAATGGTGACCTCGTACTCGGGCTTTTTGTATTCCTCGACCCGGAAGCTGCTGCCGCCGTAGGCTTCGATCGCCAGGGCGTACTGGCCCAGCATGGCATCGGCCGGGATCTCGTACTTTCCCTCGACGCCGCCAAAGGCATCGGCCTGGACCGGGGTTTCCAGGATCTTCTCCCCCTTGGGATTGTGCACCAGCACTTTGAAGGTGGCGCCGGCAAACGGGGAGGTGTCCGGCTGGTCGTACTTGGCGTGCCGCACCCAGAACTTGTAATGCACGGTCTGGCCTGGCCGGTACACGGGCCGGTCGGTAATCGTAAAGACCTTGACCGCGTTATACTCGGGATCGTGACGCTCGCCGTACCACACGCCGCGGAAACCCAGGTAGGCCAGCCGGCCGTCGGCGGTCCGGGCGATGGCCAGCCATTGGTAGTCGGCGGGCTGCTGCCGGGCATCGAGAATCACCTGCCCCTGGGCATCGGTGAACTCGGCAAACTCCTTGGTGAGGACCTCGATGCGGTTGGGCGCCCGATGCTCCTGCTTCCAGCCGAAAAACTCGAGATTGGCCTTGACCACCGGGGTGCCGGTGGCGGCGTCGGCCACGAAGTACCATGTCTTGTTGTCCAGCGGTTTCTTGGCGATGGCGGTGTCGGCCACCCAGACCACGATGTGCGTGGTGTTGCCGCCGGCCATGTTGGCCGTTACCAGGTACGCCCCGGCCTTCTGGAGCGGCGTGGTGACTGTGATGCGGCGGTCGAAGTGGTTCTCGCGGGGGGCGAGGTCCAGTTTCCAGGCGGCCACCTGGCCCCGTAGGTATTGCCGCTGGTTGCGCTGGATCAGGCGCCATCCCAGGTTCTCGATGTTCACCCGTTCCCAGTCCAGTTGCCGCGGCCGGGACTTGATGTAAGCCTTCACATCGTCCAACAGCCTGGCGAGGTCGATCTCCTCGGCGATGAATTCCACCTGCTTGCCGTTGCGGAAGCGGAACTCCAACATGGCACCGCGGCCGGCCGGCTGGGTGGCGGCAGGCTCGAACCGCCCCCAGTTGCCGGTGATCTGCTCCAGGCGATCGCGGTAGGCCTGCTTGCGGCGGGCATCCGGCGCGGCGGCCATCGCCGCGCGCCAGTACTGGGCCGCGCGGGGATACTGCCGGCGGTTCTCGAACACTTCGGCCAGGCGGACCAGGGCCTCCAGCCGGTTGGGCCCCTGCTCCTCTTCGGCCACCTGCTGGTAGATGCGGATGAAGTTGAACTCGTCGGGCAGCTCGAAACGCCGCACGCCAGTGGCCAGCCGGGCAATGGTCTCGGTCTCTTTGAGCGTGTGCAGCGCATACGTGCCGCCGGCGTCTTTGGTATCATCGGTGGCCAGCCGGCCGAAATGCCAGCCGTAATAGGCCAGCGTCTCGACACCGAACTGGCTGCGGAAGAAGTCGGCCAGTTCCATGCGGACGGCCGCAAGCCGGCTGGGATCGGCCTCGGCCGCCTGCGCCAGGCACCACCGCCACCGCTGGCCATCGGTGGTGGCCTCGGCCCAACTTTTGGGAACGCGGTGATACACCGGCGTGCCATCCTCCTCGACCGGCGCCCCCCGAGGCTCGCCGCGGTAATAGCCCCAGCCCGGCTCGTAGTCGGGCAGCGTGGCCAGGTCGGTGAGCACCTGCAAGCGCCACGCTTCCTGGTGCCCCCGATCGTTGAGGAGGATGCGGGCCAGTTCGAGATAGAAGTCGGCCGCCTCGGCCCGGTTAGGGTGCTGGGCCGCCCCCGGCATGGCCTGGACCATCAATTGCAAGGCACGGACACGGTCCCGCTCGGCCGCGTTGACCACTTGCCCGCCGCCCCGGTGCGGCCCACGCTGGAACTGGCCGGCAATCAAAAACCCGTGGTGCGGCACCCGCATGTAGCTGCGGGCGGCTGCCCACAATAGCCGCCAGTTGCCCTTGTGTACTGCGATCACTGCCTCGCGGAAGTCATCGATCTCATTGGTACGGTTGAGCCGCTGGAGGCAGTGGATGGCGGCGTCGAGGTCGGCCCCTACCTGAAGGGGGTCGTCCTGCGGATCCAGGGCCAGTTTGCGAAATGCTTCGTAGGCATCCTTGAAATGACCCTCTTGCATCGCCTGCCGGGCCGCCTGCCGCAAAGCCCCGCCGGCCCGCGCGGGCTCGCCACCGTATGTTCCCGCCATCCAGGTCCCTCCCAAAACCACGGTCCCCAACAAGGCAGCGACAAGCCTTTGTGTGCCGAACATCCGAAAAACTCCTGTGTTTCCAAACCGCCCTTTGTAACTCTTAACGCCGCATCCGGCCAGTCTGTTTCATCCAGGCGAGGCAGGAAGGCACCCACATAGGAGCCGGGGGCGTCAGCCCCCGGTGACCGCCAAGTTGAGCCGGGGGCGTAAGCCCCCGGTGGAAAAGTTGCCCTACTGTTGGCCCTTCAGCCGGGCCAGTTCGGCTTCGGCCTCGGCCAGTTGTCGGGCCAGGTTGGCGGTTTCCCCGGCATCGTCGGCCTGGCGCTTGGCGCCGGCCAATTGCTGGCGCAAGCGTTGGATCCGCTGCTGGACGGCCTCGATGCGTTTCTTGGTCCGCTTGTCCATGGCGTAATCTCCCGGGTGCTCCTGGATCAGCCTTTGGGCGTGTTGTTGGGCCAAGGCAAGGGCTTCGTCGCGGGTGTGGATTTGCCCATCGAGTTGGGCGGCCCGCACGCGTTCCAAAACGGGTCGAAAGAGCGGGCCCGGCGCCAGCCCCAAGCGTTTGAGGTCCTCGCCGGTAACCAGCGGCGGGGGATCGAGCAGGTGGGCGGGCTGCTGCAACCGGCTATGCCACCAGGCGGTGTCCTCGGGGTTGCGAAGGCCGGCGCGGACTTCGGCCTGCCCGAGTTGAAGCAGCTCTCCGCTGCCGGGATGCGCGGCGGCGGGCTGCACTTGCGACCACGGCAGGCGGCGGGCCGACTCGAGCAGCGGCCGATGCTGCACCAGCCACGCCGCCCGTTCCGTATCGCGCAGCGCCAGTTTCCACCGCCGACCGATCGCCCGCAGGCCCCGGCTGTCCACAAACCGGCAAAGCAGGGCGGCCAGGGCCAGGGCGAAGCTCGGCGGCTCTTCCAGGGCCCTGAGCACCGCAAGGGTTTGCTCCAGGAACTCGGCCTTGGGGCCGTCGGCAGGCAGGATTTCCGGCAGGATGGCTGCCGCCAAACCGGTATCGACCAGCAGGCGTGTGGCCTTGGCCCTGTGGGGATCGACCAGCATGAGCTGCATTTCGGCCGCGATCCGCTCGGCGCTGACGGTGGTGATCTGCGGGGCCATCTCGCGCACGGCTGCCAAAGTTTCGGGCTCAATGGTCAGGTCGAACCGGGCGGCAAACCGCACGGCGCGGAGCATGCGGAGCCGATCTTCGGCCAGTCGGGCCCGAGGGTCGCCGATGGCCCGCAGGACCCTCCGCTGGAGGTCTTCGCGGCCTCCAACGTAATCGATCACCCGGTCTTCCAGCGGGTCGTAAAACAGGCCGTTGATAGTGAAATCGCGGCGGGCCGCGTCCGCCTCGGCGGTGCTGAAGACCACCGCATCGGGGTGCCGGCCGTCGCTGTAACGCATGTCGGAGCGGAAGGTGGCCACCTCGATATGCCCTGCGCGCGGCGGCCCCGCAACGGCAATCACCCCAAAGGCGGCGCCGACCGCCTGGGTGCGGCGCCGGCCGAACACTCGCCGCACCTCCTCCGGGGTGGCGCTGGTGGCCACGTCGTAGTCTTTGGCCTCCAGACCCAGAAGCTGGTCCCTCACGCAGCCACCTGCCCAATAGGCCACGAAGCCGGCCTGGCGCAGACGCCGAACCACCTCGATGGCAAACTGGCGCTTGGGGTCGCGGCGGGCCGACGGCAAGATGCTCGAACGGGGCAAACCCGTCCCATGTGGGGTCCAACAGCCAGGTCGGGGCTCAAATCAAACCTATTGTAGCCCCGAAGCCCCAATGTCTGGAAGCCGCTTGACCCTATGCTTGGGGGGCTATTTGGCCAGGTGTCCGGACCGCGAATCGACATCCCCCGCCTCAGCAGGCCTGCGGCGCTACGGCCGATGCGGGGCGCACCTTGTCCGGCGCATTAGCGCTATGGATTGCGCAAGGACGAAGGTTTGCGCGGTCGGGGCACCCTTTTTGTGCGGGGATGGCCCAAGCACAAGACATGCCCGAGTCATGCCTCGAAGACCGCAAGGCGCCTCACCCGGGATTCGGGCCTCAGCCGGCCGGTCGGAGGCCGCCGGACCGCCTGATCGCGCGGGGGCCAGTTGCGTCCGGTGGAGTCCCTTAAAGCCACCAAAAATATGTATTTGACATTCGGCCTTGGGCGGTATTAGAATCGAACGCTGGACGGGGAACGAGGCGGAAGAATTGTGCGCGGTCTGTTGATGTGCTTTGGTGGAGGAGGTGCTGTATGACGCCTCACAGGCGGAGACGGGCCTTTACGCTGGTCGAGCTGTTGGTCGTCATCACGATCATCGCGATCCTTATTATGTTGTTGTTGCCGGCGATCCAGCGGGCGCGCGAGTCGGCCCGCCGCGCAAGCTGCTTGAATAAACTCAAGCAGCTCGGGCTGGCATTCCACACCTTCCACGAAAACAAGCGGCACTTCCCGCCATCGTGCCATATCCGGCGCGACCCCAGCACGCGGGCGGTCATCGAGATGCGGGGCTGGAGCTGGGCCGTAGAGCTTTTACCCCATATCGAACAGGAACAGCTTTGGAAGTCGATGGACGTGGAAGGGGGCTGGCCGCTTATCCCCTATGGCGTGCCCGACGCCCATAGCTATGCCACGGCCCAGTCGCTTCCCGAGCTCCTTTGCCCCAGTTTCGCTGGGAACAAGTGGGCCGATTATCCCGAGACATGGTTCGCGATCTCGAACTACAAAGTGATGGCCGCTACGCACTTCGCCAGCTACAGCCGGGCTACGATGAACCCCTATCGGCCGCTGTACGCCCCGGCGGCGTTCCATCCCGATGGGGCCAGTTTCCCCGGCTCCAAGATGCGATTCGCCGATTTCAAGGATGGGGCGGCCCACACGATCCTCGTCGTAGAAACCATCGAGCAGAGCGTGGCGGTGTGGACCTGGGGCTGGCAGATGGCCGTCGTGGGACTCCCCACGGAGATCGACCTCTGCGGCCGAAGCGAACTGGCCCCGGACCGCGTGTACTTCGACAACAGTTGGACCCGCCGCTACTGGCACCCCTGGGGCTTCAACGGCCGATACGGCGACGAGAGCAACCTGGACCCCGATATGCGGACGTTTATCGGCCGGACCGACGAGGTGTACATCGACTGGCCCTATCACCGTTACTGCGCGGGAGGGGTGGGCTACGCCGAGCAGCCGTATCAGAAATACGGCCCGCGGTCGCACCACCCGGGCGTCACCAATCACCTGATGGCCGACGGCAGCGTGCACAGCTTCGATAACGGCATCGACGTGGCGATGTACATGTTCCTCATCACCCGGCAGGGCGACGATCCGAACGTCGAGTTCACCGAGTAACCACCGGGACCCGTTGGGTGCGATGTCGGGCTGAAAGGGCCGTCGGCGGCCGTTGCGGGTTCAGTCGGCTCGGGGGACACCGCCGACCCAAGGCTCGCCCTCCTGTTGCTTGCTTGGCGTGTTGCTTAGCGTGCGGCAGGGGGACCTTCTTCACAGCGCCGCTGAGTGGAAACGCTTGCTGCTAGTTTGGGGTGCGCTGGTAGCTTGGCGTGCGGCAGGGCGGCCAAACGCCCAGGCCCATAGCCTGCCAGCACGGAACCGGGTTGTGTGTCTGGGCAGTAGCCCATCCGTTTTTGGAAGATTGGGTGGGTACTGAAGTCTTGCGGGTCGAAAAACGCTTGCCCTGGAGCGAGGAGAGAGTTCGCGCGGCCACTGTTGCCTCTTTTGGGGGTGTGTGAAGCGCAATCCCGCGATCCCCCGTATCTGGGGGTATGAATCCACAGCGGGGGCGATCTTGCATTTTTACGGCGTGTCCCTTACAAAGAATTCTGGAAACACGCAACGTACCGGCTGCGCTCGTGGCGGAACTGGCAGACGCGCATGGCTCAGGACCATGTGGGCGCAAGCCCTTGGAGGTTCGAATCCTCTCGAGCGCACTCGGCAGGTCCTCCGAAGGTCCTGCCGATGGCAGGTGGCAAAGGGGACGCAACTCATGGTTAGGCTTGGAGTTGCGTCCCCTTCGTCGCGCTTGCGGGGAGGTCCATCCCAAACGGATGGCCGGCCGCTGGCCTTGCACCCCACTGACTGGCGGGTCTGACGATGAAAGCGGATGAACTGCGGGAGAAGTATCTCCAATTCTTCGAGACCAAAGGATGCGTGCGCCGCCCCAGCGACGTCCTGGTCCCCCGCTGGGACCCCTCGGTCCTGTTCACCCCCGCAGGGATGAACCAGTTCAAGGACCATTTCCTCGGCCGTTGCAAGCTCGAGTTCACCCGCGCGACCACCTGCCAGAAGTGCCTGCGGACCGGCGACATCGAGAACGTCGGCCGCACCGCCTACCACCACACGTTCTTCGAGATGCTGGGCAACTTCAGCTTCGGCGACTATTTCAAGCGCGAAGCGATCCATTGGGCCTGGGAGTTCTTGACCGACAAGAAGTGGCTGGGGTTGGATCCGGCCTTGATCTCGGCCACCGTCTATCTGGATGACGACGAGGCCGCCAGCATCTGGATCGACGAGATCGGCCTTCCGCCCCAGAAGGTCCAGCGCATGGGCGAGGACGAGAACTTTTGGCCGGCCAACGCCCCCAGCCAGGGGCCCGATGGGGTCTGCGGCCCGTGCAGCGAGATCTATTACCACACTCCCTGGGGGCCGGTCGAGATCTGGAACCTGGTGTTCACCCAGTTCAACCGGGTCGGCCCGCCGCCGAACAACCTCCGCCCGCTCCCCAAAAAAAACATCGACACGGGCATGGGCTTGGAGCGGACCGCTTCGGTGTTACAGAAGGTGGAGTCGAATTTCCACATCGACATCCTCCGGCCGCTGGTCGAGGCGGCGGCCGAAGTGTGCAAGGTCCGCTATGATCCCGCTTCGGATAACGGCCGGCGATTGCGGCGGATTGCCGACCATATCCGGGCGTGCACTTTCGCCATTCACGAGAACGTGTACCCCGATAACGAGAAGCAGGGGTACGTGGTGCGCAAACTCATCCGCCGGGCGGCGCTGGACGGCTATCGGATGGGCGTGCGCCAGCCCTTCTTGTGCGAATTGCCCGGCGTGGTGGCCGAGCTGATGCAGCAGCCCTACCCCGAGCTGAAGGAGACGGTGGAGCGGGTCGCGCAGGCCTTGCGCCATGAGGAGGCGCAGTTTTTCGAGATCATCAATGCGGGCATGCCGCGGGCTGAAAAGCTGATCGCCGACACCGCCGCGCGCAATGCCCGCGCGGTGCCGGGGCGCGAGGCCTTCGATCTCCTGCAAACCTACGGCTTCCCCCCCGAGCTGACCGAAACCCTGGCCGCCGAGCATGGCCTGGAATTGGACTGGGAAGGCTACCGCCAGGCCCAGCGGCGGCACGAAGAGGCCTCCGGCGCGGGCCGGCGCGTGGCCGTGTTCAAAGAAGGCCCCTTGCACGAGCTGAAAAAGACGGTGCACGAGACGCAGTTTCTGGGCTACGACACCGACCAGGTCGAAGGGGCCGTGGTCGTCGGGCTTATCGTCGGCGACCAACTGTCGTACCTGTTGGATGAGATCGACGGCAAGCAGCCGGCCGTCGTCGTGCTGGACAAGACTCCCTTTTACGGCGAGATGGGGGGCCAGGTGGGCGACACCGGCGAGTTGCTGGCCCCCGGCGTCCGCTTCGAGGTGGTCGATACGCAGGTCGAAGACGGCCTGATCCTGCACATTGGCTACCTCCGCCAGGGGAAGCTCGCCTACCGGGATACCGTGTCGGCCCGGGTGTGCGCCGAGCGCCGGCAGGCCATCCGGCGGGCCCATTCGGCCACCCATCTGCTGCACTATGCGCTGCGCAAGCACCTCGGCCCGCACACCCAGCAAAAAGGCTCCAAGGTCGAGCCGGACAGCCTGCGGTTCGACTTCAACTGCGATACCGCGCTGGGCCCGGACCAGTTGGAGGCCATCCAGCGCGAAGTCAATGCCCGCATCCTGGAAGCCGCCCCCATCCAATGGGCCCTCATGCCCAAGGAGGAAGCGCAAAAGCTGGGGGCGATGATGCTTTTCGGCGAAAAGTACCCGGACGTGGTGCGCGTGGTGTCGGCGGGCGACTTCAGCCGCGAGCTGTGCGGCGGCACCCATCTGACCAGCACCGCGGAGGTGGGACTGTTCAAGATCGTCGCCGAAGAGAGCATCGCCAAAGGCATCCGGCGCATCACGGCTTTGACGGGGATGGCGGCCTGCGAACACATCCAGCGCATGGAAAAGGCCTTAAGCCGCGCCGCCCAGACGCTGCGTGTCTCGCCCGAAGAGGTGCCGGAGCGGGTCGAGGCCCTGCTCCACGAAATCCGGCAACTGAAGCGGCAGGCGGCCAGCGCCGCCAGGTCCGAGGGGCTGAGCGTCGAGCGGCTGGTGTCGCAGGCGGTCGAGGTCGCCGGCGTCAAAGTGATCGTCAGCCAGCTTGCGGGGGCCACCCCCCAAGCCCTGCGCGAGCTGATCGACCAGCTCCGGCGCAAGGCCGCGCCGGTGGCGGTTCTGCTTGCCTGCAAGGAGGCCGAGGGGCGGGTTACGCTCATCGCCGGCTTGAGCCGCGACCTGACCGACCGCGGACTGGATGCGGTGCCCTGGGTGCGGACGGCGGCGGCCATGATGGGCGGCGGTGGCGGCGGCCGGCCCGACCTCGCCCAGGCCGGCGGCAAGCACGCCGAAAAACTCGGCGAAGCCCTCGACGCCGCCCGCAACGCCATCAGCCACTGGCTGGAACAACTCCCCAGCGCCACGGCCCCCTGACGTTCTTCCAGCGCCCCGCACAGGGTGCAAGACCCTCGGTACCGGCCAGGCTGCCACTTGGGGTCTCCTGGGGGTATCACCGGAGGCTGACGCCTCCGGCTCTGAAACGCCACCCGGGGGCTTGCATCGCCGGCTCTTGGGCTTGCATCGCCGGCTCTTGGGGTTGCACCCCCGGCTCTTGGAGTTGCATCGCCGGCTCTTGGGCTTGCATCGCCGGCTCTTGGGCTTGCACCCCCGGCTCTTGGGGTTGCATCGCCGGCTCTTGGGGTTGCATCGCCGGCTCTTGGGCTTGCATCGCCGGCTCTTGGGGTTGCATCGCCGGCTCTTGGGCGCGGCCAGAAAACGTCGCCTTGAATTTGGGCCAGGCCCTGTGCTACAAGCGCCCCAGGACGAGGCCAACGCATCAGGGAATCTGCCAGACGCAGGCGGCATTCCATGAACAAGGTCTTCGTCTCCGGGTGTTTCGACGTGCTCCACACCGGGCACATCGCGTTCTTGCGCCAGGCGGCCAGCCTGGGCCGGCTATATGTGGCCGTGGGCCGGGATGCTACGGTCCAGTCGCTCAAAGGCCGGCCTCCGGTGTTCACAGAGCGCGAGCGCCTGGCCATGGTGCGTGCGGTCCGCTGGGTCGCCGAGGCCTTCTTGGCCGCCGGCACCGGACCGCTGGACTTCGCCGACGACCTGCGGCGGCTGCGGCCGGACGTGTTCGTGGTCAACCAGGACGGCCACCTGCCGGAAAAGGAATGGCTATGCCGGCGCCTGGGGATCGCCTACCGGGTACTCCAGCGGCGTGCGGCGCGGGGCTTGGCGCCGCGGAGCACGACGGCTTTGGTCGCCGAGGCCCGCATCCCTTACCGCCTGGATCTGGCCGGCGGCTGGCTCGACCAACCCTGGGTGTCGCGGATTGCGCCGGGCGCGGTGATTACCGTGTCGATCGAACCACGACCCGATTTTTTGGGGCGTAGCGGCCTGGCTTCCTCCACCCGGCAGATGGCCTTGCGCCTGTGGGGGCTCGATCTGCCCGAGGGCGACGCGGAGTGGCTGGCGCGGGTGCTGTTCGCCTGCGAGAACCCGCCGGGGACCGCGTTCGTCTCCGGTTCGCAAGACGCCCTGGGGATCGTGTTGCCGGGGGCCAGCCGCCTGGAATACCGGGGTACGTACTGGCCCGAGAAGATCGAATCCCTGGGCGATGAAAGCACGTTGGCCTGGCTGGAGCAGCATCTGTGGCTGGTGCCGCTTTGGCCCCGGCCTGCCGGCTATTGCGTGCTGGAGCACGTGGACCTGCGCAAGGCGTGGGTGCAATCCCTGGCCCAAGCGGCCGAGGCCTGCTGGCAAGCCATCCGCCAGCAAGACGCCCGGGGCCTGGGCCGCGCCCTGACGGCGGGCTTCTACGCCCAGTGCGCGATGTTCCCCCACATGGCCGATGCCGAGGTCCATCAGCGGATCGATGCGTTGCGGGGCGGCTGCGCCCCGGGGGACCCGGATTTCTCCGGCATTTACGGTGTGAAGATCAGCGGCGCGGGCGGCGGCGGGTATGTGATCGTGGTGGCCGACCGGGCACCGGCCGCCGCGCTGCCCATCAAAATCCGCCGGCCGCGGTGCGGCAGCCCGATGGTTGAAAAGACTTCTTCCGAGGAGCTTGGATGATGGCCGAAAACGGCTCATTGCCGGCGATCTACGTCCTCGGCAGCCCCAGTGCGGTGGGCGGGGCGGATACGGAACTGTGGCATACCCTGCGCTTATGGCGAAGCCGGCACCTGGAGGTGATCGTGGTGCCCACCTGGGCAATGGCCGAGGGATGGCAGGCGCGGTGCGAGTCCATCGGCTGCGGGGTGTCTGCCCCGGCCGGGCCAGACGAGTTGCTCGATGTGCCGGGGATTCGCGGCTCGATCTGCGTCTCGTTTTGCAACGAAGTGTTCCTGGCCGAGGCGGGGCGCCTGCGTCAGGCCGGGTGCAAGACGGTGTGGGCCAACTGCATGACGTGGATGTTCGACGGCGAGCGCCGGCATTTTGCCCAGTACGGGCCGTTCGACCACTTCGTGTTCCAAAGCCGATACCAGCGGTCGCAACTGGTGCCGCAGCTCAAACAGTACGGGTTCAAGGCCAGCCAGGGGAGCGTGATTCGCGGGGCGTTTGCGGTGGAGGAGTTTCCTTTCCGTCCGCTGCCCCATGCGCCCCGGTCGCCGCTGGTGGTGGGGCGGATCAGCCGGCCCGACCCCGACAAGTACTCGAGCAACACCTGGCCCATCTACAGCCGCGTGCCGCATCCGATCCGGGCGCGGCTGATGGCCTGGGACGAGCGGATTGCCAACAAACTGGGGCCGCCGCCCCCTTGGGCCGAATGCCTTCCCGCGAATGCCGAGCCGGCTCCGGCGTTCTTCCAGCGCCTGCATGTGATGCTCCAGATCAACGGCGGTGCGGCCGAGAACTGGCCCCGCTCCGGGCTGGAAGCCATGGCCTCCGGCGTGCCGGTGGTGGTCCAAAACCAGTGGGGCTGGTGCGAAATGATCCGCCACGGCCGCACCGGATTTCTGGCCGCGAACGACCACGAGCTGGCCTATTACACGGCCCGGCTGGGCTACGACGAAGACCTCCGCCTGCGCATGGCCGCCCGCGCACGCCGCGCCTTGGAAGACGAACTGGCCAACCCCGAAGTCCTCTGGGCCGCCTGGCGCCGGGTGTTCGAACGCCTGGCGCGGCGCTGAACCCGGCTTGGCCCGTTGGCAACCTCTCGGCCTGCCAAAGGAATCCGCTCGACTATGCGAATCGCACTGTGCGTCATCGCCACGGGCAAGTACGGCCGTTTTGTACGGCCGCTCTGGGAGTCGGCCCAGCGGTTTTTCCTGCCAGGCCACGAGGTGCGGCTGTTTCTGTTTTCGGACGCGCCGGCACCGGTTGCCTGCGAGCACGTCGCGGTGCGGCACCGCCCCTGGCCGGGGCCCACCCTCTTCCGCTACCACACCCTGTTGGAAGCGGCGAACCGGCTGGCGACCTTCGATTACCTCTATCACTGCGATGCCGACATGGAGTTCGTGGCCCCGGTGGGCGACGAGGTCCTGGGCCCGCTGGTGGCTGTGCTGCACCCCGGCTTTGCCGGCAAGCCCCCTTGCGAGTTCACCTACGAACGGCGTCCGGAGTCGCAAGCCTATGTCCCACCAGGCGCCGGGAGGCATTACTATGCCGGCGGGTTCCAGGGGGGACGCTCTGGCGAGTACCTGGCCGCGGCCCGGAGCATCCGCCAAGCCATCGACGACGACCTGCGGCAAAACCTGGTGGCCCTCTGGCACGACGAATCGCACTGGAACCGCTATGGCCTGGACCACCCGCCCGCCGTCGTCCTCCCGCCGACCTATTGTTGCCCGCAGAGCTGGCCCATGCCCGGCCGTAAGCTTTTGGCGTTGGACAAAGATCATGCAGAAATCCGCAGCCCCTGAGGGCCGCGCCCGTCGGGGGGGCCACGCCCCGGGAGGCCATCAACCCAAAAGCCGAGTCCTAACATGACCCTGCAACCCGATGGTCAATGGGCCACGCTTTGCCCAAGCGCTTCCGGCAAGCGACCGCGGATCCTGGTGGGAATCCTGCACACCCCGCGTTTGGCCGAGCGGGCCCAGCGGTGCCGCCGCACCTGGCTGGTCCATGCTCCGCGCCAGGGTATCGACTATGTGTTTCTCGTCGGCGGAGCCGATCAATTCCGGCGCCAAGGGGACGTCCTTTACCTCCCCTGCCCAGACGACTACCCAAGCCTGCCGCAAAAAACCCGGCGTTTTTGCCAGTGGGCGCTGCGCCATGCGGATTTCGACTACCTGTTCAAATGCGACGACGATACCTATGTGGACCTGGCCCGGCTGGCGAACTATCCGGCCGGCCGGGAATTCGACTATGCCGGCGGTGAGTATGCCGGCTACGCGAGCGGGGGTGGGGGATACTTGCTCAGCCGGCGTGCGGCGGCCGTGGTGGCCGAACATCTCGACGCCGCCTGGGGCAATGAGGACGAGCTGGTAGGCCAGTGCCTCAAGGCTCGCGGGATCGCCCTGTTGGCGGACCCGGCCTTCCAGGGGTTTACGCCGTGGACGGGCATAGCCCCGCGCCCGGACAATGCCGTAATCACCGCCCACGGCATTTCGCCGGCCATGTGGGAGGACATTCATCGCAGCCTGACCGACCCGGGCCGATTACGCATCTGGATGCCCACCTGCGACCGATACGTCCGCTGGGCGGCCTTGTGCCTGCGGCTGCTGGAAACCTACTGGCCGGACCACCCCCCCGTGGACATCCCGCACGGCCAGGTGGCCCCCGAGTTGCCTCCCCCGGCCGGCTCCCAAGGCCCACGGAGGGTCCAACCGGCAGATTCGGCCGCCGTGTTCCGCCGCATTCCGCTGGGCGACGATTCGCAGGTCGCGTGGGTCGAGCGGGCCTTGGCGTATCTGACAGCACATAACCGCGACGAGTTGGTGCTGTTGGCCCTGGATGATTACGCCTTGTTCCAGCCGGTCGATACGCGGGCCGTGGCCCTGGCCTGCCAGGCCATGCGCGACGACCCCCAGATCGCCAGCTTCGCGCTGACCTGGCAGCCACCGGACCCTGCCGGGCTGTATCGCGGCCGGCCCGAGATGGTCGTCTTCCCCCCCTGGGATTACAGCGTCAACCTCCAGGCCGGCATCTGGCGCCGCCGCGACCTGGTGCAAATCCTCCGCGCTTGTCCGCCCAAAATCGGCATCTGGGAACTCGAACAGACCGCCAGCCGATGGTTCCACCAGCACATGCCCGAGCGAATCATGGCCGGCTGGAACATCCCTCGCCCCCCCGATGCCAGCGGGTTCGTGGACGGAACGACCAAGAGCGGCTGGGTGTACGCCTACCACAACCTGATGCACCAGGGAGCCCCCGATATGCGCCACGCAGCCTTTGTTGCCCACTGGGGCGGCGGGAACCTGGCGGGCGAAAGCCGGGAATGAACAAGTTTCGTGTGGCTGGTATTCATTGGTCCTGTTTGTTGGGAGCAAGCGATGTCTTCAAGCAGCTCGTCGTCGTCCAGCCAGGGGAAACCCCGCACCTCCTCTTCGTCGTCGTCCAGCAGCAGCGTGCTGCCGCCGAGGACCAGCTCGTCGTCGTCCTCGTCGTCGGGCACCACACCCCCGCCGGAGCCGTCGTCGAGCAGCAACGGGGGATGAGGCGGCCAGCCCGCGCCCGGCGCGGGACGAGGGGGCTTGCCCGGGCCCTTACGTGTCCGGCTTTGGAGCCTTGGCCCGCCTCTGCGCCAAGCGTTGCCCGGAACGTTTCGCCGGGGGCACTCCGCTCGGGCACCGGGCATTTACGCGCCCGGCTCTGGAGGCCGGGTCTTTTGGCTCGGCGGGGGACGGTTAGGTGAGTTCGGCACCGTTGGTAGCTCGGCACACGTACACGGTGGGGACCTTTTCGGTCCGCCGGGTGTACTCGGCGGTGGTGAAGCGTGTGAAGTCGTCGGCCGAGTCGGCGCGGACCAGGGCCACGGCGCAGCCGCCGAAGCCGGCGCCGGTCATCCGCGCTCCGTAGCAGCCGGGGTGCGCCTGGGCCGCCTCGACCATCGCGTCCAGGGCCTCGCTGGAGACCTCGTAGTCGTCGCGGAGACTTTGGTGGCTTTCGTTCATCAAGCGGCCGGCAGCGGCGGCATCGCCCCGGCGGAGCGCGGCGGCAGCCTGAAGCGTGCGCTGGTTCTCGGTGATCACGTGTCGGGCACGGCGGGCCGTCTCGGCATCCAACTGGCCGGCTTGACACTGGAACTGCTGCGGGCTCACATCGCGGAGGGCTTGGACGCCGAATGTGCGGGCTGCCGCCTCGCACTGCGACCGTCGCTGGTTGTAGGCCGATTCCACCAGGCCGCGCCGCGTGGTGGTATCGAGCACCACCACGACGGTTTCCGGCGGCAGGGGCACGGGCTGGGTGTCGAGGCTGCGGCAGTCGATGAGCACCGCATGGCCGGCCTTGCCGCAGCCGGAAATCAACTGGTCCATAATGCCGCAGTTGACGCCCACCCATTGGTTTTCGGCTTTTTGTGCCAGAAGCGCCATCGGGCCCGGTTCCCAGGCGAAATCGCTACAGGCGGCAAAGCCCCGGGCGGTGGCCATTTCCAAGGCCGCCGAGGAGGACAACCCCGCCCCCACCGGCACATCGCCTTGGACCACCCCTTCCCACCCCGCCAGCCGGTAACCGGCCCCCTCCAGGCTCCACGCCACGCCCTTGAGGTATTCCCACCAGCCGGCGCCGCGGGCGGCTTCCGCCGCCAGGGCCGCGCCCCGCTGCCGGAGGCCCTCCGGCCGCTGGCCATACTCCTCGGCAAGGGCGTCCAAGTCGAACTCGGCATCGGCACGGAAGTCGCCCGAGTGGACCACCACGCGCCGGTCGCTGCGGCGGCGCAGGGCGATCCACACGGCCCGATCGATGGCCAGCGGCAGCACGAAGCCCTCGTTGTAATCGGTGTGTTCCCCGATGAGGTTCACGCGGCCTGGGGACCGCACCACCCACTGCGGCGCCCCGCCAAAGCGGGCCCGAAATAACGCCACCACATCCTCGCGACAGACGGTCATAAGTGTCTCTCGAAATATCGGTCTTTGGTCCTGACCGGTCGGTCTGCCGGTTCGCAGGGCTCCGTGGCACCCGCCGGCACTCGAAAACGCCACGCCGAGACGCGGGGCCTACTCCGGCTTGGCTCCTCCTGGTCCTTCAGATGATTGCCGTAGCCCACGGTCACCAGCGAGGCCACCAGCACGGCCAGCCCCAGGCCCACGCGCAACCGGGTCCGCGTGCTGGTCCCCTGCCACTCGCCCAGGAAAAGCCCCCAAGCCGTGCTGAACAAAATGATGCTGGCCATGTGCAACGACCAGCTCGAAAAATCGTAAGGCCCCATCTGCGTGGTCCCCATGCCGTAAAACATGAATTGCAGGTACCAGGTCGTGCCGGCCAGGGCCGAGAAGAAGTAATTGGCGGCCAGCGGCGTCTGCCGGTTCACGTAGTCGCCGGCCGAACGGTTGCAAAGGTTCAACCCCACGCACCACAGAAAGTTGGCCGTGAAGCCGCCGGCCAGGATCACGATAAACACCGGCGTATTCTGCCAGAGGTTGGCGAACTCCGGGGTGGCGCCGGCCACCAGATTGGCTTGGCGGGCCAGCTCGGCAATCGGCTTGCCCGCCGCGATCCCATACGACATGCCCGCGCTCATCACCCCGGAGAACGTGGCCACCACGATCCCCCGGAAAAAGTCGAACTCCTCGATCGCCCGCCGTTTCTCGGACTCGGGAAGCTCGCGTTCCTTGGAGACGCCGGCCAGGCCGGTGATGACGATTCCCGCCAGGCACACGGCCACCCCTGCCAGCACCACCTGGCCGCCGTGGGAAGTGAGGATCTCCCCCATCTGGCCGGCAAACAGCGGCGGCATCAGCGTGCCGAAGGCGGCACAGTAGCCCAGCGCCACCGCCATGCCTAGCGAGACGCCCAGGTAGCGCATCGTCAGGCCGAAGGTCAGCCCCCCCACACCCCACATCAGGCCGAATCCGTAGCTGCGAACCAGACTGGTCCAGGGGGCATTGCCAAGGACGTGCAGCACGCTGGGGCAGGTCACCAAGGCCAGCACCCACGGGGCGACAATCCAACTGAACACGCCCCCCACCAGCCAATAGCTTTCCCACGACCACCCGCGGACCCGGCGGAACGGGATATAGAAGCTGCCGGCGGCCAGGCCGCCCAGCATGTGCAAGATCACCCCCAAAAACGGATTCGCTTGCATTCCAGGCACCACCAAAACGCGGACCGCACCGGCACCCCGTTGGCCAAGCGTGCTATGGTATCTGCCGATACCGGGCGATGCAATCGACGCACCCGTTGCGCGGCGTAAGCCCCCGGTGGCCGCGTGTGGCCCGGCCAGGCTGTGTGGCACGGCCAGAGCGGAGCGATGGCCGTGGCCTTTTGCCACGCCCTTCCCATTCGTTCAGAGCGTGCCACCCACGTAGGGTGGGTGCTTGCACCCACGCGAAAAAGGGCGAGGCAACACAGAGCCGCACGGCGTAAGCTGGGTGGCCCGGCCAGAGCGGAGCGATGGCCGTGGCCTTTTGCCACGCCCTTCGCTTACGCTCAGGGCGTGCCAGCCACGTAGGGTGGGTGCTCTGCACCCACGCGAAAAATGGTGAAGC
>FWPU01007092.1_pt1 | contig 21189 bp, 14 predicted proteins | sample 2228361 | NCBI WGS metagenome assembly FWPU01 (sample SAMEA103939777, study PRJEB20133) | metagenome
TTGATGTTCGTAGACCTCGGGCTTTAATATCACATTCACTCAGCGCCTTAAATGTTGTAACTCCAAGTCCGATCAATCGAGTTCGTCGAAGGAGAGTATAATTGAGCGGCTCGAGTTCTTTACAGAGAAGGTGAGAATGAAAATAAGATCCGGGATAAGCATCTTCCTGAAAAGAAAAGATTAAGATACTATACCGTTTCTCTGAAATTCTCCGAAGAAGTTCCGGAAGAAAATCCGGAATCTGGCAATGAAATGAATAGGATGATAATGGCGACTCGCGGTTTTTCTGAACAGTCTCATCAGAAAGAGATTCTGCGAGTCTCACACTTTGCGTATTCCATGTAATCGCGAGAATTGATACCATGCGAACCTTTAATACAAAAAAGAATTCTCTTTGTATTTCAATCAAACTTATTCAAACCAAAAGTATTTAAATTGGATTGACTGATTTCCCAATTTTAATTCATTTATTTTACTTTAAAAAACTTTAATGAAATGGTCTCGAAAAATTACCCCTTAAACAGATGCTCGTTGACATGTTTTCTCTTACAAATGACGGGCATTTCTGTATAAGTGACCATAATGAGACGTGGAACTTTGAAGATCTTATATCCCAAATGCAGACTCCAATCATCTTTGGGGAAAATGAGGATGCCATCTATTTCGACGGACTCCGCTGCTGTAAATACACTAATTTTGTCTAATTTCTATTCTCTTTTCTCTCGGAATACGAGAGACGAGAGGAAGATTTTCGATGTAAATGAAATTTTTTTGAGAGTATTTCAAGATTCGATTAAACGTCGGTTCATGCTTTACTTATACTTAAGAGTTAATCATACTTATATTTCCCTTCTTTTCGAACAGAAAAATAAGGACTGGCTAAATAAGAACTGGTACAAAATCTCCTCCGATCCAGATATCACATGGAAAATCGTTCTCTCTCATCTCGAATGGCCGTGGAATTGGAACGGACTCTCCTTAAATCCAAACGTTACATGGGAGATTGTGAGAGAGTATCCGGATAAACCTTGGAACTGGTTCTCTTTAACGATTGCGGCCAATCCGGGAATAGTTATCCGAATTCAGCGCTGGTATCGAGTTCTGTATCAACGGAAGTTAAATGCTTGCCGAAGAATTCGGCAATGGTGGTTGTCAGTCTATTACCGACCCGGACGAGCTTATTATCATCGGATTTTCGCCAAGTTTCAAAACTCTTTCCAACAGACTTCCGACTCTTGACAGTTACTTTGGAATCCATCCGAAGTAACTGTTCCCATCAAATGACTATCTCCTCTTTTTTCTTCTGTTTCGAAGAGAAATCTAGAAAAGGCCACGATTCCAGAGGTCATAGCGCGTGCCATCTTGAGAAAAAACTGTAATTTGGGAGTCGTTCAAATTGGGCAATGACATAATAGTAGGAATGATTTGACTACTATGGAGTATAAATGTAACTTCGATAATTTCTTGAGGGTCATACGAGATGACTTCCCATATGTCATCTTCAATCGGATGAAAAATCAACTTACTCTGAGGTGTTTGAACGAAGACTTCAATAATGTTTGGTTCATAGACGGCAATCTCGAGAGCCTCCAGAACGAGATCCAACGTTGGAATATCATAACTATAGATATAAACTCCCGAAGCGTACTGAGAGCGAAAAGGATAGGATGACCGGAGAAATTTATCAAAAGTAAGTCGTGGCATGTTTTTCTTTTCGGAGATTTTTTCCTTCATAATTAATTTATAATTATCCTCATCGAAATAATATTCTACATTGCAAGTATATGTACGAGGGCAAACTCTCGAAGATAGGGATATCGAAAATATCGTCGAAAAAAGGTCATCGGAGACTCTGATGAGATGTTTGTCAATCCTCGATATCCAAGTCGATTTTATTTCCGTGTCGAGAAAAGTAATGAAATCCTAGCTTCGAGGAAAAAGAAAGAGAAGAAGAAAAAGAAGACACAGATTTCCATTTCTGACAACCTGGAGATTTGAGGATTCTGTCGGCGGAGATTTTAACTTTTGGATGATAATTTGAGTATATGGAGGAGCCAGAGGAACGGCCTTAATTTCAGCAGGACCATCATAGACGAGTTGCCTTTCCTTGACAGTGAGTGGAAGTACTATAGTGGTTAATATTACACGAATACCCGATGGAATTTTAATTGAACTAATCGGACCGATATAAGCGAAATCCTCCATTTTACTAGTCTCTGTTGGAAGTAGTTTGATTTCATACGTTTTACCCATAAAGTCAGGTCTTACGTAAACACGGACGACAGACTCTTCAGACTCCGAGAGAGGTGGAGTTTCCGGGGGAGGCTGTGAAGAACGTTTATGTTTTGCTCCCATATTAAGATTTTATTCCTACCAAAGATTTTTTACGAGTTAATTCTGATCTGGAGTCTTACCTTACGTCTCTGATTTCGGAGATATATAATTAAGATTGAAGGTCGATCGATTGCCGTTTCACTTGATCCTGTATCTCCGAAATCAGGAAAGGAAAAGAAAGACTTTATTTTTTTCCCTTTCCTGATTTACTTGATTAACTTTCGATCTTCGGATAGGAGAAAGATAATGGGGAAAGTTTAGACTTTATATGTGGTTAAGACTTTGGGTGACTTTGATTAAGGGAAGGTTGAGAACGAGGAGCGTTTGAAGAGGAAAACAAGAAGAAGAATAAAAAGAAGAAGAAAAAGAAGAAGCCAAATTCCTTCCTTCTGAACAGCCTGAAGGTTTGAGTTTGAAAGCTTGGTGATTGTTATCGAGAAGACGGTACCTGAAATAGAGTTTAATCTATCTGGACCATCTTTGATCAAGGGGGCAGCAAAACCCGCCCTTTGTATTTCCACACGAACTCCCGCCGGGATTTTTAATGATTTGATAGGAACTGTTGGTTTGATGATAGTGTCAGTTTCCCTATAAGCGACTGGAGTGCCTCCAAAATCCGGCTCCGGATAAGTAACTACTGCTGGAATTGATGATGCTGAAGTTTTTGCAGTTTCAGTTATTGGAGTTTCCGTTGGAGTTTCTGTTGGAGTTTCTATTGGAGTTGAATTTTTTGCTCCCATATTTAAGATTTTATGTCTATTAAATTTTTTTTTCTGAGTTAAACTCGATGAGCGAAACTTTCTATGATTACAGATTTTAAAGTGAAAAGATGTTACCTCTTTCCTGGTTTGGAGAATAAGACAAACCAGAAAAGAGGGGTATGTGAAGTCGATTACGTGTCGAGAAAGATAGAAAAAGTGTCTGGAGAGGATGGGAGGTATATGAGAGCTATTTCCAAGGAAGTCGAAATAGAATGAGAATTGGGCCTATTGAGGACTATGAACACCTGAAAAGGAAGAAAAGAAGGAAAAGAAGAATGATCATAAAAAGGATAAGAAGAAGCAATATGCATCTGTTTTGGACAGTCTGGAGATTTCTTTGTCTTAGAGAAGGCGAACTTGGCGTTCGGACTTCAATGGAGGCGTTTGAAGGAATCGAGAAAAATTGGTATTCCTTTGGTCCATCGATAGTAATGACGGCGGTACGTCCGGTAGAAGTAGGATATCGGAATATCACATGAAATCCTGATGGGACTCGAATTGACTTGATAGCAAAAGGGGGACTAAAGATACCACCTGATACATATTGATGTATATTTCCAAGATAGTTTTCTTGAGAATAAATAATAACAGAGGGTTTCGGAGGGGAACTGACTGAAGGAGAGATTCGTTTTCGATTCGATGCCATATTCCTTATTCCTAACGATTTTTTTTTATTTGAAAGAATTTATAGTGAAAGATTTTTAAGAAAAGGAGAAATGTATATTTTGGAATATATTAATGAGGTATTTCCGATGTCAGATAATTGGAAACTCAGTTGAGATGTCTGCAAATCCACGACTTCTGATTTGATTAAGAGAATTGAGAATGTGAGAATATATCGATGGCTATGAAAACCTGAAAAGGAAAAGGAAAAGTAAAAGAAGAATAATCATTAAAAGAAGCCATATTTGTCCGTTTTTCATAACTTGAAGATTTGGAGATTCCGGAAGAGGAGTTAAACGAGTGACTCTAACTATATAAAATTGAGAGGAGTCGGGAATGGAACTGAGTTCATAGGGACCATTAATTTGTACTTTTCGAGGGGGAGCTTGGGGGAGGTGTGTGTAATGTTACACGAAAAACCGATGAAATTTTAAGAGAACCCAGAGTTAAACCAAGAATACTGAGATTTTGAAATCCAGATGAGTCAACTATACATAGGGGACTCCTTCAAAGTTTGGTTGACTATAAATAAGAACAGCAGGGGATACAGAGATATTTAATGGAATTGGAGATTCCGATGGAGATTCCGATGGAGATTTCGATGGAGATTTCGATGGAGATTTCGAAGGAGATTCCGATAGAGATTCCGGTGGAGACGGAGAAGAACGTTTATGTTTTGCTCCCATGTAGGGTTTATATTTTTACCAAAGATTTTCTTTGAGTTTATCTTGACTCTATCATACGATCGAAGAAAGGAATATCGAAGTATCTGCCGAGTTGGTATCCGAAACTCAGCAGAGATATCTTGTTGAACTTGAAATATGGTGGAATCTATGAACGCTTGAAAAAGAAAAGAAGAAGAAGAAGAATAAAAAGGAGAAGAAGGAGCCACATGCCTCCATTTCCGATAACTTGAAGGCGAGATCCTCCTTCCTCCATCGTGGGAGTCAATGGAGAAGAGGAAGAAACTGTAATTCTGGTGATTTGTTTTGTAATTTTGTCGATGCTCGAATGACCTTTGATGAATTGAACCGATCCGTCAGATGCGTATAATGTGGCACTTAAACCACCTGGAACAAAAATTGAACGAATAGAGGCTATGGAGCATGTTGCGGATGTTAAAGGTATATTGTGGGTGCCGGGGAGTAAATGGCATGGCGTACCTTTAAGGGATTCTTCCGGGTAAACCAATACCATAGGAGTGCCGACGACGACATTTGCCCCCGATGAAGGAGCTGGTAATGCTATTGCTGAGGGAGCTGGTAATGCTATTGCTGAGGGAGCTGGTAATGCTATTGCTGAGGGAGCTGGTAATGCTATTGCTGAGGGAGCTGGTTGTGCAGTCTGAGAAGTTAAAGGTCTGACTTCGATTATAGTTAATGGAGGTGTGTCAGAAATGAACTCGAGTGAGCTAGGGCCAGCAATAGATTCAACTCGTGACGGGGAAATACCGGGAGGTGTTCGTAATGTTACAAGGACACCCCATGGAACTCTGATGGAACGAACAACGAAATTAATGGGACTAAGATCATGGACCCCGGAGCGAAGTGGATAATGCATTCCGGTAAAATTCGGTCCACTATAAGCGATGACAGGATTCGAAATCTTTACATTACCGGACTGAGTAGATGGTTGAGCAGGAGTAGACGTGGTGACTTGAATTTCGTTGTTGCTCAAAGAGAGAGAGGGACGTGCATCAGGACCAGAAAGGACAAGAGGACCGCTAAGTGTTTGTAAAGTCACTCGGAAATTGGATGGAACGGTAATCGATTTGGGAGTAAAAGGGGGATAATAGATACCAGCTGACTCATATCGCTGGAACTGTTTATTTTGGTCATAACCCTCTCCGGAGTAAACAATAACAGCGGGCTTCGAAGAGGAATTGGATGGTGGTGGAGAACCGGAGGGAGAGAAACCGGGAGAACCCGGGAGACCGGAGGGAGAGGAACTGTAAGTGGTGATGCGTTTTCGTGATGCTGCCATGGTTCGAAAGTGTCTTTTCTATCGGGAAGAATTTAAATCGTTAAACTGGTAAAATCTTTTAGTTATTTGGATGATTTGAAGATGAAGAGAGAGAGAAGAGAGTCAGGGGCGATAATTGTGACTGTAAGTCAGAACTTAAATAGAAGGGGTGGATGTAAACATGAAGGTATAGTTGTGTAACAGTTGATAAAATCTATCAACTGTTAGGACAGATTGTATGAATAAGTTGATGTATCATGTTGAATTGAATAGGAAGACTGGAGGGGTTTTTAAGAGAGTTGAAGAGAAAAGATAACAGAGATTGAGAATGTTGATTTAGGAAGAGGAAGAGGAGGATCTTGATGAAAGAAAGAGGAGAAAAATGAGAGAGGAGTCAAGGAAATAATATGAAAGAGGAAAAAATTGGAAAATAGAAAAATTGAATTGAATTGAAGAGATAAATAAAAAAATCAATTTCTCATTATAAGGTAAAGATGATTCAACTTGATGATTTGCTAGAGTTTTATCCTGATCCGGACGTTCCGAATATACAGGAGATTATATCGAGTAAGAAGGAGTTTAGAGAACTTGCGTCGACGCCGACGGAACCGCCTCCGACACGACCGGGGATGTTTTTTAAACATCAGGAGTTGATTGGTCGATTGATGATTTTTCTTGATCGGTTGTTTTTATTTCATCGGACGGGGACGGGGAAGACATGTGCAGTTATTCGGGCGGCCGAGGAATTTAAACGACGATTTCATGAGAAAAAGAGTAATATTCGGAAAACATATATTATAGTTTATGGGAAAACGTTAAAAGAGGAGTGGAAGCGACAAATTTTGTGTACGTGTACATCGGAAGAAGACGGATATATGACGGATCTTGTAAAGAAATCAAAGCCTGGAAAACAACGAAGAAGTAATATTACAACAGCTATTAAGGTGTGGTATAAAATTAAGACTTTTGGTCGGTTTGCGAAAAAATTTAATAAGAATACGGAGGGTAAGACAGAGGCAGAGATTAATGAGTATATCATAAGAAAATATTCAGATTGTCTTATTGTTGTTGATGAAATACATAATCTTCGAACGGATCCGGCGGCTGGTTTAAATGAAACGGAAACGAAGCTAATTTATAAGGTACTGTGGCGTATTTTTCATCGGATGAAGAGATCAAAGGTGATATTGGCGTCAGCGACACCGATGATTAATAACGCGAGAGAGATTGGACCGCATTTTAATCTTATTCTTCCGGAGAATCAACAGATTCCGGTTGACTTTGATTATGATAGAGCGACACTTGAAGACTTGGAGCCGTATTTTCGAGGGAGAATCTCATATGTTCGGGAACTGGAAACGGGAGCTGTTCCGATCTTTATCGGAGAAAGGATTAAGGTTGATGATCCAATGTCGAAATTAAGAGTTGGAGACAAACTGATCGATCCTCAGACGGTTGTCTATGCGACACGCATGGGTGATATTCAAAATGACACTTATCAAAAATATATGTCAGGAGCATTGAGAGAACTTATTAGAGAGGAAATGAAATCTGATATTTCAAGATTCTACTCGATCGAGAGAAAGATTTCAAATTTCGTGTTTCCGGACGGAAGTTTCAGTCGGAAGAAGTCATTTGATAAATATATTATCAAGATTGATAACACACATTTTCGGGCGAAGCCGGAACTTGAACGGATGTTGCGAGATTTGGATCAACTCGAGAGATTGTCATGCAAGTTCGCGACTGCGATACGTCTTTGTAAAGAGGCGAGGGGGAACTGTTTTGTTTATTCCGAGTTTGTTGAAATGGGAGCGGTTCTTCTTGGTCTTGCCTTTGAAGCTCAAGGGTTTGAGCGGTTTGATTCAGCGAGTTCTGTATTTGTGTCCGAAGAAGTCGGGATGGCTCCGGTTCCGATATGTGAGCCACCGACCCAAGTGACGAATCGACGTATTACGATTCCGAAGAAGGACAGATATGCTCTTCTTCTGGGAAAGACGACCAATGCTGAAGTGGAAGCCATGATGGAGGTCTTCAATAGTCCAGAAAATGCTCATGGGGAGTATATCAAGGTTATGATTGGTTCTCCCGTTAGTCGAGATGGAATTAACTTGGCGAATGTGATTTCGGTTCACATTATCTCAGCGGCATGGCATCCGAGTGGCACATATCAGGCCATAAGTCGGGCAATTCGAGCGACAAGTCACGTTGTTCTTCTGGAAGAGAAGAGACAGCAGATTCAACAAGAGAGAGATGAGGCTCTTCGTCAACTTTCCCAGAGAAACCTGCCTCCCGACGAACGGAATCGTCAAATCAAAGAAATTCATGAGAGATATGATCCCTCAAAGGCGAAGATATTCATTGAGATTTATAAACACGCGGCGGTGGCTCATGATGACACGTCGACAGATGTCTCATTCTATATTCTTTCAGAACAGAAGGATGTCACGATTCGTCGGATGGAGCGTTTCATGAAGCAATGTGCAGTCGATTGTCACATTCACAAACAACGAAACATTCGTCCAACTGACGTCGACTATACTCCCGAAACTGACTATGACGTTCGAGACTATTCGTGTGTATCACCCCTTCCAGAGTATGAGGATACATCAACATATGATGTTTACTATGCCGATGGAGAGATAAAGAAGGCGCAAGATGATATCATGAGTCTCTTTAAACAAGTCTTTTCCATTCAACGGGAAGACTTATATTCTTATCTTAATATGTACCGGCCGCGTTTTATCGACTTCGCATTAGAGAATCTCATATATCAAAAGGTTATCCTCTATGATCGTTATGGATTTCCAAGTTATCTCCAAGAAGAGGGTTCGACACTCTTTTTGCAAAGAGATTTTCCCGTGGGACAGATTCGGAGTTCGTACGCGCAATCCTATTACACATCGACTCTTCTCATCAGGCGAAGTACAACATTACCCGAATATCTCACAGAACTTCAAATGGCTCAACAACAAGAAATTATAGCTCAGATTGAACGAACGAAACCGGATGATCCGGTCTTTAATCAACTTATCGGAAATCTTAACTTAGAAAGTCAGGCTCAGCTTCTTGAGAGGTGTATTACTCTTTCCTATATTGAAAAGGTCTCTCTTTCTCAGTTCCCCTATATTAAAGGAGTACTTGATAGGTTCCGTCTTGTCTATTATGCGGATATTTCGGCTCCCAGTGCAGAGATTGCACGTCGAGCTCAAGAATCGGCCAATCGCGGAAAGAGTCGAGGACGAAAGCCTCGAGAAAAAGACATTCCGTCGACTCCCCGACGAGAACTGCCCTCGTCTCCTTCACCTCTCGTCGAGAATAACACGGAGAAGGTTTACCTTCACACTCTCTATAGTCAGGTCTATGATCGAAAGTCCTATAATATTACATCTCAACTCGATCGCCCAACGGGTCGAATTCGTATTCTCAAACCATCCGAGGGCATCGGTTGGAGAGATACAAATCCATATGAATATACCATCTATAATGCAATTATTCGATCCCGAAATGAGGATCGACGGAAAGAGCTAGGTACGCATAAAGGTATCTTCGGCTCCGTCTTATCAGACAATAAGTTCCGCATTCACTACGTGAAGGAGGATGATTCGAAAGCCCGTGATTTGAGAACAATCTCAAGAGGTAAGGAATGTACTACTTGGAAGAAATCGGATCTCATCGAAATTCTTTGGCAACTTCGAATTCCTCCTCCCATAAAACATCCCCTCTTTGAGGAAGTGGAACTTGAGAAAATGGATAAAGAGGAAGAAGAGGCCTTTCGCAAGGAACGCATTGAATATCTTCTTCGAGAAGATTCATCCAGAGATCGAAGAAGTGAATTTGAAAAGTTTTCCAATGAACGACTCGAATTCTACTATCGTTGGTATTCAAGCCGAGAAAACCGCGAAAGTATGTGTAAACGCATCTTCGATTACCTCTCCATGAAAAATCTTATTCTCGGAACACGTATCACCGATTAACACACTTCGATATTAGATCCTCTCAACGATCTAATATCGTTCTTCTCTCTTTACTTCGAATATTTCTTCAGTTCACTCTGTACCAACCTTCTTATCACTTGCGGATCCACGTTCTCCCCTCTCTCAATCTGTTTGAGAATGTTTCTCAACTGTTCCTCTGTTAATTCCTCCTCTGTTGATGTCTCTGTTGATGTCTTAACGTCAACTTTGCCGGATGAAGACGTATCCGACGATGCCTCTACGTCGACTTCGACGAATGGAGAAATATCGGAAGAAGATGATGTCTTTCTCCCAGAAAAACAGAGTCTCGGTCGGGTCATCATATCGAAAAAGGTGTCAATCTCCTCAAACAAATCTCCCTCCCAACATCTCCCCGAATATCGATCAAAAAGCGAACGGTTATTTAACCACCACGTCGGACGAAAGAATAACCGTCTCCATCTCCCATATCTATCCTCTTCCTCTTTTCGATCTCTCCTTTCTCTCTGTTCTATCGCCTTTATGCACGGTGAAGACAACATCGGAGAAAAACTCTTCAATATACCGTCGGAAATAACACTCCACTTACATAATTGCTCCGAAGTCGGATCGGTTATCTCAACAGAAATCGAACTCTCACTGCTCTCCTTAATCGGAATACCTTCTTTCTCAAGACGTTCCCGAATCTCCCGAATCTCTTGGACTGGGGCGTTCCTTATCTTTAACCTAATATGTCCTTTCATTTTCTTTTCTTTTTCGGCAAAAACCCCACAAATATTAAATAAATTTTATCTCTTCCTCCCCCGAAACTAGTTTCAATAGAATGCAGAAGGATATCTTCTCCTTATTCTAGGAGAAGATGATGAAATAACTCCGTCAGTTGATCCTTCACGTTTAACGGAACCTGTTCCTGTCTTTCTCAAGGCCTCTGCAATTCTTTGAGCAAGTCCCCCTCCTGTCGATGTCATTTTCTCTGTCAGGGGAGGTTGAGATTCGGGTTTCTTTAGAAGTTGAGATTCGGGTTTCATTGGAAGTTGAGATTCGGGTTTCATTGGAAGTTGAGATTCGGGTTTCAGGGGAGGTTGAGGTTCGGTTTTCTTTGGTTTACGAAGAAAGAAGACAAAGAGGTAGATTAAGATAAGCATGCCGAGACCTCCGATGGAGAGAATGGAGGCTCCGATGGCATAGTTATAACTATTGAGGGAGAGAGTGGGTTGACTTGATGAAATTCGAGTTGCGGCAATAATGGAGAGGACTCCAGATATTATAATGATAATAAACGTGAAAAGACCCAATGATCCGGTAACAAATTTCGATGATCCTTTATTTCTCCCGTAGACAAAAGTCAAAACGAGAAGTACGAAGATGAGGAAGAGACCAATAAATGCGACGACACTGGCCCACATTAAATAATTGCGAGCTGATTGGAGAAAAGGATCGGTTGTGATTCGAGGCTCACGCGAAACTGATGACATGGCGAGAAGATCAAAGATTCCCGTCATTAAAATGAGAATAACGGCGACAGAAAGGATAATGATATCGAACATTGCCACCATAATTTTAAATTCAGGAAAATAATTTAATTCGTTTCGACGGATTTCGAAAACGATCTTAAAACTTGCCATATCTAGGGAAAAACATTGAAGAGATGAGTTCTTCGAAACTCAAGAAAAATGCCCGTAAAAAGCTTGCCCATTCAAGTTCGGGGAAACCGGTTAAGATCTGTCTGAATATGATTGTTCGAGATGAAAAAGACAATATTATTCGATGTTTTAATAGTGTCCGGCATCTTCTTGATGCCATTGTCATCTGTGATACGGGATCCGTTGACAATACTCCGGATCTTATCAAGGAATATCTTCAGAAAGAAAATCTTCCTGGAGAAGTTATCTCTCGTCCCTGGACAAATGACTTCGGTAAAAATCGTACTGAAGCTTTGCGCTATGCGGAGGAGTTCATTCAGCGCCATGACTCGACAAGTCAGTTTACTTGGTACTTAATGTTTATGGATGCCGATAATCAAGCTTTTGCCTATGATGGTAAAAGCAAGTTTCCGGCAACGTGGAAATCTAACCTTCATCATGACTGTTATGACGTTGAAATGAGAAATGGTAATGCCTCATATCACTATCCCTGGCTCATCCGTGTGGACCCGGAAAAGAGATGGAAATGGTGTGAACCTCGTCATGAATATCCAGCTCCGGACGGCGACTGGAAGGAAAATAGAGCCACCCTTACCGGAGGCTATGTCTATTCAGGACGGGAGGGCTTTCGATCTAAGAACAAGTGGACTTATCTTGAAGATGCCTTTGCCTTTCTTAAACAGATTCGAGAGGAACCCACAAACACACGAGCGGTCTTTTATGCGGCTCAAAGTATGCGTGACTGTAATAATTATGATCTTGCCGCTCAACTTTACAAGCGTCGAGCCAGAATGGGTGGCTGGAACGAAGAAGTTTATATGAGTCTTCTCTATCTCGGAACTCGTCGTTTTATGATGAAAAAGTTCGATGATAAGACGATTGGCATTTTTCTCGACGCCTTAGATAAGTGTCCCCAACGATTTGAAGCTCCCTACTATCTTATTATGATTTGGCGTCTTCAGAAGAAGTTTCGCCTCGGTTGGGAACTTGCCAAACTTTACATCGACGCGACACCTCCAACGAATTCCCTCTTTGCCGACATGGACATCGTTGACTGGGGACTCTATGATGAGGCCGCTATCTGTGCCTTCTATGCCGGAGATAAGGACAAGTTTAAGGAGTTGTCTAATCGTGTCCTTTCCTCAAAACTGGCTCCAGATAATATTAAAGAGCGTGTTAGAAAGAATCTCCAGTCCTTTGGTTAATCCAATTCCTCACAACCGATTTCTAATCTGAAGGTGTCTTCTTGTTATTTTCTTTCGAAGAAAATCTGTCAATCTCGGTCTCGTCATTCTGATAGAGTAGAATAAGAAGTTGTGATCCGTAATAGCCGGTCTGTTGGGAGAAATTGGAAAACAGATCTAACATTAATGAATAAGTGTCGGAAGTGTAGTCCCAGACTACCGGATGAATCTTCTCCTTTGACTTGTAGAGTGTCAGATGAGAGGCATTGCGTTGATTAAATATAAAGTAGAGAGTCGCATTATCCTCTAAAAGAAGACTCGAAAAAAACGGCTTTATCGTCATATAGTCTTTCTCGTATTTCCGAATATCCTCTTCTCTTAACTCGAACGGAGACGAAAAATATAACCACATCTGATTAAGAAGTTCAGCCGTATAATTGGAGGAAAGAATAAGTCTGCGAGCGAGAAGTTTCATTGTTCCAGTCAACTTTTTAGACTGGAACAATGATTTCTTTGATCATTCTTTCAAAACTAAACTTTTCCAGATTTTTCGAATATTATTGGTAATTCGCCGAATCTCCTCTGATGAAATATTTCTTTCTCTCTCGACGATACTTAAATAAAGTTTAAGAGCATGAGAAAGTTGACCAAGATGATAGAGTGTTACAGCAACCTTCTCCAAAAAAATATAGGAATAGAGTTGAGGAATTGGATGATATGTCGCCACTGTTGGAAGAAAAAAATAGGACTTCACTTCCTCATAAACAGAGAGAAGCTCCGGATCCTTCCTCTGACACAGACGAGAAATGACAGAATAGAGAGGCTCAAGACGTTGCCTTTCATGACATAACTTTATTCGCTCCTCTCTTGAAAGATCTCGTCCAGGTCTTCCAAGAAGAAGCCACTCCACCTCCTCTCGAGAAAGAGCATCACTTTTCGACTGACTTAAGAGTTGGCGAAGCAGTTTAACCGGATACTCATCGGAATTGGTATACACTTGATAAAGAAGTTCATTCACAGCCGTGTTAATGTCTTCATACGATCGGATAGCGTTATTGAGAATATATGCAGAAATGTCATTCCCAATATGAATACATTGATGAGTCAAGTCGACATATACTTTCAACCCAAGAAAATATGCCTTCGCCCCTTGATAAAACTCAAACTCATTGATATCGAGAAAGAGGCCAATCTTTCTCATATCCAAAATATTGTAAAGTGACGGATTTAAGGTGAATCCAGGCCACCAGTATCCAGTATACACGTAGTCTTTTCGTTCGACTCTCTCCGCAAGATCGTCCCTCCCTATCTCCCGTAAAAATGAAATATACATCTCCCGACAGACATCTAAGGAGGCGCTGGCACGGAGAGGCTCAAAGGGAATCGCCTCAACATATGTCAAACCCTTCTCCACATAGGGGAGATACTCACTTCTCTCGTTCTCGTTAAGAAACTTGACCTGAAAACCATTCTTCTCCGTCAGAAATGTCACAAGTTCTTTGACCGAAAACGGGCGATCGATTTTCCAGTCATCCTCCCACTGAAGGACATACTTCGTCTTTACTTCCTTTAAAATAATGTTAAGACTTGAAGCATGACCACTTTGACTCGGTTCTTTCCAGATAAATTGGAAAAACGGATACTTCTCCTTCATAAGAGCTCTATCCTCTTCCGAAGAGTTATCATCTACTAAAAGATAGGTGGAAATCAAGGAAAAGTCAATACACTGCTTAAAGAAAGACTCCATCGTCTCTATAAAGTGGTTAAGACGTCGACATGTCGTCACGGTAAATGTCACATCAAGCTTTTCCTCCTTCAATGAATGACAGTCCATTTCCCGTTTATAGATGATCCACTTATATTTAAGACTTGAAAGATATTTCTGTCATCTTGTCAATTCCTTTTCCGTTAAGATGACAGATGACCTCGACGTCTAACTAAACTGGATATCGGAATCATCAAACCCCGGTACTCGTGCAATTGGAGATGTGGCAAGACAGGGCTCCACAAAATAAACATTAAACTGTGAAAAGAGCTTATATAGCCAATAGTCAATCGCATGGGCAATTCCATTACGAGCCAGCGTAACAAGTTTTGTAGCACAGTCTCGAGAGATGATATAGGCGAAAGTTCCTCCAATATAGTTAGAGTACCATCTGTACTTCTCATCGTCGGGACGCCACTTAACCACAAATACTTTCTTTTCTTCGTCCGTTTCGGTTTCGAAATCTCTATTCTGAAGATGAGCTCCAAGAAAGACGATGTCCCAATTTTCCTTTTGAACAACATCTCGAAGATGTTTCTGAAACATATCGACATCAGAAGCCTTTTCCGTGACAAATGGAAACATAAGTGTGGCATCATCCTCACAGATGAAATATGCCCGGTGAATACGATCATCTGACAGCTGTTTCCAAAGAGTGAGATGACTTAAAGCACATCCAATCACACCTGGTCGAAAGTTGAAATCGTTACCTTCAAACAGTTTTAAGATGTCCCCTCCCCGAGGTCCAATGTACGAAAGAATGGGAGGACTCAACCCCTCCGAGGAAAGATCGAGAGTTCTTCCATCAATCGCTGGAAATCGGGTGAAATCCCAGTACTCCCAGTTTTTCTGAATAAAATTGGAGTATCGGTCGGGCCGTCGATCAAGATTGATGACATAACCCGGAATATGGACAATGGGAAGAAGTCTTTCAAGGGTGGGAAACAGCTGAAGTCGAGATAGAATCTCCTGTTTGGCTTGACGAATATAGGGGAGACGTTTTGACCACTCATCCTTGTTAAGAGTTTCCTTGATGATTTCGACACACGTAGCGGGATCTTCAAGAGGAAGTCGTATAAAGGCCTGCGGATGAAGATAGAGGTCAAGATTTGGACATCCCCAATAGAAACAAAGACATTCTGCCAAGATCGCATCGACAATCTTCTCCGTATAGTAGTTGGAAATCGAGGAATTTTCGGCGGCAAAAGTGTACTTATACGGAAGAAGACCTTTCGACTTGTTATATTTTGGAAGAGGTCCCTGATAAGACTTAAACTGATGCTCATTGTCAAATCCGAAGATGTCAATCGGAGGTACGTCATCTCTCGATTCATAATATTTTAAAAAGTCAATTCGCAACTTATGTCCACGATCGAAATATTTCGATGACACAATCGCTGAAAAAAGTTTTGTCTTTTCCACGGTAATGTTCTCCTGGATCTGCTTATCCAATTCCGAATAGCTTATCCCAAGATGCCAATCGGGACAGTTGGGAAAGCTGTCATATCGGCGAACATGGAGAAACTGTGTCGGATCGAGATTTGCCCAAACTCCCCATCTTCCTCGATTCTGTTCGGACATCGGCTCACTTTGAAAGACAAGAGTCCTCTCTGGAACAAATGTATCCGTCGGCCCTGGACATGACATGATAAGATAGTAGTCGGGAGAATCATGAGACACAAGTTTAATTCGATTCCACTGGTAATTCCCCTTTGTCTGCATGTTAAGATGGTCACAAAGAGCTTCACATGTATCAAACCACGCGAGAGGTTTAATTTTAATCGGAACATCATTCTCCATATCCAGAGCAACGCTATCTGACGAGCCGTCATTTATGTCTGAACTTCCATCGGTTTCGAAAGCACTTTGAGTATATTGACACACATTGTTTAAGTCGTAGGCGTTGGAAAGAGAAGTTCCTCGTTCGGAGGTCAGCCTCCCAATGTGAAGACAATAAATGGCCGGAAAGAAACACGACTGATACCCCGCCTCAATATAGCGGTACGCATATTCCATCTCAAAATGACACGGTTCCTCACAATAGGGACCAATCACATCCCAAATATTCCGTCGAAACAGAGAGGGTCGAAGCGAGTAGGATGGCCAATACGCATTATGAGGCCCCGGATTTCTCTTCTCAAAGGCAGCCAGTTCCTTCGACTTCAGAGGATAATACTCATGAAGAATATAATTAAGACCGGTCGAAGTTCGATTCCAGTGTCCCCCGACAATGTTGTGATCCGCCTCTGTTTCAGCATAATTCCGATTAATAAGAACTTGTCCAATCTTAGGATTCTCTGAAATAATTAACAAGGCATCCCGAATATAGTGTCGAGGAATAATAAACTGCCAATCATCCTCACATGAAAAAACATAAGGTGTCTTGACTTCTTGACGAAGAATATTCATACTCTTAGCATGACCCTTTGACGATTGATCCTTCCAGACAAATCGGAAAAACGGATACAGTTCCTTCATCTTTTGACGATCTTCCTCCGAGGAGTTGTCATCAACACAAATAAATTCCGCAATAAGATCTAGATCAAGACAACACCGCAGAAATGAGTTCATGGTGCGTATAAAAAGATCCAAGCGTTTGCACGTCGTGATAGTAAATGTTACCGTCGCATTTGGATACTTGTACGGCAGATTCTTAACAATGTCTCCTGGATAGTCGGTAAAGTCGTCTTTACACTTGGAAATACAGAAAGAAAGGTTACCAATAAAACGTGTAAATGTTTCGGGATCAAGAGGATAATGATCGATAACATATATCAGAATTTCCAGACACTTTCGATAGCGCCCACTATAGTAGGCACAGAGACTCCAGCTGTCCAGAAATTCTCGACTTCTCTCTTTCCACCGTTTCCGACACATCTTCTTGCCAAGAAGATAGCCAAGAGAAGGATATCCTTCTCGATAACACCTCCATATGAGGGAGGTCGAATCTTCTCCCGATCGATTCTGAGACAGGATAAGTTCGATCTCTTTAACTTGCAGTGTTGACATTTTCTTTTCGTCGACGTTTTTAACCTTTTTTTTCATTTTTCCAAAGACTTTCGTATGGAAATGAGAAATGAGAAATGACCTTCTCCAAATCAAGACTCATTTCTCATTACGATTTAATTGTCGGTTGAAACATTCTTGACGGTTTCATCTTTCGAAGGAGAATCTGGAACCGAGATTCTCTGGACCAGGGAAGGTTCGATAACATAGACAGTAAGATGAGGCAGCTGTTCAAGAAGCCACTGGTCAAAGGTACTCTCTATTCCCTTTTTCGCTCGACGAAGAAGTTTTCGAGCTCCCTCCTTTGTTATAATGTAACCGCTGATGTGTTCGTTTCGGGAGGTTTCAGATGAAATAGACGTCTCTGTCGATGACATTAAAATAATTGAGTAACAACTGGCTTCCAGATCGTCGGAAGTCTCGTTTTTCGAGAAATCGGATGTATGTCCTCCAAGAAAGAGAAGATCCCATGAAACTAGCACCAACTCGCTTAAGATTGTCCGAAGTTTCCCGGAAAAGTTTGTGCAAAAGATAATGTTATCACGAAGGACCAGATAGGTGTCGATATCGGTATCATTAACAAGTTGTTTCCAGAGGTTAAGATGACTGGCAACATCAGAGTTCTCTTTCGTCGAGTTCTCGTCAACAGCTGGAAACCTCTCAATGGGAGGCCACTCCCACTTAATTTGCGATGAGAGCTGGCTCCACTGGTCGGAAGTCCCGTCGGAACTAACGACATATCCAACAAGATCAAAACTGGCATAGTTTGACAAAACTTTCTCCGCGACAGACTCCCATGTCTTGTCTTTCGCAAAAAGATAGTACTTTTCTCTCTCTTTTTCGGTAATTGTCTCAGCCCGTTCCAACGTTCGAAGAAGAAGATCCTTATACTCCTGGATAAAGGAGGGCAACTGACCCGTCGTTGATGTGATAGTATCAATATTTTGGACCAGACACATAATATCTGATGTTGACCGGTTGACAGAAGGCGCCTCGGGATGAACTGTTTCATTGAGAGCCTCTCCTCGACAAATGACGGGAATACATCCAGCATATTGAGCTCGAATAGCCGTAATACAGTAGACCTCGGGAATGATACACGGATAGAGCCAGAAACTCGATCGAGCGTAGGCCATCATAAGCTCCTCATGCCCAACGAGACCGTGTTCACGGACTCCAAACGGTCGAAGATCCGCAATTCTTTTCAGAATCTTGGCCTCTTTTTCCTTTGACAGAGTTCCCCAAGTGTTAGCTCCATAGTAGATGTCAAGTGTGACATCCGGAAATCTCTCAAAAATCGTTGGCCATATCTCCAGAAGAATCGAGAGCCCTCGACCATAGTTCGAACCATAAATACAGGAGCGGGGCGGACGAGGAGTTCGATAGAGTTCACTCTCCGATTCCCTAAATGGGGCCGGTATTCCGTTGCCATAGATAATATTTGGATAGGAAGAAAACTGCGGATCAACCTTACAGTACTGTTGTCTCTGATACTGAGAGAGCCAGAGAACACCATCAAGCCCTTTCAGTTCGGGATGGGCCTGACTCAAAATATCATGAGGCCAAAGCAGAATGGTGGTTCCATGAGGAATAACCCGAGGAATCAACTGGGGATATCTCCAGACAATGATGATGTCATAGCCATCGGAAAGAGGAATAAAGGCATCATAGTATCTCGGATTTGAGATCTTGAGGCGCCAGGGAGAGTAACGTGGCGGCATGGCATAAATGTCAACTCGACAGTTAAAGTTGGCCAGTTCCATTCCAAGGTAGACCACGGCCTCCTCTGACCCGGTCAGTCCTGTCGTCACCGTGAAAGGGTCCCACGGTAAAAGACGCTGATCATAGGTGCACACAATCGCAACCCGTCTTCCCGGAGGCTCCTCACATCGTTCGAAGAGGGGAGCCACTCGATGAAAGGAAGTCATCAACTCCTTTAAAAAGTCTCGTCGAGAGATCAACATGTCAAAGAACTCTTGGGCGACTGTCTGATACTGCTCTTTCGAGGTCTCACTCTGCAACTGTTTCGACAGAAGAGTGAGCAGCTCTTCATAATACCAAAACGATGTCTCTTTCAACTCACAGAGAACCGTGAGTGCCTCCTCATTAAGTCCCTTCTCTCGTAAATGATTGATATAATGTCGAGTGTCAATCCATGGAGATCCAAAGATGTCTGGATGGAACGACATCACCTCACTTAAAGACTTCTTCTGAAAAAGAAGATAGCGACACAACTGAATCAGAGAAGAATGTGACCCCGTAAAGAAGGACTCATCTCCAACTCGCTGATAGCGAATGCGATCATCAAAGGTAGATGGAAATTCCTTCATTAGAAGAGGATAGGTGGCATCGATCCAGGCAAAATGTGTCGAAGAAAAGGGATTGAACATTAACGCGTCATAGAGAAGCTCATACTTGGTCTTCTTTTTCTCACTTGCCGGATAGAAAATAAATCGAGTCCGTGAGGAATCCCGTTTCCCCTCCATCTTCTTCTTGGAGAAAATAAAGACAATAATATTTTCCTCCAAAGAAAGAAGTTTCTTACTAATTTTGTCCTTACTGGATGAGACAACTGTCACCAAAGTACGATTCTGTGGCATCTCAAGAAGAGCATCAAGAGGGGGTGTTCCAGACGAAGCCTCCAGATAACGGGACACATCTCCTCTCTCTCCCCGAAGATAGTCCTTAAATCCCCACGGCTTAAACAAGTTAAAAACGTCCGTCTGATCCGGCAGATTATGTCGAAGTGTCGTATCCAGACAATCACTCAACGCAAGGGGAGGAATGGCGATATATCCTCGAGAGTATCGTGTAATGTCCTCAGAGGAGTGCCCATCGATGAGTCCTCGACTGCAAGATATCTTCTTATCTTTTCGAATCAGAGGACTGATCGAATAAAAGTATTCTCGAGCCTTGATCGCGTAGTCTCGGGATATCCAGTACATGATTGTACCCCAGGTCCGGTCCGGTAAAATTCGAGCCAGGTTCTTTCTCTGAGGATCTCGACCGGCCCACTTAAACCCATAAAGAGATCCCGCCGTCCAACCTAACATCACAAGAGAAGTCTTCGCTGGAACATTGTCAAACAACGTCAAATAGCGACAGGCAAAGTCATCGTGAAGCATGACATCATCCTCACAAATGATCGCCTCGTCATCTCCAGATTCAATAAACATCTGAAGTGCCTTATAGTGACTTAACATACATCCCATCACACACATGTGATGCTTAATTTCAGGCTCCGGAAGATCGATCGACGGAAAGTTGTCCGCAATGACGGGATCTGTCCACGACACCGCCTCAACAAATGTTACATGAGATGTCAGGCCAGCCACCTTAAACCGATGCTCCATTCTCTCTCTTCGATCGACAGACGATTTCAAGTTGATACAGTAGATGGCTGGAAGTCGAGCCGCCAACGACGAAAAGGTGGTCAGGAGTGACAGAAACTTCAACTCACTCTTATTCATATAACTTTCAGCGTTGAGAGGTGGATACGCAATGAGTCCCCGAGATTTGTACGCGATCTCGTCAAGACTCGAATATGACTGGGCCTCCAAACTCTCTTGGGCAAAAGACTTTTCAATGAAATAACATGTAATATGAGTGATCAGGGGACTCATAGAAATCAGGTTCATCTTTCTTGGAAGACGTCCACTCCAGATGAGACTCCCACTCGGAGCCCTCTTGAGAGAATACGAAAGTGCAACGAAGGAACACCCTTCCGGAAGATTGGTTGAAAGGTGACTGACGACACTGACAATCTTCGAAAAGTCGATATTCTCACCAGAAGAAGGCTTATTTGGAGAAATCGGGGGTTCACAAAGAACAATGGCAAAAGAGTCAGGCTGATCACATAAGTATGACAGAGCCTGAATGTGATCTTTAATTGTAATCGTCTCCGAAGTCACCGGA
>FWPU01007088.1_pt1 | contig 21188 bp, 15 predicted proteins | sample 2228361 | NCBI WGS metagenome assembly FWPU01 (sample SAMEA103939777, study PRJEB20133) | metagenome
AAATTGGAAAATAACGGGGTCAAGCGTATCAATCCCCGCTCCTACCGAAAAAGTACCATCGGCCAGGAGATTGCCAGGAATCCACACAGTGCTTACATATAAGCCAGCCGGACGGGGACGCCTACGCCAGGCGGGATCCAGGTCATGGGCTGAAAAAGCCAAAACACCCTCCTCGTTGTAAAAGGAAAAATGCGGCATGATGATATGGTCTGGTCTGAGAACCTCGTATTCCATCTCGACCCTTACAGGTTGTCTGATGTCGATTGTATCGATCAGATGATCTTCTACCGATCTTAATCGTACAGCACAGAGGCGAGCGATTTCACCCTGGGGGGCTTTCTCTGGGTCTGTCCATATTCTCTCGGCGGTTGTACCAGTTCCTGGGGTTAAGTAAGAACTTATAACTTGATGAGATGGTCCATCTGCTGAAATTTCCCCTTCTTCAAAGAGAATAGTTCTTTGACAAAGACGGGTAATAGCGCCCAAATTATGTGAGACAAAAAGTATTGTACGACCTTCATGCCTTATTTCTTCCATTTTAGCAAAACACTTCTTCTGGAAGGAAGCGTCACCTACGGACAAGACCTCATCAATTAATAAAATCTCCGGTTCAAGATGAGCAGCTACGGAAAAAGCCAGGCGCATATACATGCCACTGGAGTAGCGTTTCACCGGAGTGTCCAGAAACCTCTCGATTTCAGAAAATGCAACAATCTCGTCAAACTTACGGTCGATCTCTGTCTTCTTCATCCCCAGGATAGCCCCGTTCAGGTATATGTTCTCTCGTCCGGTCAATTCTGAATGGAATCCAGTACCGATCTCTAGTAGCGAACCCACCCGTCCGTAGATGTCAGCATGGCCCTCCGTCGGCTCGGTGATTCGAGTGAGAATCTTTAATAAGGTGCTCTTCCCGGCACCATTGGGACCGGTAATGCCAACAGCCTCACCCCGTTTCACCTGGAGAGAAACATCTTTTAGAGCCCAGATAATGTTATCTTCTTTATAAGCTCCCGGTTGTCCATTCACAAATTGCGAAAGGCGACGGAGACTTGTGTACATAGCGTCGGTGATTTTGTCACGAAGGGCATTATGGCGCTGGCGCTGCCCAATAAGGTACTTCTTGCTAAGGTTTTTAACGCTGATAGCGACTTCACTCATAACTTACACGACATCGGCGAATGTTCTCTCCATACGCCTAAAATACACCAGACCTCCAAAAAGGAGTATAGCAACCACTAACGCAGAAACAAATATTAGCGATCCTATTCCGTTGGTTTTACCCAGGAGTGCCCAGCGAAACCCTTCCACCACTCCGGCCATTGGATTCAGGCCGTACAAAATACGCCATTTCTCTGGTACCAGGCTACTTGGGTAGGCAATTGGAGTTAGGAAGAGCCAAAATTGCATCAAGAAAGGTATTGTATATTGCACATCACGATATTGGACGTTTAGAGCTGATAACCATAATCCTACCGCTAGGGCGCTGGCTATAGTTAACATGATTAGCAGGGGCAAGGTTAAAACTGCTGCGGTTGGGACAACGCCGAAATAGAACATCATTCCAATCAGCACCAGGAATGAAACTCCAAAATCGATTAGCCCGGCCAGCACCGCTGACATGGGGATGATCAGGCGTGGAAAATAGACCTTTGTTAAAAGTTGTTGGTTTGCCACCAGGCTGTTACCGGATGCCGTAAGTGCGTTTGCAAATAGCTGCCAGGGTATTAGTGCGCAATAGGCAAATAGCGGATAAGGTATTCCGTCGGACGGCACTTTAGCCAGTCGTCCAAAGAAGATACTGAATACCACCATAGTCAAAATAGGTTGTAATATGGCCCATGCTACGCCTAGTACGGTCTGCTTATAGCGTACTTTGATATCCCGCCAGACTAAAAAGTATAAAAGCTCTCGGTATTCCCAAATGTCTTTGAGCTTGAGAGAAACCCAGCCATGTGACGGACGAATATTAAAATGCGGAAGTGTCTTCGGTATGCTCAGTCCTGGAATGTCTTTGTTCTCAGGCAGTTCTAATTTATACAAAAAGGTACCTCCAAATTAATAATCACGGTTTAAACGCTTGGTGTATTTCGTTTATTTGAATTTGTTTAGTTGTGACTCTCAAATATGTTTTGGATGATTAGCAGAAATTATCATATAGCTCCGCCTCTCGGCTACATCAGTAGGAAGAATAGGATACAATAACCGTGCATTAATACTAATACTTTTGTACCATTTTAATTTACGTCTACGGTATTATTAATCGGACTTTTGTCCTAAATTTTAGTTCAGAAAGGTAATACTATAGTCCTGAGCTTAAAACTTTTGTTAGCTAGGGTTGAAAAATAGTCCAATAAACTTGAAATTAGCATCTTTCCAGCATCTCCTGGAGCATAAACAATTGCGTGGTATTAGTCTGCCTATAACCTTCGGCTTATTTTGATATTAGTACCCATTATCGGATTCGGTTTGTTTTTTCAATCTTTTATTCCATGGTGGAAATGCGAGTAAACCGGTTATGATCGATTTTAGTTGACGGCGCTCTGTGACCAGGTGCATTCCTCCATGCGCAGCGAAAAATTCCGCGGTCATTACATTCGGGTCCACCCCCCTCCCCCCGCTGGTCAATTTGACCACGCGGTCCCCGGCAAAGGCGATGGTCGCTTTTTTCTCGGCAATGATGAAATCGCCCAAAACGGTATAGCTGGCCAGTGCTCCCCCGGTGGTGGGGTGTCCGAGGATGGAAATATAGGGCAGCCCGGCATCTTTCAGTTTTAAAACTGCGGAGATGGTTTTTGCCATCTGATACAACGCCACCGTTCCCTCCTGCATCCTGGCTCCGCCAGTTGCGGATACCGAAATCAATGGAATCTTTTTGCGAATGGCGTAATCTACTACGAGCTTCATTTTCTCGCCAAATATGGCTCCCATCGACCCCCCCATGAACCGAAAATCGCAGACTGCGACGGCAACGGGCAATTCGGAAATAGTTCCGTATCCAATAACCAATGCTTCCTTCGAGTCGGTACGCCCGGACATCTTGCTGAGACTTTCCGAATAGTCATAAAAGCTGAACCGTCCATCAACGTTTCCTGCGCTTAAATCGGGATGTAACTCATGAAATGAGCCGGAGTCTAACAGCAAATCAATATAATGATCAGACCCTAGCGAACTAGGTTTCTGACAATACGGGCAGGCATAAAAATTTTCTTGAAACTCTTTCTGCGTAGAATGGTTTCGGCATCCGTACCGGCTTACCTTTCCTTCCAGGTCTTTTTCATCATTGCACACGTAAGGCTCTGCACCATATAATGCTATCTGCATGTGAGAAATTTCCGGAGTAACGGACTTGTTAAAGGTGTGGGAGGGCAAAAGCCATAATTTTAATTTCCTGGCAAAAGCTTGATATTTTCGGGGCCGTTTCTCCAACTGTCCGCACTCTTCTATCCGGTCCCTTAAGCTCTTCTGGAGATAGTTGGTGTCTGTTCGTTCTAGTTCATCCGTGGCCTGAGTCAAGGATTTTTGAATATTTTCGAGCACGGTGGTTAAATAGTCGGAACTGTCTAGTGAGGGCTCTTTGATCACCTTATCGACTATGCCGTATTTAAGCATGTAATCGGAAGTGGGCTGCAAAACCTTGAGTGCTTCCTCTATGTTGTAAGGGCTTCTAAAAAGTATCGCCGAGCATCCCTCAGCGGTGATAACCGAGTATTCGGCACGGCTGAGCATGAAGCGCCGATGGGCTAGCTGGATTGCGATTGCCCCTCCGCTCCCCCCGCTCCCGATAATGGTGGAAATGGACTTGGTGTTGAGGGTAATCATTTTTGCCTGACAGTACGATATCAGCCAGGACTGTAGTTTTTCCGCGGAGTATTCGTAGGGATCGCCGCCGATGGTATCGACAAATGTGTGAAGCATCAAGCCTTTCTTCTCCGCATATTGCATCATGTTGTAGGATAGTCCGTATCCGTCTGCTTTTACCAGCCCGTAGTTGAACTTAGCCCGCTCTACATCGTTTGAAGGGGTCTGCTGGGCGATTATTGCTACCTCTTTATTCCTGCTCTTGAGCCTTGCCGTTCCGATAATTACCGTAGGATCATCGACGAATTCTATTATCTTTCCGGCGGGCGATTTTATTTTATTAGAGAAACCAGGAAGCTCGTGCCAGGGTGTAAAATCGGAATACAGGGAATCTATTATATGCTTTGACTTTACCCGATTATAGGACCTTGCCTGTTCGTGTATCTCCATCATTTGTGAAATGCGGGCCATTCTTCCTCCGTCTATCCGCTTTTGGTTTGCTGTAATGTAGTCAAGATGAATGGTGTCATGATAATCGTATTTTCCTCTGAAAAAAGAAAAGGGTTGTTCAAAATAGGGATTTAGTTCATTAGCGGGTGGATATTATAACATAAAATATTGGGGTTACCGTACGGGGTAAAATACCGTGTACTGATATCAATTTTTGGCGTTTAGCATTCAGGCATGATAAATTACTTTAGAGGATATCCTCAAGCCTTTTTAGTTCACTCACCTCAAGCTCAACCTCCCCCGCTTTTACGTTTTCCTCTACCTGTCTTTCCGTTTTTGCCCCGGGAATGACAACCGATACCGCTTCATTGTAAAGAGTAAACCTTATAGCGGCTTGGGTTAATGACCGCCCTTCTTTTTCCAGGAATTTTAACTTACTGACTTTTCTGGCTCTTTCTTCTAAGAAGCTCATACTCCATCCCCGTCTATGGTCACTTTTGGGAAACTTTGAATGCTCATCGTATTTGCCGGATATGATCCCGGAGGCAAGAGGCTCACGGGCGATGATTCCTATATTGTTGTTTAAGGCTATCGGAAATAATTCACCCCCTGCCTCCTGGTCGAGAATGTTGTAAACAACCTGTATGGTATCCGGGTTCCCTGTTTTTATCGCTTCTATACCGTCACTTAAGTAAAGAGCGGAAACCCCATAAAACCTGATTTTCCCTTGTTTTTTAAGCTTCTCTAGTGTTTCATAGACATCATGCTCTTTTATTGCACCTGGCTTTGAATTATGTACCTGATAAAGGTCTATCCAGTCTCTTCTCAGTCTTTTGAGGCTCTGCTCAAGGGCGAAAGATATATAATCTCTTCTTAAATTACTCTTGATGCCTCTTCTTTCATAGAAATCCCATCCGAATTTGGTGGCAATTATGGTCTCCTTATCGCCCCTTTCCTTTAAAACCTTACCGATAAGCTCCTCGCTGTGTCCGTCTCCGTAAGAATCGGCGGTGTCTATAAATTTGACTCCCAAGTCTAGGGCTTTATGTAGAGTACGGATAGACTCCGTGTCATCGGTCGGCCCGTAGCCCCGCCCGCTTATTCCCCAGGCGCCAAAGCCGATTTCAGAGACTAAAAGGTTTGTCCTCCCCAGTTTTCGATATTTCAATTTAATAAAGGTCAGTTAATTCATATCAATATATGTTTATCCAAGATTTGAGAAGCCTTTCTGCCTGTTTGTCATGCCCGTCCCTCGGTTAAACCAGGGGATCAGTCGGGAACCTCTGCGAATGTGATCCCCGAACGTTCCCCGCTAAAGCTTGTATCCGAAAGTATTAATCGGATAACATCCGGGGACAAGATTAATCGGGGGTCCATCTTTTGAAAACCGGATTCCCACTTCCGTGGGAATGACAACACGTTCTTGGTCGGTCAGTTTTGGAATTAATAACATTGCTTATTTTATATGAGGCATAACTTTTTCTGCGAAGAGCTTCAGAGAACTGATGACCTGTTCATGGGTTATTCCGGGAAACTCAAAACGGCATATCAGATGATTGAACGTCGGTAGTGCCTTTTGAAAAGCCAAAATCTTTTCAACACATTCCTCCGGCGTCCCGAATATGCCCTGTTCCTTCGCTGTCATCTCTAATTTAGGGTCATTTGGGTCGGTGATAGCGTTTCCTTCTCCGTCCACCATCGATCCCCACTCAGCATAGCCTTTATAGATATAGGTAACGTGCTTCTTTATTTCTTCCCAGGTTTTTTCTTTTCTCTTGTTGCTAACGTGGACATCGCGCACGAGAGGCTGTTCGATTTTTTGTGGGTCGCGTCCGAATTCTCTGAGCGCATCGTGAAACATGCCGAGTTCCCTTTGAAGAACCGGTATGGTGCCTACGCTGGCTAAATAAAGTGGAACACCCAGACGGGCAACACGCCTTATGGCCGGTTCCTGATACGCTCCTATCCAGATAGGAATCGGATTTTGTACTGGTTTTGGGGTTACGTTAAGGTTTTCGTATTCAAAATATTTACCTTTAAAGCTAAATGGTCCTCTTCCCCAGCTTTTTTGTAATATCTCAATTCCTTCCTCCATTCGCCCTTTACGATGCTTCAGAGAGACTTCGAATGCATCAAACTCCTCCTTTCTATATCCTAAGCCGAGGCCTAGGATCAAACGTCCGTCCGATATAATGTCCACTACTGCTGCATCTTCCGCCACTTTAACCGGATTGTACAGGGGTAAAAGCAATACCCCCGTACCGATGCGAATTTTCTTGGTACGGGCGGCAATGGCCGCCGCCGTTACCATGAGGGAAGGGCAATATCCATCGGAGAGGAAGTGGTGCTCGGTAAGCCAAGCGGAGTCAAATCCGAGTTCTTCGGCAATACTTATGTCTTCTAACATTTCTGAATACAATTGCCGGTGGTCTTTAGGGGCATGAGGCGGTGACTGCAAGCTGTAGTATCCTATTCCGAATTTCATATTCATATCCTCCTTATGCTTTTGGACGTTTGAGTAAATAAAATCGAATAGTGCCAAATAAAGTTATGATTTTAATTGATTTTAGCGGTGTATTGAAGGGCAGAGGAAATACGTGGAGAACTCTATTAACTGGTTAAGAAATTAGATTGATTTTTTAATTCTTAAAGAAGGGCTGGTGTAGACCTACTAGCCAGCCCTTTTGTATTTGGGGGGTTGTTTTTAAACTGTAAACGATGAGCCGCAACCGCAGGAACCCTTGGCATTAGGGTTGTCAATTTTAAACCCGGTGCCGCTAAGACCGTCGGAGTAATCCAGCCTGGCTCCCTGGAGGTAAGGAAAACTAAATTCATCTATTGCTACCTTTATACCGTCTACCTCGAAAACCTTATCCGTGTCTTCTGTCACATCGTCAAAGCCCATCTCATAAGAAAATCCGGAGCATCCGCCCGGGACAACCCGAACTCTAAGCACGGCATTGGGTATGTCTTCACCCTGTAATAGCCTCTTGATCTCACCGGCAGCTTTTGTAGTAACCTCAAACATATTTTTCACTACCTCCTTCTCTACGAAAGCTTTTTTATTCTTTATAAGTATATGCGGTAATAAGAACAATAGCAATTCCCATCAAGAATACGGTCGAGTTCACAATGACCGATCGTTTATGGAGCTTTTGAAACCGATCATGCACTTCCCGGTACCTCGGGGAGTCTTCAGCCAACCTTTTCATCTCCGCGCGGGCTTCTAGTGCCTGGGGCCTTATTACTCCCCCGGCATAAACGGCCAGTCCGAGCATTATGAGAAGAATAACGATTCTTAACAACGGTAAAACCCCGGTTTTCCCTTTAAACCATAAGATGCATGAGGTGATAACAGCGATTCCGCCGCATATGTAGGCTATAAGATAGTATTTGGGGAAGATATCCGAAACCAGCTCTCCGGCTAAATTACGGGGCAAGACTTTGAAAATACTGGGCGCAGTAATCAGCGAAAAGAAAAATATGCTCCCTATCCAGAAGGTTAGGGAGAGAAGATAGAGGAATTTAAGCGTGACTTGCATTACCTATTACGGTTATTTGGTTTTGTGGTCATTATACCAGTTTGTAGTGAATAATTAATTGCCCCATGATTTAATTGATTACCTTTTAGGTATATTTAACTCTTATTGACAAAAATAGGCAATTTTGCTATAAGGATTATCGGTAGTAAACTCACCCTTTTGCAGTAGAGCCGAAAATTGACTCAATCTAGCTAATGAGGAGGGCTGAAATGGCGTATGAAGTTGAAGGGCGGCTTTTAGAAGTATGCACTTGCAATGTACTCTGTCCATGCTGGGTGGGAGAGGACCCGGACCTAGATTACTGTGACGGTTTGCTAGGCTGGCATGTGGATAAAGGAAATGTTGAAGGGGTGGATGTATCGGGCCGTTCTATTGTCATGCTATGCCACATTCCGGGTAACATCCTCAAAGGAAATTGGTCTGTCCGTGTCTATATCGATGAGAATGCTACGGAAAAGCAGAAAGAAGCGCTCTTGAATGTTTGGTCTGGAAAGCTTGGGGGACCTATTGCCGATATGGCTAAGCTCGTTGGAGAAATTGTGTCGGTGGAAAAGGTCCCGATAACCTTTGATATCAAGGGTGCTAGCGGAACTATTAAAGTTGGTGATGGAATTGAGGCCTCGCTTGCTCCGTTTAAAGGCTTAACGGGAAAAGAATCGGCGATTCACGATACCATCTTTACCACAATTCCTGGTTCTCCTGCATATGTGGGCAAGGCATCGAATTATAGAGCCAAAGTCCCTGGATTCGATATTGACCTAAAAGGCCACAACGCAGTATCCGGTTCTTTTCGTTTTACAGCTTAATTGAGTTGCGGTCATCCAGGGATACTCAAATCTTCCTTATGACTTGGGCGCCTAATCAGGTAATAAACACCATGAAATTGTAAGGAACTCATACCTGTACTGAGCAACGTCGAAGTATATGCGTTCCTAAGCTAGCGTGTGTGAAAGAAATACACTGCTGATCATATCTTGTGGGGTTAATATTAAATGTCAATGTTCAGAAGCTCGGCCCCTCCTGCTGTCGAGCGCACAGCATTGTTTTTTTCGATTTTAATACTCGTTTTGGGTGCTTGGATGGCTCTGTGGCTCACCGAGGACTCAGTTAACAGCTTATTTCATACCCATAATTTAGGTCATCATATCCACTCATCGAGCTCATTTATCCTGCTGTTCGTATTGGGTTGGACGGTTATGACGGTGGCAATGATGCTACCCACCAGTCTTCCGGTCATTGCCACGCTCCATACACTTGCGGGTGGCAGGCCTGATCGCCTGCTATTAGTGGCACTGGTAATTATTGGCTATTTGGCAATCTGGGCTATATTTGGTTCTCTGGTTTACCTCGGATATCAGTTACTTCACTGGGTATTGGGTAATATACCATGGCTCGGACATCAAGAGCTGGCTGGTGCACCTTTCCTGCTGATTCTCGCCGGTGCTTTTCAGTTTACGTCACTAAAATATAGATGTCTCGACAAGTGCAGGTCGCCTTTCAGCTTTGTTATAGAGCATTGGCAGGGACGCAAGGAAAAATGGAATTCGTTCCGTCTAGGTATAGATCATGGAGTTTTCTGTGTAGGTTGTTGCTGGGCGTTGATGCTTCTCATGTTTGTAGTTGGTTTTGGCAGTCTCGGCTGGATGTTTATACTGGCTGTAGTGATGTCAATAGAAAAGAATGTGTCATGGGGCCGACGGATTAGTAAACCGCTGGGCATAGTCTTAATCTGCTCGGGGATATTATTGTTTACTATGGCCTGAACAACGCTTCTTGCCAAAATTTTTTGGCTTTATTTACAAATTCCCTTGAACATTTAAACAAGGCAAATCCTACACCGCTATGACCAGATTAACATTGAAATCGGTTTTAAGTGAATCTTTTTAGGCCTTGTTGTGGTTTTATTTTATAGACCTGATTACTTCCTGGCAAAGAAGTTAACCGCCTGTACATACAGGTCCTTAGATACCTTAGCCTCGGCGGAAGTGTTTCTGAAGCAGTCGAAACGCTCCAATATCTTCCCTTCGGACAACCCGACAGCCGAGCTTATTTCGAACAGTTCCGGTTCCGGGAGTGAACCCCCAATACATGCTGCCCATAACTCAGGGCTGCTGCGTGCATCGAGCTTTAGCTCCCTCTGCACCACCACGTCTGCCAGGAATAAGCGCCCTCCTGGTTTGAGCACACGGACGATTTCTTTGAACACTTTTTCCTTATCCGGTGAGAGGTTGACGACTCCGTTAGAGATGACTACGTCAATACTTTCATCTTCGACCGGCAATTTCTCCATGAATCCCTCACGTATATCCACAATGTGTGAAAGCCCCGCTTTCTCGGCGGAAGCTTTGGCGTAGTCACGCATAGCCTTGGTCATATCCACACCGATAGCCTTGCCGTTGGGCCCTACCTTTTTTGCTGCAAGAAGTAAGTCCATTCCCGCCCCGCAGGCGTGGTCAAGGACGATTTCTCCAGGTTGGATCTTGCCAATGCGATGCGGGTTTCCGACACCGGCGAAACGGGCTGTACACTCCTCCGGCAATGATTCGAGTTCCTTTCTATCGTAATTGAGAAACTCGACTGCATAATCCAGACCACGGTGAAAGTGAAAGTCGCCCTGGGGCTCATGGGCTACCCGGTCATATGTTTCATGTACCAACTCACGTAAGCGTTTTACATCAAATCCTGCAGGACATTTGACTGCCATGGCACTCTCCCTCCTCATATATAACTATCAGGCTAAGATAAGGGCATGCTATACGTCGAGTATTTGCCCTTGTATAGCATGCCGTTTTTAATTTACTTTGTCTCTAGGCTTATCGAGACCGGGACGGGGTTCATCACGCTGTTTGCAGCCGGCGATCTCTTCTGGGCTAGGTCGATAAGCTCTTCCAACTTCTCCCTCGGCGCATCCGATTTAACTTTGAATTTCACCCGGATTCGCTCATAGCCAACCTCTGTCCGACCGGGCAGCCCGAGCATTCCACGGAGGTCGAGGTCGCCTTCATAGGAGGATTCGATCTCGTCTATCTTGACACCGTGAACCGCAGCGTAGTACACAAAAGTGGTGGTTATGCAACCGGCCATCGCATGAAGTATAAACTCCACGGGGTTCGCTCCGTTATTCTCTCCTAGAAGGACGGGAGGCTCGTCGTTATCAAAAACGAATGGCTTCTCTCGTGAGGTATCCTCCTGACAGGCGCCGTAAAAATCTTTAATGGTCGACCGATTGTGTCCCCCGATTAGCCATTTATTGGAGGCGCGGAATTTAAACTTGGCGACATCCGCATTCTCCTTTATTAGCTCTATGGTGTCTACGAGCTTACTGACGTTAACACCATTTAAAACAACTTCTTCCACCTTGCTTGCTGTTGCTTGTTCTGACATTTTGTTTTACCTCCTTCTTTGAATTTTTTGTTGTCAAGAACTGTTGATATGTAATTGCATGTTGCGTGCCATGTTTATCTTGTTCATAAATACTTAATGATTGTTGATAATTACGTTGAATTTAGAGTATAGGAAAGATTTGTGAGATTTCGTAATTTGCGAGATTAAGCAAATTAAATTATCGAGATTTCACGAATGGGGGTAAGAGAACAGTGAACAGTTTAAGATGTAATTGAATCCTGTCTATTATTTTATGCAGGAAATTCTACTGGTTTCTTAAATAGGGGAGAGTAAGCGCCTTTCTAATGTCCGAAGAAAAAACATGATAGCCTTTCTCATAGCGGAGATACCAGAGTAAAATCAATACGCTCGATACCGTATAGAAACCGTGGAGAATCCAAATAGGTCCGAAAGGCATTGCCGATATGTAAAGCCAATGAATCAGGTTGGCCAAGTTATTCATGATGATATATGTATAGCTGTATGACTGCAGATTATGAGTCTTTGCGGCTTTAAGCAACATGGGGATATTGCTTAAAGTAAAAATGGTCGTAGAGATTGTGCCTGCTATGATTCCCGGTTCCATTCTTCAATCCTGAAAGCCTTCTAACTCTCCATACAAAACTTCAGTTAAATCGGTTCTCATCAGCTATGACAAAGCAATTGCAGGGATCATGCCAGTTTCGAGGAGGTCGATTTTTTTAACGGATAGGGTGAGTTATAAGACTAATGATAGGTGAATACAAATTGCGAGATTTCGCAAATTATGGGATTCCATGAGAGAATTTACGGGATTTTAGAGATTATTTAACCCAGAGAGAAAGCTATCGGGATTTAAATTTTTTACCTCCTCTAACCCCCTCCTTAGTGGGGTAGAGGGGTTATCTAGGCCGTTTTATTCCAAGGGCCTTCATGCGCGAGCTTAGTGTGGATGAATTCATGCCAAGCAATCTGGCTGCACCATTCTTGCCGGAAACACGCCAATTGGTTGCCTCCAGAGCCCGAATCAGGTTTTGCCTTTCCAGTTCCTCGATTTCATGAATAGTGCGAATTCGTTCGGTTTGCTCTTCCGCTAGGGCGGTCGTTGTTGTCGAAATATCTTTATCTATTTCCGGCAGGGCGCGGTCTAGATTCAGCCGACCGCCTTGGGAAGTTATTACTGCCCGCTCGACGACGTTTTGCAGCTCACGCACATTTCCCGGCCAATTATAGGATTTCAAGCGTTTGATGTCCCGGTCAGAAAGGGGTTCGATGGTGCGTCCCATTCTCTGTGCGAATCTTTGAGCAAAGGCGGAAGCGATCAAGACGATATCGTCCTCGCGCTCCCGAAGAGGAGGCACCTCGACGGGGAATACGTTCAGCCGATAATAAAGGTCCTTCCTAAAATCCCCGTTCTGCACCGCCTTATGTAAATCACGATTGGTTGCTGCTATTATTCTAACATCAACCTTTTTGGTGTGAGAGCTGCCAACCGGTTCGAATTCTCCCTCTTGCAAAACGCGTAGGAGCTTAACTTGGAGGTCAAGCGGTAGCTCACCGATCTCATCCAGGAATATTGTTCCTCCGTCTGCCAGTGAAAAACGTCCTTCTCTTTTCTTGGTGGCCCCAGTAAACGCACCCTGCTCGTGGCCAAAGAATTCACTCTCCATAAGCGTGGCCGGGATGGCGGCACAGTTCACCTTGATGAAGGGTTTATCGCGTCGTCTGCTTGCAGAATGAATTGCCCTAGCGATAAGCTCTTTCCCAGTCCCGGTTTCACCTAGAATTAGCACTGTGGAATCTGTGTCCGCTACTTGTGCTACATCCTGTAATACCCGGAGCATAGGTTTACTTTGACCGATAATCTCATCAAGGTTGAGAAGTGTCTTCAGTTCCTCTTTCAGGTATTCAGCTTCCACGGTCAGCGAGCGAATTTTCTCCTCGGCCTGGATGCGTTCGTTGACGTTACGGAGTATGAGCGTGTAGTAAGTTTTTTTCTGCACCTCAAATTGTGAGATCGTAGCCTCGGCTTGGAATTGCTCGCCCTCTGCACATATGACCTGAAGGCCGCCGGCAATCCACAGATAACGTCGCGCTTCGGGGAGGTCGTTAAGTTCCTTGATGAGCTTATTCAGTTTTTCTACGTCTTTATCCCCGAGAAACCGTTTAAAAAACTGGCCGTGGATTTCGTCTTTTGTGCATTTGAATACCTTTTCTGCGGCCGGATTCACCCGCGTTACTCTGAGGTCGTGGTCGAGTTGAATAATCGCATCCATGGCGCTATTCACTAGCTGTTTCAGTTCCTCTTCTCGCTTCCTTACTTCTGCTTCAGCGCGAAGGCGTTGCAATTCCGCAGCGGCACGGGCGGCAAAGATGCGGAATAGTGCCAGGGCCTTTGGGTCCTCCGGCATAGGCTGTGTGTCGATGACCGCTAGATGTCCGAGGACGCGCTCGTCGATGTCCAAAAGGGGAAAACCCATGTAGCTGACCGCTCCGGCTTTGGGAAGATCCGGGTCTTTCGGGTAAAGCTCCACAACCTTATCCGGTATATGGATTAAGCATGTGTTTTGGACGACCGGCTCGCAAGGCGTTCCGGAGATGTCGTATTCATAATCAGGTACAAATTGCCCATCGAGCCAGAAGGCCAGAGCACGTAATCGGCGAGATTCCTCCATGTATTCTGTAACCCAGGCTCCGTGCACTCTTAATGCCTTGGCCAGGTTTTCCACTAGGGTGGAAAAAAAGCGTTCTCCTGTCGCGGTAGCCGTACCCTCTAAAATGGAACGAAGGGCCGCATCCTGGTCAAATCCGCAAAGATTAATTTTTTTGCCCCTGGCCATAATCTTGAGATAGAACCAAAGAGGATCGAGTGTGGAACGAGGTTTCCTTTATACCCATCATCACACGTACGTCTTATTCTTGGTCTTTGAGGGAATATAATAAAGTTAATATTTGTATATTACAACGAAGACAAAGGTATATTTTTGATAGGATATCACCACTGTCTAAAATAATTAGAATCCAGCAAGCCGAAGGACTCACCCTTCGTCTCCGCTCAGGGTGAAGAGATCTTACTGTGAATATACCTTGTATTTCATGGTGAGCGGAGTCGAACCATCATGGTGAGCGCTTCGGCAAGCTCAGCATAAACTCCGTCGAGCCATGAGTTCTTCGATAAACTAAAAGCCTGTCCGAAGGGGTAAACTCTGTCGGACCATGGACCCTTGGTTAAGACCAGGATAGGCTTCCACAGCAAGAAGCGAATGGATAATTGCTGTCTTTAGAACTCTTTGTTTTTTCAGTATAAGGCAATCTCTTATATTTTGGGCAAGTTTGTAGGATATATAGAAAGACGGCTAACTCTCGGCCGGAAATCTCTAAGACGATTTACTATAACTTGTTTGCTTACGGACAATTAATCGAGTTCAAATCAGGCTAACTCTTTATGATAATAGGATAAGTCTGCGCTCTGTATTTTCGACTTTAAGCATTCCCTATACTATCTCATATTTGAGTCAGCATAATCATAAGCACACCCCCCAACTCCCTCCTGGGTAAGGAGGGAGCAAGAGGGATGTGTCAAAACAATGCTTCCGTTCTAGGAATTATTTGTTTTGTCTTTTATTTTTATTCACGGGCGCGCTTCAAACACGAGATTAAAGGGAGTAGCCGTAGCACGGCGGAATTTACCGAAACCACCTATCATCACCACTTCCCTTATCTTTCTCCATTGATAGCCATTTTATCAATTCCTCCTTTAGAATTTTTTGCTGAGATTAGGCTGTTGCTTAATCTTTGTCATTTTTTGCATAGTTTTTGCTTTTAATCTCTATCGCTACATCTGAAAGGCTTTGCAATAAGACCATCTTTTTTAGCGATAACAAATTCCTCCCCGACTTTAGAATGTGGTCATTTGCATCACCTTCTTGTGTAACCCAGATAGTACCGGTTAGGCATGAGATCTTTATTTCTTTTCCGTCTAAGTCTATTCTAAAGAGGGAATTCGCTTTGAGGTGAGTTTCGGTTGTTTACCCTGCGATTTATTCTCGATTGAGCGAAAGGAAATGACGTTTGAATCCCTCCGGTAAGCGTTTATTTGTGTCGACCTTCCCACGAAGAACTCAGCCGAGTTTGGCAGGTACACTACGTTATTCAAATAATCTGGGTGTTTCTTGAAGCTTAAAAGCGCCATTTTGTTTCCCCTTTTTGGTTTGAATTTCTTCGTCTTTTTATCCTTTAAAAAAGTGCAAAGGGTGTGCCAAAATGAGAAAACCTCTTTTAGCTTTTTCTAACTCATTTCAATCACTCTATTTTCTGCTTGATTCTCTTTTTATTTATTCGTTATTTTTTCATTTATAGTCGAGAAATATCATGGCCGTGGTGAAATATCTCGACTTGGAATGAATGACACTAGGGTTAAGCGTTTCCCTATACTTAAAATGCCGGAAGAAACAAGCTGAGCGATACACGGTAAGCATGGCGCTGCATCGCTTCTAGGAATGAATTCGGATACCCTCAGGGGCAGGATGAAGAAGCTGGGTATTACAAGGCCACGACATGATATTTGACTTGTATCAGGCAATGGCGGAGCGACGAGTCTTTTCTTCGGCAACTTCTTGGCTGACTACCACCCGGTTACGGCCTTCGTGTTTGGCCTGGTAGAGAGCTAAGTCGGCTGATCGCAGAACAGCTTCCATGGTTGAACCGTTTAGCGGAAAGACCGCCACACCGAGAGACAAAGTGATCCCACCCAGGGTTTGGTTGTTATCCTGTACTTTAAGGTGTCTAACTTCTTCTCGCAGTTGCTCAGCTCGCTGCCGGGCGTCTTCCACAGAGACATCCGGAAGGATGAGCGTGAATTCCTCACCGCCATAGCGGCAGGCTATATCTGCTCCGCGTACATGCGCCTTGAGGAATGTTCCTAACTCATGAAGAAGGGCGTCTCCTGCGGCATGGCCATGGGTATCGTTAAACTTCTTGAAGTGGTCTATATCCAGCATGATTATTCCAAGAGAGGTCCCCTTGCGTACTGCCCGGTATACCTCGCGCTTCAGAGATTCTTCCATATAGCGCCGATTAAAGAGACCGGTGAGCGGGTCCCGGATAGCCTGGTTATGCAGGGTCTCCCGCAGTTTTAAATTGGCCAGGGCTAACTCGACATGTCTGGCAAAAGCTATGGCCAATTGCTGCTTTATGGATTCTTTGGATAGTGGCCACATCTCGTTCGGCTGTTTCATACTGTTGGGACCGTTCAGTAAAGACAACGTGCCCAGAGCCTTGCCCTGTGACATCATAGGCACGCATAGGTAACCATCTGAAAGAGGATGAGTAATGTGCCTACAGACGGGCTCGGAACGAGGATCCACCACCACATGGGTTTTACCGCGCCTTAGCGCCCAACAATCCTCCGGTGCGAAGATAGATTCAGTACATGAAGATTCACCCCATGTAGCAACGGTTTCTACATTGTTTTGTGAGTCATCGAGTATGCACAGGGCACCTGATTCTCCTGGGAATAGTTGTTGGGCAAACTTGGCGATAATATCGTAAGCCTCTTCGACTGTAAGGCAGGTTTGAAGCAGGTCACCCATCTCGTTAAGAAGTGTTCTGTTGTGGCTTCGGAATTCGAGCTCTTTGACCGAGGCCATGAGTTTTTCATTGGACTGTTTTATTGCTTCCTCTGCCCGCTTGCGCTCGGTTATGTCTTCAATCATGGCCAGGTAATAGAGGGGGTTTCCATCACTATCCAGGATGATAGAAGCGGTTAGAGTCACCCAGATAATTTCTTTGTTCTTCTTGATGTAACGCTTGTCCATTTTGTATCGGGATATTTCCTTCCTGACCAACTGCTCGGCGTATCGAATATCTTTATCAATATCCTCCGGATAGGTAATATCGGGGAATGTTAGTGAGGTAAGTTCTTCTTCCGTGTATCCAACCATCTGGCAGAGTGTATGGTTAACTCTGGAGAACCGATAATTCAAATCGACGATAGCCATTCCTAGGGGACCCTCTTCAAAGATCTTCCGCAGTCTTTCTTCTCTTTCTCTTAGCTCTTCCTCTCGTTTTTTCATCTTTTCAAACATCCTGGCCTTGGCTATGGCTGTCCCAACCTGGTTGCCGAGGGATACGAGAAAATCAAACTCCTGTTGGCTAAAAGATGTTCTAATTGAACTGGAAAAGTGTATTACCCCCACCACTTCGTTTTGTTCTAGCTTTATAGGAATGGATAAAAGTGCGCGCTGCCCCAGAGCCTTACCCGCTTCCCCTACTGGTGTTGATGGGTCGGAGGCATTTTCATAATAAATTAGCTTTCCACTCTCTATTACCCTCCACGTATTCCCCTTTGGATAAGGAATTCTACTAGCCCTTTTTAGGTATTCCTCAGGGTAACCTCGATGGATCTGTAACACGGCTTCTCTTCTATTCCCATCTTCTTCTACCAGATAAAGAGCCATAAGATCGATGAAGTCGAGGTCTTTGGTTGCGTCAAAGACAATTCTATAGGCATCATCTAAATCAATAGATTTATGTATCTCCTCTGAAATTTTACTCAAGATAGATAAATTTTTATTCCTCGCTTCAAGGTTTTCTTTATATTCTTCGAGCACCTGCGTAGCAGTCATGTGTATTTCTTCTGCATGCTTGCGCTCGGTCAGGTCAACCATTATTCCGACAAGTTCTCTGGGCTCACCGTTCTCCACCAGTACCCGTATTATATCTCTCAGCCAGACCACCCGGCCGTCTGCAGCGATCATCCTGTACTCAAAAGCATGGGGTTTCTTCTCTCTAGTAGCCTCTCTGCAGAAGGATAAGGCCCATTCCCGGTCCTCCGGGTGAATGTGGTTCTGCCAGAAGTCTGGCTCGGTGAGCCATTTCTCTGCGGGATATCCCAGGAGTATTTCTGCCTCTTTGCTGACGAACGTGAATTGGAACGTTTGTGCGTCCGCCCGCCAGACAATGGCCTGGACGGTTTCAACCAGTTCACGGTATCGAAGCTCGGCCTTGCTAAGTGCTTCTTCCGTCTGCCTTCGTTCGCTGATTTCCTTGATGAGCTCGTCTCTTTGCGCAAAGAATCTGTTTATTAACAGAGCCAACTGGCCGAATTCCGTTTTGTCCTTTTGCAGGCTCTTTATGATTGAGGAGTCTTCCTGGTCTAAGCTCCTGAATATCGATCCTAGAGGAATGCTTACCCAGCGCATTATGAAAATAAGTAGAAGGACGAAAAGGACCAACGAAAAGAGGGTGTATAGAAGAGAGTAGCGATCAGATGCACGGTTTAGCTCCTTAATGAACGGATACTCAGTCCTGACATTGACCTGCGCCACTGGTTTGCCGTCCCAGCCGGTCAATACTCTTGAGAATGAGATCAACCCTGCAGCACGATCCGCACCCTCATTGGATGTTTTCGTTTCTTCAACCGGTGTTGTGTTTAGAGTGCTTTCCGTTAATCCGGCCAGTTCATTCATGTAGCCCTCGTTCCATAAGCGTCCAACGAATAGATAACCTTGGGGTGGAGTCTTTCTATCGACATCGTTGGAAGGGTGAATCGTAGCTCCCCGTACTTCCATGAGACCCTGAGGGGTATTCAAAAAGAAATGATGGAAGGGCCTTTGCTCGAGCACCTTGCCGAGGGATTTTTCCGGTAAGGGGATTTTCTCGCCCTTAGTGTATTGGTCTTTCCATTTGGTGACGGAATAGACAAGCGTGCCGTCGATTCTGTAGACCCACATTGCATCTACTTTGTAACTGGATAGACTGGTGTCCAGTATATCGGCAGCCCAGGTTTTGTCCTGGGTTTTCAGAAAATCCACCATTTCATCCCAGTAGGTGTAATCAAAAGCAAGCGTTTCCAGGGATTTCCCCGTTAGCTCTAGAAATTTATCAAAAGATTCTTCTCTTTCTTGTTTTTCCACCGAGTATAGAGATTCAATCCCTTTTGCTTCCCAAAACCTCAAGAAACCAAGTCCGGCCATAAAAGTGACTGTGACCAGGAATAGTAAGAATATGATTTTTGTCTGTATTTTCATGGCTAAAATTCCCTTCCTATAACTATGCCGGCATTTAAAATCGTTGGGTCCTCCAGCTCGTCGCGTAAATCGCCGTCAAGAATAGCACTAAGCTCAGCATGAGGCCGAATATAAAGGAATTTCTTGGGATAATAAGTAAGGGATAAACCGCCCCCCAAAACATTTAATGCGTTTTTGGATAGCCCTATATTCACCTTATTAAACTCTGCCGAGGCCCATCCCAGACTGGTGGAAAAATCTAATAATAATTCCGGCTTGAATTCGTGCTGGTAAGATAGCCCGGCGTCGCCAAAGTAAGAGCCTCCATACTCGATGAAATCAAAAATCTGGTCGGTGAAAACGTTGATGGGCCCGATGGGATAAGAAAACGTAAGCGAGGCTTCAGCCGTGGCCGGGGCGTCTTCCTGGTTAGGATAGAGGTAGACTATCACCGACGGTTCTATAGTGATATCCTTCCACTCCTGGCTATAATATAGAATCAGATTAATTTCGTTGAACTCACCCTGGTTGGGCTCGTCGTCGAGGACGAAGTTGCCCCATGCCTCTAATGTAAGGTCATAAGCCAATGCCCAGACGGATGGCTGCATGACCGGTCCATCACTCAGGGCAATGCCCCGCCAGACATAGCGCGAGTTAAAATCTAACTCTCCGCCATAGGCGAACACCCAATTTTCTGCCTGGTTATCCGGGGCCTCTTCCGCCCGACCGTTGAATGTAATAAGCATGATTGTCATCGCTAATAAGTAGGTGTTCAGTCTAATCATTGAGTGATTTTCGTGTGCTACCTAATGTCAAACGTCCGCTATTCCGTAGATGGCGATTTCCTTCTTTAGCCCGTAGGTGTATCCGTTAAATTCACTAGAGCTGCCCGTTTCTGCCATAATTGTCGATCTTAAACTGAACAACATGTGCCGAGATTAGGCAAGAATTATGCCGGGGTAGTTGATCATGCTAACCTATCTAAACTATTTGAATTTTCCAGGGGCAGGGAAGAGCCTGGAGTTGGTTCATATCAAAACTGGTTAGGAGATAGGATCTTAGTACCCAAATTTGTTAGTGGCGAACGCCTTGAGAATCAAGCACCTTGGGTGTTAATTATAGAGAGTTGAGGAATTTCTCCACTTACAAAGATGATCTTTGTACAAAGAGCATTTTTTACATTGACAAAAGATTCTTATCTGTGAGACAATTGGTCTGGAAAACGTTCATGCTTTATTCATACAAAGATGAATTAAAGCCTTAACTCTTAACCTCGGAGGTTAATAATATGTCGTTTAATTCAAAATTCACACGCCTTGAGTTGTTAAAGTTATCTGGACTAACTGCCATAGGGGTAGCGTATATTGATTTGATGCATACTCTAGCGTTTCTTGCTCAAGCTCAAGCCAGCCCAAATAATACTACTATCAACAGCGATGAAGCGCTGCAAAGATTGATCGAGGGGAATAAGCTCTACGCCTCTGGAAGACCTCGCCGTCCTAATCAGACAGAAGAGCGACGCATTGAGGTAACTTCAGGGCAGAAACCCATTGCCGTGGTTCTGGGGTGCTCGGACTCGCGCGTGCCGCCCGAGGTTATTTTTGACCAGGGACTGGGTGACCTATTTGTGGTGCGTGTAGCCGGTAACATAGTGGACGATGCGGTACAGGGCAGCATGGAGTACGCGGTTGCGGAATTAGGCGTCCCGCTTATTGTGGTGCTTGGACATCAAAAATGCGGGGCGGTAAAGGCGACCGTTGAAGTCGTAGAAAAAGGGGACCAACTGCCCGGACAAATCGAAGCCATTGCCGATAGAATAAAGCCTGCGGTCAAAAGTGTTAAAGATTTACCCGGGGATGTTTTGAATAATTCAATCAAGGCGAATGTGGAAATGGTTGTTGGACAACTTAAAAACTCTCAACCGATTTTGGCTGGGTCTGTGAAAGAGGGCAGGTTAAAAATTGTGGGAGCGATTTATGAGCTAGACAGCGGAATTGTGAATTTCGTGGTTTGATTTCCAAGTATT
>FWPU01007094.1_pt1 | contig 21184 bp, 15 predicted proteins | sample 2228361 | NCBI WGS metagenome assembly FWPU01 (sample SAMEA103939777, study PRJEB20133) | metagenome
ATATTTTATAAAATATTACATTTTAATCTAATTGAGATAATTTAGTTACTTCATTTTTGAAACTTTTAAAGACCAATGTTATAATATAAAATAAATTTTGCCAGATTCAGATAAGCACGCAAAAATTTTTGTTTATCAAACTGCTACTCCGAATTTAAAGGGGTGATTATGAGTTTTTTAAAAAAGATTTTATTTTTTTCGATTTTTGCTACAATTACTGCCTGTTCTAATGTGATATCCATTATGGGGGCGGGGGCTACATTTCCTGAACCGCTTTATTCAAAAATGTTTTCTGAATATAGAAAGTCAAATCCCGTTGAGGTAAATTATCAGCCCATAGGATCAGGAGGTGGAATACGCCAGCTTATAAATAAAACTGTTAATTTTGGTGCTACTGATGTTCCAATGACTTCCGAAGAAGAAAAAGACGCAGGGAGGGAGATTGTGCATCTACCAATTTGTATCGGAGCAGTTGCCATTGTTTACAATTTGAAAGAGGTAACCAACTTAAAATTATCGCCAGATGTATTGGTAGATATATTTATGGGGAAATTGACGAACTGGAATGACAAAAGATTGGCAGAGTTAAATCCCGGAATCAGTTTTCCGAAAATTCCAATTGTCGTGGTTAAAAGATCGGATGGAAGTGGCACAACGTATACATTCAGCGAATATCTCTGTTCTGTTAGTAAAGAATGGGAAAGAGTTGTTGGAAAGGGTAAGTCACTAAACTGGCCTACAGGTATTGGTGCAAAGGGAAGCACAGGAGCTGCAGCCTATGTCGAACAAACTCCCGGTGCTATAGGATATGTGGAAAAATCTTATGCCTCACAGAATAAATTACAAATCGCCAGTCTTAAAAATAAATCTGAAAAATTTGTTTTCCCTGAAATTGAAAATATAAAAGAGGCAACTCTGGGAATAGAAAGTCAAAATACAAATTTCAGTATTATAAATTCAAAAAACAAAAATGCCTATCCTATTTCTACCTTTAGCTGGATTATAGTTTACAGAGACCTCTCTCAAACCACGAAAAACATAAAACAGGCAGAGGGGTTGGTAAATCTACTCTGGTGGATGACTCATGAAGGACAGAAATTCAATGAGCTTTACGATTTTGCACCTTTGCCAACAAACATGGTTTTAATAGTGGAGAAAAGAATTTATTCTTTAGTTTATAAAGATAAAAAACTTAAAAATCCGGATTGAGCGATTTTTTGTATAGATCTTGAGTAACATCAATATCCGGATAATCTGTTCTGGCAATGTATTAAGATACCTTAAAATCGCTTATTTTTGGCATTAAAATTAATATTTTCTTAATAATTTTTTTATAATTTATTAATTAAGTTTACTTAAAATAAATCCTTAATTTTAATTTATATAGATGGAGTATTGATTGAAAGAGAAAATAAAAGAGTTTTTTTCTGATTCCAGATGGTTTAAGAAAAGTTTGTTTGTTTCAGGAATGTCTATTTTAGTTTTAATGTTATCAATATTTTTATCATTAATTATTTACTCGATTCCTTCAATAAAGAAATTTGGTTTAAGCTTTTTATTCAAAACAAGTTGGAACCCGGTAACCGGTGAATATGGGGCTCTTCCTTTCATCGTAGGCACACTCCTAACCTCAATTTTAGCATTACTTTTTTCAATACCTTTTTCCTTTTCAGTTTCAATTTTTCTTACTGAATACTTTCCTTCAGGCTGGTTCTCGAATTTACTTTCTTCATCACTTGAGTTACTTGCCGGGATTCCTTCGATAATTTATGGTATGTGGGGGCTATTTATTCTCTCCCCATTGATTAGAAATCTTCAGCTCAAGCTTGGAATAACCCCCTATGGGGTTGGAATATTCACTGCTTCAATAATACTTACCCTGATGATTATACCTTATGCTGCCTCTATATCCAAGGAAGTTATAAGCATGGTGCCAACCGAACTAAAAGAGGCCGCCTACTCGCTTGGTGCAACAAAGTATGAAGTAATAAAAAAGGTAATTCTCCCTTATGCAAGTTCCGGTATAATTGCTGGATTTTTACTATCTCTTGGAAGGGCACTGGGTGAAACAATGGCGGTAACAATGGTAATAGGAAATTCTTACTTTTTACCAAAAAGTATTTTCAGCCCTGCTCACACAATAGCAAGTGTAATTGCAAATGAATTTGCTGAAGCAACAGATACAATTTACATTTCTTCTCTTATAGAGCTCGGGCTTATTTTATTCTTAATTACGTTTTTATTTTCATTTGCTGGAAGGCTTATTGTAAGAAAAATCTCAATACATGGAGAATAAATGAAAATAAAGAAGCGGCTTGAAAGAAAGATAATATTTAACATAATAAAAGAAAAAATATTCTTTTTATTTATATTAATTTTTTCTTTAATAGTAATTTCTTCAGTAGTTATAATATTATTTTATATATTTCAAAAAGGAATATCAAACATAAATCTTGATCTTTTTATCCATAATCCCACCCCCCCCGGAGAAAAAGCAGGAGGGATATTAAATGCTATTGTGGGTACGTTAATACTTATAATTTTCGCCGGTATATTTTCTATCCCTCTTGGCATAGCTACTGGTATATATCTGGCCGAAACAACAAGGTCAAAGCTTTCTGATATAATCAGACTCTTTGTTGATGTACTTCAAAGTATTCCATCAATTGTAATCGGCATCGTGGTATTTGTATGGGTGGTAATGCCGATGAAATCTTTCTCTGCAATATCAGGGAGCATAGCTCTTGCTATCATGATGTTTCCCGTTATAATTAAAAACACGGAGGAAACCTTGAAACTTATTCCCTACAGCATCAGAGAAGCTGCCTATGCTCTTGGTGTTCCCTATCATAGGGTTGTTTTAAAAGTGGTTTTACCTTGTGGACTTAGTGGTATGTTTACCGGAATTATTGTGGCTTTTGCAAGAATAATTGGTGAAACTGCTCCATTATTATTTACTGCTTTTGGCAATCAATTTTTTACAATAAATCTTTTTAAACCCATTGAGGCAATACCTCACATCATTTTTAAATATGCTACAAGCCCATATGAGGACTGGCAAAATATTGCATGGGGTGCTTCATTAATTTTGGTCTCGTTTGTTCTGCTTCTTAATTTTATATCGAAGGTGGTGATGAAAAAATGGAAGGTCAGATTTTAAGTAGTATTTTAAAGGTAGAAAATTTGAATGTTTACTATGGGGATTTTAAAGCTTTAATCAATGTTTCAATAGAATTTTATCGTAATATGGTGCACGCTATAATGGGACCTTCTGGTTGTGGAAAATCCACAATGATAAGATGTTTTAACAGAATGCATGAGCTTACTCCAGGAACAAGAGTGGAAGGAAAAATTCTTTTAAATGGAGAGGATCTACTTTCTTTAAATCCGATGCTTGTTAGAAGAAAAACAGGCATGGTATTTCAAAAGCCGAACCCATTCCCAAATATGAGTATTTATGATAATGTTATAGCTGGATACAAATTAAATGGAGTTAATCTGAAAAAATCAGAGGCTGACGAAATTGTAGAAGATTCTCTTAGAAAGGCCGGTTTATGGAATGAAGTGAAAGACAAACTATTTAAAAAAGGTAGTTTTCTTTCAGGCGGGCAACAACAAAGACTTTGTATTGCTCGTGCTCTTGCTTTACATCCTGAAGTACTTCTTCTTGACGAACCAACATCCTCTCTTGATCCAAAGTCGACGGCACATATTGAGGAATTAATAGTTGAACTCAAAAAGAACGTTACAATTATACTTGTTACACACAATATTGGACAGGCTGGTAGGGTTTCAAACTTTACAGCTTTTATGTATCTGGGCGAACTCATAGAATATGGACCAACAGAGAAAATTTTTACAGTTCCTTCTGATAAGAGAACAGAAGAATATCTTGGTGGAAAATTTGGCTAAACTATTGAATTTAGAAATTTTTTATTGTATAATACAGCAAGTTTTATAATGGATTAAAAAAGCTGAGTTGACGTAGCTAAAAAAGGATAGTGTCTGGAGGTCTGGAGATGTTAGAAGAAAGATTAAACGAGTTAAAAAAGAGAATTCTTTCCTATGTGGCTCTTATTAAAGATATGATAAGAAAATCAGTGGACAGTTTTTTAAACGATGATGAGTCACTTGCAAGAGAAGTTATAACGGAATTAGAACCTAAAGCTAATGAAGAAGAAATAGCTGTAGAAGAGGAATGTATTACGCTGATTGCACTTTACCAACCCGAAGCAAAAAAACTAAGATTTTTAATGATGATATCAAAAATGGTATCAGATATAGAAAGAATGGGAGATAAGGCAGTAAATATTGCAGAGAGTGCAATAGAACTTATAGGCAAGCCAAGGACAAAATCTTTATTTGATATCTCTAAAATGACTGAAGAAACAATAAAAATGATTGATGATAGCATCTATTCTTTCATAAATGAGGATGTCAGCCTTGCATATGAGGTTTTAAAAAAAGACGATATAGTTGATAATATGAGAGATCAGATACTTCGTGAACTTATAAGGCTTATGACCTGTGATCCTAAAAATATCGAACCATCCTTGCATTTATTGAGAATTTCAAGAAACCTTGAGAAAATTGCAGATATTACCTCAAATATCTGCGAGGATGTAGTCTATATTACAGAGGGAAAGATTATAAAGCACCATTATCCGGATGAATGTAGATAATAGCCCCACAACTAATTGATGCTTCTCCTATTATCTAAATTTTGTGCAATCTTTTAGGGATAATAGTGATAACGTAAAGAACGTAAAGAAAGACAAAGTTTTTGGTATTTTATATTCTGAACCTATCTTTATATTATATAAAAAAATTATGACACAATCCAGAAATCCAATGTTAATAATACAGAAAATCTATTTTTTTGACTATTTCGTTATTTTATATTAAAATAATATGTTTTTTAAAAGGATGGGTTAAATATGAAGAAGGCTCCATATTTTTATATTTTTCTTGTAATAAGTGTATTTTTCACTGTTCTGTTTTTTGCTATCGAACCCGCAAAAATTTTCTTAATTGAAAACACTCTTGAATCGCAGTATTATGAAATCGAAAGATTTAAGAGGTTATACAATTCTCTTAAGAGTAAAAAAACAAAATACAAAGAAATCTTATATATAAATAAAGTTCTAAAAGACATTGTAAAAGACAGAAATAATTTTATTTTAAAAGATGAGGCGAGGCTTTTGCTCGCAAAAAGCTATGAAAGACTTGGTAGAAAAAATGAAGCATTAAAAATATATAAAGAAGTCCTTTCGGATTCAGGCGATAAGATGGTAAGAACAGATGCACTTTTAAAGGTTTTAAATGAGACCAAAAAAACAAATAAAAAGGCAGCATTACAAATAGCAACAAAATATGAAAACATAGTAAAAAATTATAAAAAAAATGAATTTTATTCTGTCTTATCAAAGCTTTACTTTGATAGAGGATACATTCAAAAAGCCGGCCGTTCCCTTCTGAATGTAGTTCCATCGATAGAATTTTCTGATAAATACGATAAAATATTAGAGGTCTGCTGGAAAAACTATTTTTCCGAAGAAAAGAAAAAAACACTTAATAATATAATGTCAGCTGGCATATACCCACTTTATTGCAAATATGCAATAAAATATGTGAAAAATGAAAGCCCTTCTGATAAAGAAACTGAAGAAATAGGATTAAACATCGTAAACTATTGTAATAGAAAGGATGCGGAGCGCTTCTTAAAATTGATTTATGTGTTACCCGGTTACGCAGGTATCTATTACGAACTTGAAAACTTATTAAATCTTTCAGATTCGAATATAAGATCCCATTCTGCCAGAGTAAGGAGCGAATACTATTACAGAAAATTAAAGAGATACAATAAAAAAGGAAGATATAATGCCGAAAAAGCCTCTAAAATTTATGAAAACTACCTGTCGGGAGAAATAGAAATAGAGGGGGCAAAAAAGAATCTGATGATTTTAATTAGAAACCTTCTTGCATTCAAAAAATATGAATCTATCACAGAAATTACAAAAAGAACAGAAAATCTTTTAAACCTGGATCCCGCATATGGTATAATTGCTCAGGATATTTCTTTTTGGACAGGATACAGCTATTTTGTTACAGATGATAAAACCAATGCTTTAAGATACTTTGAAAAGACAATTTCCTCTATACCAGATAGTTACTTTGCTTTATATGCAAGAAATTATATAGGAAAAATTTTAACTGAATCTTCTGTTGATACAAAGAAATACAAATCCTTACTAAAAGAAAGATACGAAAAGAGCAACAATTATATTGAGAAAATTTTTTATGGAAGACTTCTTTTTGGGTTTGAGGATTATAATAGCAAAGAGTACTGGAAAAATGAAGTTGTTTCACTTATGAAAAGGTATTACCCCAATGTGTTTTTTGATTTCGACGACAATTTATTTAACAGATTGAAAGAAAACCCGGATGCATATCTCAAATTTTTAGTATATATAAGGTTTGATATGCTGGAAAAAGCTGAGGCTTTGCTTTCTGATCTGGATATAAATGATGAAAGTGTTAGAAACATTCTGATTTTGAAAGAGTTATTGAAAAATAAGAATTTTGCCAGAGCACGAAAGTACTATGATAACATTGGTGAAACAAGTTTCATAAATGAAAATTTTGCCTTTTTCTCAAAAGAACTTCAGTTTGTTTTATATCCCACCCCTTATGATTCTGAAATAAAAGTGGCTTTATCAAAACTACAGGAACCCGGTCTTGACAAATATCTTGTTTATGCAGTTATTAGAGGAGAAAGTATGTATATTTCAAAAAGCAGATCAAGAGCCGGAGCAAGAGGGCTCATGCAATTACTTCCAGCCACCGCCAGGCTGGTGAATAGAAAAGTAAATCTGGGGAAAAACTTTGATCTTTACAACCCTCTTGATAACATTATTATAGGGACTGCCTATCTTAATGACATAATACAATCTCATGGTTTACTTAAAGGGCTTGCTTTTTATAACGGGGGACCTGGATCAGTAAATAAAATCAAAAAAAACTTCTTTCCAGAAAATGAAATTGAACTTGTAGAAATTCACCCCTATAGAGAAACAAGGGCTTATGTTAAAAAGATACTCACAAATTATCTTCGATACAAGATGCTCTATGACAATAGAGAAATGTCTTTCTCATTAAATAATTCAAGAAAGAAAACCCCATTATGAAAAAAACTCTTCTTATCCATAATATAGAAGAAGAAAAGGAAAAATTTTACAGAGCAATTGAGTACCTAAAAAAAGGTGGTACCGTTGTTTTTCCTACAGAAACAGTATACGGGCTGGGAGCAAACGCTTTTAATGAGGAGGGTATCAGAAAAATTTTTGAAGTCAAGGGAAGACCACCCGATAATCCTTTAATAGTACATATTTATTCAATTGAAGAAATAAACCTCGTGGCAGAAGAAATATCCCCTTATGCTCGAATATTATTTGAAAAGTTTTCTCCAGGACCACTTACTATCGTATTACCAAAAAGGGATAATATTCCTTCTCTGGTCACTGGGGGACTTAAAACAGTAGCTGTAAGAATACCCTCCCACCCGATTGCAAGAAAAATACTTAAAGAATGTAATCTACCAATAGCTGCCCCCTCTGCAAATATTTCTGGTAGACCAAGCCCAACTACATTTGAAATGGTCATATCCGAGATGGAAGGAAAAGTTGATGCAATAATAAATGGGGGGGATTGTGAAATCGGACTTGAATCCACTGTGGTTAAATTTGAAGGAGATGAGCTAAAAATATTACGTCCGGGTGGAATTAGTGAGGAACAAATAAAAAAAATCCTTCCTGAAAATTTTAGGATTATCTTTTCTTCTAACATTAAAAACATAGAATCTCCCGGTACAAAATATACCCATTACAAACCAAATGCAAAAGTAATCCTTTGTGAAAGAGATAATTTTGGAAAGATTCTTTTAGAACTTGAAGGCAGAAAGGTTGGATGTCTGATTTATAAAGCAAATTTATGTGGTGAAAATGTCATAAATTTTAACTCTCTTGAAGACTATGCAAAAGGACTTTACAGGGCCTTTTACGAAATGGACAGGGAAAAAGTTGAATTTATATTAGCCGAAAGAGTAGAAGAAAAAGGTATAGGTAGGGCAATAATGAATAGACTGTATAAGGCGAGTGGAGAAATAAAAAATTAATAATTAAAATTTTTAATTTGTTCTCATTATTCCAAGAATTTCTTTGCTTGCCAGTGAAAGTTTCTTTATTCCCTCGGAAGTGCTGGTAAGGGATTCCAGAAGTTGAAGTATCAGTTTTTCCTGATCTTTAAATATTTTTAGTGTTTCCTGCCCGGCAGCCATTGATTCTTTTATATTTCTAACTACATTCTTTAAGGTTTCTGCAATCTCCCCGGCATTTTTCTTTGTTGAATCTGATAGTTTTTTTATCTCCTTTGCAATTATTGCAAAGCCCTTTCCATACTCCCCTGCATGTGTGGATTCAATTGAGGCGTTAAGGGCAACAAGATTTACAGTCATTGATATATCGTCAATAATATTTATTATTTCTACCATTTTATTGGTATAATTTGAAATAACCTCTATAATCTCATTCGTTTTGGAAAGCTTTTCATAACTTTCCCTTGTAGCCTCATTAAGTTCTCCAAGGGTTTTCTCCCTCTCTTTTAACACAATCGAAATTTCCTCTATGGTTTTTAACATTGGCATTACAAGATCTTCGAGTTTTTTATTTTTCTCAATCAATTCACTTTCTATCCTTCTACTTTTTTCAAAAAGCATTGCTCCTTTTATTGAACTTGAAACCTGTCCGAATAAAGATTCATAAACGAAAGAATAAGTCTCACCTATATGAAGTATCAATCTGCCAAGCAATTCTTGCTTGAATAAAATTGGATAAACAATTAAATGAAAATTTTTATCCGGCCAAACGTTATGAGGTAGTAAAAGTTCACTTTCTATGAATTCTTCAGAGCTTTTTATTACGCCTTTAGTTATTGAATATCCGAACAAATATATGAGCTTCTCATTATCATTCAACAAAATATATCCATATGGCAATCGAAGGTCATTCAAAGCATTCTTAAAATTTTCAAGAAAATCCTTTAATTCAAAGTTACCACTCAATGAAAACAAAGCAGATCTTAAAGAAGCATTAACGTTTGAAATTTCAAGCTCTTTTTGTGCCTGTCTCCTCAAAAGAATTTCTGTTAATATCACTCTTGATTTGTGAATTAAAACCTCAATATAGTCAGTTTCGTCAGGAAATATTGTAAATAACTCATTTCTTAATGTTGACAATAAGTTTGAAAGCTCCCCTAAATTTTTTCCCCTTGATAAAAGCCCGCTTAATAAGACATTAAAATCATAAGCAAATCTATCTGCCCTGCTTTTTAATTCATTGAAAATTGAAGACAAAAGGTTTTCAAGAAATTCTTCTTCAAGGTTAAATCTTTTAAGTTTTGAAATCAAATAGGATTTTTTATCAGAAGGAACAGGCTGGGTAATTATAAGTTCGGTTCTACTTTTTATTTCTTTCAATTCCTCAGAAACACAACCACAGGATTGTCTTATTATCAGTTCAGTTTCAAGAACTTTTAATTCTCCAGCCTTATTCCTTTCAATAATATTGATAAGCATTTCACAGGCGGACATACTTTGCATGTATACAGGCTGCATAACTGTGGTAAGAGAGGGGTTGGAATATCTCGAAAGTAATGAATCATCAAACCCTGTAACTGCTATGTCCAGAGGAACCTTTATCCCATAATTTTTGAGCGCTTCCATGGCACCAAAAGCCATTTGATCATTGGAGGCAACGATAGCGTCAAACTCTATCTTTTCCTCTTTTATGAAATAATCAACTGCTTTAGCACCTGATTCAACAAGAAATGTCCCTTTAAAAACATATCTTTCATCAAATTCCATCCCATAATGAATCAGCACTTCTTTGTAGGCTTCAAATCTTTCCAGTGCATCTGGATTATCAAGTGGACCTGTTATAAAAGCCAGCTTTCTTTTATTATGCTCTTCTATAAGATGAATAATTACTTTTTTTAAACCAGCTTTATTATCAACCACAACCATAGGAATATCAATTGGGGCTTTGCCTATGCTCACAAGTGGTAATTTATTAAATCTTCTTAAGAAATAAGCATAATCTTCTGCCGAAACAAAATTGCTCATTGTAGTGGTGGCTATCAAAATTCCATCTAAAATTTTTTCAGAGGCAATTTCATAAATTGAATTTCTTGGGTTGGTTAACTTTTTATCAGAATCCATGTAAAGATTATCGCCCGGGAAACATATTAAATTTATTCCATTTTCTTTTGTATAATCATAAATACCATGCCAGATACATTCCTGATAATCAGTCATGCCGGACATTTCATTAATAAACAAACCAATGGTGGGAATAGAAGCTCTCATAAAAAAGTTTCTCTCTTTGTTTGAGATTTGTAATAATTATAGCTTAACAATACTTAGATTGCAATAGAAGAAATGTTATTTTTAAAACTTAGAGTTAAGCTTTTCCATCATAAGTTCGTAAAGTCTATCTGCCTGCATCATAAAAGTTTCAAGCCTTGCCTGAATAATTTGAGAAAATGGATTACCATCACACTCAATAGAAAGGAAAGGCAGATTATCTATATCTTCCTTGAAAAAGCTATAATCTCTTTTTTCTCCGGCTACCTCTGTGGCTTTCTCCTTACCTTCCAGTGTCATCTCCACAGTGCTTACCGCCTCCGTCATTCTTGAATTCATACAGCCAAATGGCCCAACGTTGATAATACCACAGTACTTATCTATAAGTTTGTTTAAAGCAACTCCTGTCGAAAGCCCCGGTTCTCCCGTCAGGGTATAAGGAAAAATGTGTTTTGAATAAGAAAGATATTTTCTGATATTTATAATTTCAGGCTCACATAACCCACTTTTTGATAGAATTTTCTTTACTTTTCTTTCAAAATAATCCTGAACATACTTTGAGATAATTGCTTCAATATTTCCAATAAAATTGGTTTTAAGTTGGTACATATTTATATCTCTTAAAAAATCAGTGTATCTTACCCATTCCGAAACCGGGGCGTCAAGCATTACAAAACCGTTATTAGCAAGAAGTTCAGGTATTCCCATAAGCGAAAAATGATCCCTTCTGACAAAAATTTCTCCAACCAACCCAACAAACTTAGCCTGATTTACAGGTTTTTTAAGCTCAATTTTTGAAAACTCCTTCGCAGTCAATCTTAGTTGCTTAAAAACGGGTATTTTACTGCTACCATCAATAGAAGAAAGCAATTTTTCAACTTCATTCTCAAAGATTTTCATCCCCTCTTCTCTATCCACTGCCATTGCTTTAATAACAGATCTTATATCATCAAGTACATCAAATATATACAAAGTCTTTGCCATGTTTATCCTGAAAGCAATTCCAAGACCGGCATAACCATTATCATTTGAGAGCGGCATAATACCTACATTTTTTAATTTCAGTTTTTCTATGGTTCTTCGGATAAGTGTCTCATACTCTCCAACCCTGCAACAACCTCCTGCAGCAACCATAGCAATCAACATTTTTTCATCAGGCTTTTTATGATACTTAATGTACTTCAATATCTCACCAATAATATTTATAATTGGAAGACATTCTTTTGAAGTCAGAACACTTTTGCCAAGTTCTAATGCTTCTCTGTCACAAACAGGAAATGGCTCTGCATTCCATCCAAGTCCCCTTAAAACAGCCGCTGTGCTTCTTGCAAAAAGATCTCCCATCGATGGTATCAAAACTTTGACTCTTTTATCCTTCTTTACATAGGTTCTAACGCCATCTGAATCAGTATAGTATATCTTTCCTAAATCTGTAAGTTCTACCTTAGCAGGTTTAAATTCTTCTTCAATCTCAACTAAATTGCCCTTAACCTTAAGGTAATTTTTTATTACATCCATAAAGGCTTCAATTCTTGTGTTAACACCTGCATCTGCAGTATGTGAATCAATTTCAAGCGTTAAGGAGGGCTTACTCCCCATTAGGTCCCTGAAATGTTGAACCATTATTGAATCCAGTGCACATAAAAAATTTGTAAGATAACAACCAAAAAGCTGCGGATGTCTTTTTACAATTCTTGCAGCCTTAATAATTCTTTGCCCCATTTCCCAGTAGGTATTTCTGTAATTTGGCTCATTTTCATAAGGTAAAAAATCATAAGGAATAATTTCTATTCCTCTCGAGGCAAACTTAAAAGGCACCCCCTTGTTTGTTTCCTCTGCAAAGGCATTGTATGGCCTTCCAAATAAAACAATCGCAATTCTATCCGGGTCTTTTTCAAGATCTTCAAGAATTTTTCTCCCTTCATCCTTTAAGGCTTTAAAGAATTTCATCTGGGCATCAACAGCCTTTTTGTATGCGGTTCTTCCCTCTTTTTCAGAAAAGCCAAGCTCTACAGCAACTTTTGCAAAAGTGTTTTCCTCTGTATCATAACCTTTCATAAAATTTAAAACAGGAGTTAGCATCTTCGGTGAATTTTTCATATTTCTCAAAAATGTTGCTCTCTGGTAAAATGGCTCCCCCTGAACAAACATACAGGTAGTCTGATATTCTATCCTGTATTCCTTTTCATCAGACACATGCATTTCTTTAATCTGAGGTATAAATATAAAATCTGGCTTTTTTAAAAGCAAATCCTCAAACATACCGAGTGCTACCTGTCCGGATAAACAATAGCTTGTCATACCTTTGTCTATACCACTTTGTCTCACTTCCTCTGGTAAAACCACCTTACATCCAAGCTCTGCAAAAAATGTATAAAACATAGGATATAGTGTATTAATCTGAAAACTTCTATTAAGCCCAACCACTGGTGCATTTTCTTTGACTTTATAGTCTTTTCTTACAAATTTTTCAAATAAAAGCTCTCTTCTTTTAACAACATGGTTATATTTTGAAACCTCATACCTTATGTTATGAAGCTGGTTATAATATTTGTTACATGCTCCCCCAAAAGGAAATTTCTTACCCTCTATCTCTATAATATTTATCTCACACTTTCTATCACAATTTTCTGGCTTGCCCTGACAGATAAAACTTTTGCCATAAACTGCCTTCCTTTCTGCAAGTTCTTTTAAATCAAACTCCTTTTTCTCAATAAGTCCAATTTCAATGAGATTTTTCAATTCAAGTGCCACCCCATAGGCCCCCATTAACCCCGGATGAGGCGGTACAATTATTTTTCTTCCGCTCAAACCAGCCATTGCTACAGGAACCGCCTTGTTGTAACACACTCCCCCCTGCATAAAGACCTTTTTCCCCACGGGCCTGAAACCTTTTACTCTATTAAGATAATTTATACATATGGAGTAAACCAATCCTGCCACAATATTTTCCTTTGAAATACCCTCCTGAAATGCAGTATTAATGTCAGAAGAAATAAAGGCTGCACATTGATCAGAAAAATTAGGCGGGTTCTTTGCCGAAAGTGCTATTGGGGCTATATCCTCCATTTTTATTCCAAGGCTTTCAAAAGCCGATTCCTCAAGAAAGCTTCCTGTACCGGCAGAACAGGCTTCATTCATGGCATAATCACAGGCAACACTATTAGATAAATAAGTGTATTTTGCATCCTGACCCCCAATTTCAAAGATAGTATCTACCTCTGGATCAAAATGGGCTGCTGCTCTCGCGTGGGCAATTATTTCATTGATAATCCCATCGCTTCCTGCATGAAGGGCAGCAATATACCTGCCACTACCAGTAACTCCAATTCCGTAAATTTTAACCTTCGTATTACCAAGCTGCTTTAAAATTGCTCTGTAACAATTTCTTGAAGCCTCTATAGGATTACCATTGGTTCTTAAATATTCTGCGGCAAGAATCTTCTCATCTTTTACCCTGAACAATACAGCCTTGGTTGTAGTTGAGCCCACATCAAGTCCGACAAGACATTCATCATTATCCTGAGGTTTTTCAAAATCCATTTCTTTAAACTCGACCATATTCGTATATTCAGAGATTGGTTTTAAAAATGTAAAGGATGATTTTGCCTCTTTAAAATAATCACCTTTTTTAAGATTTGAAAGGGGCTTTTCTCTCAATGCCCATAATGCAGCGCCCAGTGCCTCAAAATACGGGGCTTCTTTGGGAACATAAATCTCCTCAAATTGCTCTTTCAAAAAATCAATAACGACATGATTTAAAGAGGTTCCACCAACAACCATTATCCTTCTTGCATTGAGTTTTCCAAGTAATTCCTCAATCTTCTTTGCAATCATTCTGGCAAGGCCGGCTGTTACGTTCTCAATAGGTTCACCCTTGTTTAAAGCGTGGGTGCAATCCGATTTGCAAAATACGGAACATCTACCTGAAAGGTGGTGTGGATTTAGAGAGGTTTTAGCAAGCTTTACAGCCTCATTTATGGTAATATTCATTCTTCTAATCTGTTGCAAAAAAAACTCTCCTGTGCCTGAAGCACATTTGTTTCCTGAAGAAATCCTTGATACTCTTGACTTTCTGTCAAGCTCATAAACTATAAATGTTTCTCCCCCGGCAGAAACCACCGCATCAAAATCTTTTTGTCCTTTAACAAACTGATAGGCGATCTCTGTAGCTTCAGGTTCTATAATGGAGTGAATTTTTGTAATCTCCCTGAACTTTCTGCCAGTAATCGCCATATACCTGTTTTCAATTTCGTAATTGTCAAGGACAGAAGATAAAACTCCTTTTGGATCACCATCATGTTCTTTTCGGATTGTATTAACTATCTTTATGCAACCATCATTATTTTCAATTTCCACAAGCGTGAAAGTACATGCTCCGAGACATATACCTATGGATTTTTCCTTCAATTTTAACTGATTAATAGCATTCACTATCTCCCCCCTTTCTACCTTCAAATTAAAAATTAAATATTGATAGGATTGGAAAACATATTCTTATCAAACTAAAATATCCTTTCATTATCTATCAATTTTCAAAAAAAATCAAATTTACACCAATTTTGTCTACTACATTTTTTGGAAATATGTGTACACTATATTTATTGTAACAACCAATTGTAAAGACATGTCATATAAAAATCTTTTGTAAGGATTGAAAATTTTTAGAGCTTACTCTATAATTAATTGCTATATTTTTAGTGGTAATTTTTCAAGAAAAACTCACGGAGGTTGTTGTGTCAGATAAGAAAAATTTAATAAAAGAGCTGGCAGAACTGGCTAAAGAAAATGCAAAGATAGAACCGGAGCTATATACAAGATTTAACGTAAAGCGAGGCTTGAGAAACGAAGACGGTAGTGGTGTACTTGTGGGATTGACAACCATTGGAGATGTACATGGTTATATTATAGACGAGGGAGAAGCAAAACCTGTAGAAGGCAGACTAAGATACAGAGGAATAGATGTAAAGGAACTGGTAAAAGGGTTTCAGCAAGAAAAAAGGTTTGGTTTTGAAGAAACAGCCTTTTTATTACTTTTTGGCAAGCTACCCAATAAAAAAGAGCTATCTGATTTCCAGGATTTATTATACAGCTATAGAAATTTACCTGAGGGTTTTAAGGAAAATATTATCTTAAAGTCACCTGGAAGAGATCTGATGAATCTGCTTATAAGACAGGTAAGTGTGCTTTATAGTTACGATGAAGATCCTGATAATTTAGCTGTGGAAAATGTGCTAGAGCAATGTATAAGATTGATTGCAAGATTCCCTGCTATGGTTGCTTATGCATACCATGCAAAAAAGCATTATCATAAGGGAGAAAGTTTGTATCTTCACCATCAGAACCAGGAACATTCACACGCTGAAAATTTTCTTTCTCTCATAAGGGCACACCGAGATTTTACAAGGCTTGAGGCGGAAGTCCTGGATCTTTGCCTTGTTTTACATGCGGAGCATGGAGGTGGTAATAATTCAACTTTTACTGTTCATGTTGTTTCTTCTACTGGAACGGATACATACTCTGCAATTACTGCGGCTGTTGGATCGTTAAAAGGTCCCAAACATGGTGGTGCCAACACAAAAGTAATGGAAATGATCGCGGATGCAAAGAGAGAAATAAAAGACTGGACAAATGAAAATCAGATACGAGACTATCTGGTAAGAATTATAAAAAAAGAGGCTTTTGATAGGAGTGGTTTGATTTATGGAATGGGACATGCTGTCTACTCTCTCTCTGATCCGAGAGCAGAATTGCTCAAAGAAAAGTCAAGAGAATTAGCCAAAGCCACAAAAAGGGAAGAAGAATTATACCTTTATGAAAAAATCGAAGAACTTGGCAAACAGGTTTTTGCAGAATTAAAAGGGTCAAAAGTAATTTGTGCCAATGTAGATTTTTATTCTGGTTTTGTTTATGATATGCTTGGAATTGAAGAGGATTTGCATACCCCTCTATTTGCAATTGCAAGAATAGCAGGATGGTCTGCTCATCTTATTGAAGAAATTATAAGTGGTGGAAGGATCATAAGACCTGCTTATAAATATGTACTTGGCGAAAAAGAATATATACCACTTGAGCAGAGAGAATAGTTGACTCCACACCCCGATTTTTATTAAATTTTAATTACAGATTTTTTTATTTGATTGGAGGATTCAATGCCACATTATGATTATCAGTGTGTCGATTGTGGTTATACCTTTGAGGTTTTTCATAAAATAAGTGAAGAACCATCTCTTGAATGTCCTAAATGTCAGTCCTCTATGAAGAAACTTATAGGAGGAGGAGCTGGAATTATATTTAAAGGAAGTGGATTTTATAAAACCGACTATTGCAATGCAAAACCAAAAGAGGAAAGTTCAAAGTGTGATAGCTGTAAAGCTGCCAGTTAGTTGAATGAAATCAGTAGATAGAGAAGAATTTACAAAAAAACTAAAGGATGCACTCTGTGAAGCCCATTTTAATTTAAGAGAGGATATAAGAGATTTCTTTCTTTCATTTAAAAGTTCTCTCAAGGGACCAGAAGAAAAAAAGATTGTAGATATTTTTATTGAAAACTCAAACATTTCAAAAACTGAAAAAAGAGCTCTCTGTCAGGATACAGGATATGTGCAGTTTTTCATCGAAATTGGCAGAGATGTCCACATTAATTTTAGCATTGAGAAAGAGATTGAAACTATCATTGCAGAATTTTACGAAAAAAACTATTTAAGAAAATCTCTTGCCGATCCGATTACAAAGCTCAATACACAGAATAACACACCAGTCTTTATTAACTACAATCTTGTGGAAGGAGAAGAGCTTAAAGTTGATATTCTAATTAAAGGTGGTGGATCAGAAAATGTTACTAAAACAAAGCTTTTACTGCCAGCTTTTACTTCCGATGAGATAGAAGCTACAATAGTTAAAGAAATTGAATCGGTGGGATCTTCTGCCTGTCCACCATATATAATTGGTGTTTGCATTGGTGCAAATCTTGAAAAAGCCCTTTATTATTCAAAGAGACTGCTTCTTTACAGAATAAATGATAATCCAATGAATGAAAGAGAAAAAGAGATGGCAGAAAGATTGAAAGAGAAAATAAATTCCCTGCCTATAGGATTTCAGGGTTTAAAATTTGGACCAACAGTCATTGACTTGAAAGTTAAAATTATTCCCTGTCATATTGCCACCCTTCCACTTGCTATTTCAATAGGTTGTAATGCTGTAAGACAGGCATCTTTTAAAATTTAGAGGAACTTAATGGAATCAGTAGAATTAAAAGTTAAAACAATACTCCCCACGGTTGAAAATGTACTTAAAAGACTTAATTATAACCCAAAAATTACAAGGCTCGATAAAAATATTTTAGATCAGATAAAAAAAATTTTAAATGATGTAAAGAGACTTATCCATCCTGCTGGTTTATTTCTTGACGTAAATTTAAACGAGGTAGGAAATGATTATGTTATTCTTGAGAACAAAAAAATTAGTTCAAAAAGGCTTTCTGACGTTTTAAAAAAAAGCAGAATTGCTACCATAATCATAGCTACAATTGGAAATGAAATCTCCATCGAGACAGAAAAAAAACTTAAAGAAGAGAGTTTCACCGAGGCAGTAATTATTGATGCAATAGGAAGTGAAAGTGTTGAAGCTTTTGTAAACTATATTGAGGAAATTATAGCAAGAAGGAAAAGATTGTATGGTTTAAGACCCACAATGCGTTTTTCTCCGGGGTATGGAGATTTACCCCTTCGATATCAAGCTGATTTGTTAAATTTTACAGGTGCTGATAGAATAGGAGTTTCTATAAACAAAGAGAGTTTTGTGCTTATACCGGAAAAAAGTATTACAGCAATCATTGGATGGGAGAAATAAAATGTTCCTTCCGATGACAAAGGAGGAATTAAAAAAATATGACTGGAAAGAACTTGATGTAATAATAGTGACGGGAGATGCATATATTGATAGTTACCATTCTGGAATTTCGATCATAGGAAACTACCTTGTAGCAAATGGCTTTAGAGTAGGGATTATTTCACAGCCAGATATACATTTGGAAAAAGATATAACAAGGCTTGGTGAACCACTCTTATTCTGGGGAGTAAGTGCAGGTTGTGTAGATTCTATTGTTGCCAACTATACCTCTCTCGGGAAAAAAAGAAGAAGTGATGATTTTACTCCAGGTGGAGAAAACACAAAAAGACCTGATAGAGCCACAATTGTTTATGCAAATCTTATTCGTAAATATTTTAAAAAAACTGTACCAATAGTACTTGGAGGAATTGAGGCAAGTCTTAGAAGAATTACACATTATGATATGCTTGATAACGATTTGAGAAGACCAATTATATTTGATGCAAAGGCAGATATTATCATTTACGGAATGGGAGAGCTCGCTTCATTTGAACTTGCAAAGAGATTGAAGGAGAAAAAGGATTTCAGGGATATAAAAGGAATATGTTTTATAGATAAAGAGAAAGAAAAGTATCTTGCCCGTGGTTATATAGAACTTCCTTCTTATGAGGATGTTAAAAAGGATAAAATTAAGTTTAGTGAAATGTTTAAAATATTTTATGACAATAACGATCCATTTAACGGTAAAGGATTAATTCAGAAAGTTCAGGATAGATATTTAATTCATAATCCACCTTCGCGCTTACTAAGCGAGGAAGAACTTGACTTCATTTACGAACTTCCATATGAGAGAGATGTTCATCCTTCTGAAAAAGCAAAAGGGGAAGTAAAAGCCATACATACAATTAAATTTTCTATCACCACACATAGAGGTTGTATTGGAGAGTGTAATTTCTGTTCCATCTCCATCCATCAGGGCAAACAGCTCCAATCAAGAAGTGAAAATTCAATATTGAGAGAGGCGGAAAGGATTGTCAGAATGAGCGACTTCAAAGGTTATATAATGGATGTTGGAGGACCCACAGCAAACATGTATGGCATAAGTTGTAAAAAAATGAAGTATACAGGAATGTGTAAGGGTAAAAATTGCCTTTTTCCTTCTGTATGTAAAAATCTAAAAATGGCACATGATTTGCAAATAAAACTTCTAAAAAAACTGAAAGAAATGAAGGGGGTAAAAAAGGTTTTTGTCTCATCGGGAATAAGACCCGATATGGTAATTGAAGATAAAGAAAGTGGGCAAAAATATTTAGAGAAAATTGCCAGTGAAAATGTGAGCGGACAATTAAAACTGGCACCTGAACATGCTTCAAAAAAGGTTCTGGATATTATGAAAAAAGCTGATATATCGTACACTTTAATGTTTAAAAGTATTTTCGATAAAATATCAAAAAAACTTGGGAAAAAACAATTTCTTACATATTATTTCATTGCTGCCCATCCCGGATGTGAGTTAAATGACATGCGCTATCTTAAAAATTTCGTCAAAAAGGAGCTTTTTTTGACTCCCGAACAGGTTCAGATTTTTACCCCCACTCCCTCTACATTTTCAACACTTATGTATTATACTGAACTAAACCCCTTTACTCTTGAAAGAATCTTTGTGGAAAAAACTCTGAAAGGAAAAGAAAAGCAGAAAAAAGCTTTAATTGATAAAAATAATCATAATATTCAATGGTAATAAATACACACCTGAGTTACTTCAATATACTTCACTTCTTATCGATAACTTAGCATTCGTAATAAAGCAAAATAAAGTAGCGTCAAAATGACAGAATTATCAAACTCTTAATTAAAACTTAAACAGAATTCCTATCAATCCACCACCGAACCCGTAGTAACTGCCCTCTAAATTTATTGCAAAATTATCCGTTATGAAATAACTGATTCCTGCAAGGGTCGAAATACCAAGTCCTCCATAATTATATCCGAGACTATTAAGGTATGCTGCCTCTCCAGTAAAAGATTGATAAAAAAACCTTGCTCCAAGTCCGGCATAAACATCTAACTTTTTAAGAAACTCTGGCACATTTTTTATCCATTTAAATCCAAAATGAATTGTACCAAAAACACCCGCTCCAAGAACAACAAAACCAACATTATAACCCAAATATGAACTTGACCAGGAATAATAAACACCCCTTATAGCAGCACCAATATCAAGTGGTACAAGATTGTTTATTCTAAACTGATAGAAACAATATTCAAACCCTGGATATAAATCAATCCCTCCCCAGAAAAAGGCAAAACCTATACCCAGATTTACTGCCATGGTGCCCGGCTTAAAATAAGTTTCAAAATTTACTGCTTTTTCCGGCTTTTTTTCCTCCACTTTTTTTTCTTCTGTTTTTTTCTCCTTTGTAACCACTGTTTTAGTTTTCTTAGTTGTGGTTGTCTTCTTCGTTTTTGTTGTCTCAGTTGTAGCACTATAAGTTAAACCATAAAAAAGGAGTAACACCCAAATTAACAAAAAAATAATTCTTTTCATATTATCCCCTTATGTTTATTAATATATGTAGCATAGAAATAACAGTGCTATATAACGCCCTTTATACGACATACTTCGTATTTTTTATCTAAGTATATTATAACACAGCTGAATAAAAAGTAAAAAAAATAGAAGAAATATTTAGTTAGTCAAAAAGTTTACTTTTCATAAATCATCTCGGCTGTTTATATAATAGAAGCAACTTTAAATTCGTTATATCTAACTTTAACAGGATATGTTCTTTCATCTGCCGCATTCTTCAACATCTCAAACTCAGCTATCTGCTCCTTTGTAGGCAATGTAGTGCTATAGTCTCCGTAAGCTTTGGTATTTTCTGCCCTCTGTTAGCTTGTGCTGGTCGGATTTTGCTTTAACGCAATTCTATTTAT